>Ga0207674_10001823_pt1 | contig 27191 bp, 30 predicted proteins | sample KBSCornC72_FD_184303 | JGI IMG/M metagenome (GOLD analysis project Ga0207674, IMG submission 184303) | Corn rhizosphere microbial communities from Kellogg Biological Station, Michigan, USA - KBS Corn C7-2 (SPAdes) (version 2) | ecosystem: Host-associated > Plants > Roots > Rhizosphere > Soil ...
TTACTGCTCGAACGAATTTGGTTTTGTCACACTTAGTGATTCGGTATCAAGCGGTTCGAGCCTGATGCCGCAGAAGAAAAATCCCGATGCGTTGGAGCTGATCCGCGGCAAGGCGGGCCGTATATTCGGTCACAACGCCGCGCTGCTTGCCATGTTAAAAGGGTTACCGCTTGCCTATAACAAAGACATGCAGGAGGACAAGGAGGCAGTTTTCGATACAGTCGATAATGTCAAAATTTGCCTGCAGGCGGCGACGATGGTTCTGAACAATATCTACCTGAACGAAAAGACAACACTCGCGGCAGCGGCCAAAGGCTACCTTAACGCGACCGAACTCGCCGATTATCTCGTTAAAAAAGGCGTTCCTTTCCGCACGGCCCACGATACGGTCGGTGGGGCGGTACTGTTCGGCCTCGAGCAAGGCAAAGAGCTCCACGAACTCGGTCTGGAGGAGCTGCGGCGGTTTTCCGACAAGATCGACCTTGATGTTTTCGAGGCGCTGGATCTGAAACAGACCCTTTCAAGCAAAAACCAGATCGGGGGAACGTCACCCGAACGGGTTTACGAGGCGCTTGCCGTTGCGAGAAAAAAGACCGGGAAGTGATGGCCGGAAAATGCAGGATTTTACCCGCAATCTTATTACCGAATGGCGACGGCTGGAACTGCCGTTTTCCAGTGAAACCTTTGTCGTCGCGGTTTCCGGCGGTGCCGACTCCATCGGTTTGGTCCTTGCCCTCAATGACCTGAAAAAACGCGGAAAGCTAGATCACCGCTTCATAATCGCTCATTTTAATCACAAACTGCGTGACGGAGTGAGCGACGAGGACGAGGATTTTGTCCGGCACCTGGCCGTTGAGCAGGAGCTGGAGCTTGCCGTCGGCCACGGAAAAATCTCAAAACAAGGAAACCTCGAACAAAACGCTCGAAACGCAAGATACGAATTCTTAACGCAAACTGCGGAACATGCCGGAGCGTTTGCGATCGTCACCGGCCATACGGTAAACGATCAGGCCGAGACCTTTTTGCTGAACCTGCTTCGCGGAGCCGGGCCGGACGGGTTGGGTGGGATGAGGCCGGTACGGGAACTGAAGGACGCGGGTACGCGGGGACATGGTAACACAGCGAACGAGATACCATTTTCTCCACTTCTCCCCTTTTCCACTGCTACCCTTGTTCTCATCCGTCCGTTGCTGACTTGGGCAAAACGCAGGGATACGGAGAATTACTGCCATGAAGTCGGCGTCGAATACCGCTATGACACAATGAATGAGGACATCGCGTTCAAGCGTGTTCGCATCAGAAAACTCCTGATACCGATGCTGGAGGATTTTAATCCGAAGATCGTCGAGACCTTGGCAAGAACGGCGGCTTTGATGCGTGAAGGAGTCGAGCGACCCGCGGAAAGAGATGAGGCGAGCCAGGAAAGCGAGAAAGTCTGCAAATTAAGGCTCAGGGATTTGAAATCGCTGCCCAAAAGCGAACTTTATCGGCTGCTCCGAAGCTGGTTAGAACGGCAGCGAGGAAGCCTGCGCGGGATCGAATTGAAACATATCGAGGCCATCGAGCGTTTGATCCGCAGTCGCAAAAGCGGAAAAACCGCAGAATTGCCTAATCGACAAGTAGTTATAAAGCAAAACGGAATACTGCGATTCGAAGATTTAAAGGTTGAAAAAACGACCCCGGAGAACTAAAATCAAAGGTTGACCCTTGCGCCGGACGGATGGCGCTTTGAAAACAACGCGATGACGCGGAACTTTCATCAAAGAAAGATGACGGACTTTCCCCCGGTGGAAGTGAATTTGGAGGCTATAAATTGAGTTCTAAAGCAAAACAAGTTTTATTGTGGTTAATGATCATTTCGAGCGCGTTGCTCTTTGTCTGGTATTTGCAGAGCAAGCAGGCGAAAAACCCACAAGATCTTCCTATTGATCTCGCGATCACGCGTATTAATAATAAGGAATTTAAACAAGCTAATCTTAAACAATCACAGATCGAGTTTCTCGATACTTCTAATAATAAATGGATCACAACGATAGGCAGTGACGCGACACGGGCGACGCTGCTAAAGGCGATAACAGATTTTAATTCAAACAATCCGAGTTCAACGATAACTTTTAGCGAGGAGCCCTCCTCGAGCGGCTGGGGCTGGCTTGTTTTGATCAATGCCTTGCCTTTCTTACTTCTTATCGGCTTTTTGGCTTTCACGCTTCGGCAAATGCAGGCCGGCGGGAACAAGGCCTTAAGCTTTGGTAAATCGCGCGCAAAATTGCTGAATAACCAGCAAAAACGCGTTACGTTCAAGGACGTTGCCGGAGTTGAGGAAGCCAAGGAAGAGTTGCAGGAAATTATCGAATTCCTTAAAGACCCGCAAAAGTTTCAAAAGCTTGGCGGCAAGATACCTAAGGGCGTTCTGATGGTCGGCCCTCCGGGAACGGGGAAGACCCTATTGGCAAAAGCCGTCGCAGGCGAGGCAAACGTTCCGTTTTTCTCGATCTCCGGTTCCGATTTCGTCGAGATGTTCGTCGGCGTTGGCGCCTCGCGCGTCCGCGACCTGTTCGAACAGGGCAAAAAGAATGCTCCGTGCATCATATTTATTGACGAGATCGACGCCGTAGGCCGTCATCGCGGTGCCGGTTTGGGCGGCGGCCATGACGAACGCGAACAGACGCTTAACCAGTTGCTGGTCGAGATGGACGGTTTCGAATCGAATGATGGCGTTATCCTGATGGCTTCGACCAACCGGCCTGACGTGCTAGATCCGGCATTGCTCCGTCCGGGCCGCTTCGACCGCAGGGTTGTTGTCGGTCGTCCGGATGTTAAGGGCCGCGAGGGAATTCTCAAAGTCCACACTCGCAAGATCCCGCTGGACGAAGGCGTCGATGTAAGCGTGATCGCACGAGGAACGCCGGGCTTTACCGGTGCTGATCTGGCAAACATCGTGAACGAAGCGGCGTTGAACGCAGCGCGGTTTAACAAAAAGGTCGTGACGATGTCCGATTTTGAGATCGCCAAGGACAAGGTCCTGATGGGTGCCGAACGCAAGAGCATGGTTTTGTCGGATGCGGAAAAGAAACTGACCGCGTATCACGAAGCAGGCCATACCCTGGTCGGACTGAAGATGCCGTCGGCGGATCCGGTTCATAAGGTTTCTATCATTCCGCGTGGAATGGCGCTTGGTGTCACTCAGCAGTTGCCCGAAGGCGACCGTTACAGCTACACCCGCGAATACCTGACCAGCCAGATCGCGATATTGATGGGCGGGCGCATCGCCGAGGAAATTTATTTTGGCGACAGCAAGGTCACTACCGGTGCCTCGAACGATATCGAACGTGCAACGGAACTCGCGCGTGCGATGGTTTGCGAATATGGTATGAGCGAGCTTGGGCCGCTGACCTTTGGCAAAAAGGAAGAGCAGATATTCCTTGGCCGTGAGATTTCTCAGCATCGCGATTATTCAGAGGACACCGCGATCAAGATCGACGTCGAGGTCAAAAAGATCATTGCCAAACAATACGAAGTGGCCAGGTCCGTTTTGACTGATAACGCCGATTCTATGGTCAGGTTAGCCGAAGCTCTGCTTGAGTACGAAACCCTTGATAGTGTTCAGATCAGACGGGTTGTTGCAGGCCTGCCGTTGGACGGCAGCGACTCGACGCCCTCGACAGCCGATGACGATGGTACACCTGAGTCCGAGGAGAAGTCGAAGAATCCGTTCAAGAAGCCGATCCTGCCGCCGATAACGCCGAATAATCCGGCAACGGCGTAGCATCTGTTTTTGAATGGAGAGAATTAATTGGGGAAAGGCGAATTGCTTTTCCCCTTTTTCACTTTTAAGCTCATCACGTTATGTATTGGCAAACCGCGCGCCGTAAGATCTCTCTGGAAAAAACGCTCGTGATGGGCATCATCAATGTCACGCCCGACAGCTTTTCGGACGGCGGGAAATTTTTCTCTATCGACGATGCACTACGACAAGCTGAAAAACTCCTTACTGAAGGCGCCGATATTTTGGATGTCGGGGGCGAATCGACAAGGCCCAAAAGCGCCCGCGTCTCTTCGGATGAGGAGTCGTCACGTGTCGTTCCGGTGATCGAAGGCATAGCGAAACGATTCGAAACGCCTATTTCTATTGACACAACAAAAGCTGAAGTTGCCGAAAATGCTCTGGCCTCCGGAGCCGAAATTATTAACGACATTTCGGGCTTGCGGTTTGATCCGCGAATTGGAGAGGTCGCCGCAGCCCACGGTGCCGGGTTGGTTTTGATGCACTCGCGGGGAACGTTTGAGACGATGCACACGCTCCCGCCGGTCGATGATATATTGAGCGACGTTTCGGCTGATTTTCGGCGTGCGGTATCCGCGGCGAGGTCGTTCGGCGTTGCGGACGGGCAGATCGTCCTGGATATCGGGATTGGCTTTAGCAAGACGCTCGAGCAGAATTTAGAACTTCTGGCCAAACTTGATAAACTTGTCCGGGAATTCTCCGAATTTCCAATGCTCGTCGGAACGTCACGAAAGTCGTTCATCGCAAAGATACTCGGCGAATCGTCGCCAGATGAGAGGCTCGCTGGCAGTCTTGCCAGCGTTGTTGTTGCCGTCTGGAACGGAGCGAAGATCATTCGCGTTCACGACGTGCGGCCGACGGTTGACGCTTTAGCCATAACGCAAAATATACGATCAATGGCCGAAAAGGAGATGAAACCGTGAGTCGCATGCGCAGATTGGACTGGAATTTCACCTTTACCCTTGTTCTCTTTATTTGTGCTTCGTTTTTGGCATCGGCGCGAGCTGTTTGGGCTGATATGGCACCTCCATCCGGTTCAAAATGGGCTCCGATAGACATTATTATTCGCGCTGATGAAGATTTTTCGGATTACCGGTTTTTTGTGAGGTCGTATCATGGATTAGACGAGATCAACATAAGTGCCGCGCAACCGACCAAAATTTCGGGAGCAGAACGAATGGCTCCTTTTGCCCAGGATGGACAAGTTATTGCAATTCCCAGGGACACAGCGGCGCGGTACGACACGGAATCACGAGATACCTTTATTGATGACATTTTGTCCGGGCGTGTGTCAGGCGCCATCATAGTTTTCTCGCCATCGTTTCAATACGTGGTTTCAAAAAACGATCCTCAGAAGAAACAAACTTCGACTTATGTCCTTCACAGAACCGGCCCAAATGGGATTGAGGCTACGTTCCTCAGTGACACGAGCGATGTAGAACTTGCATCCGCGGCATCTGATACGGGTTTCTTTTCGAGTTTGATGTCTCCAGTCGGGATCAATTTCGTCATACTGGGCGTAATCGTTTTTTCCATTGTTCTCAGGTTATACTTAAGCCACTCCGCAAAGAAATAATCATGCAACTGGTTCGCATTTTTCTTGTTTTTTTGACACTTTCTTTTGTCACAGGCTTTACCGAATGTTATAAGCCCGTGACAAATTCCGGCCTGCCCAAGGATATAAGGGTCGTTGCCGTTCCGGTTTTTCAAACCGAGGCAAAGGGGCTTCGCTACCGTGTCGAATCGCGATTTACCGATGCTGTCGCAAGCCAGATCCTTAAGGCGGGACATGGCATCAAGGTTCAGGGGTCGAACACCGGAGCGGACGCGGTTGTTGAAGGAACGATACGCGATTTTGCATTCACTGGCGTTTTGCTAGACTCTCAGGGCCGTGCCCGCGTTTATGAGGTGACGATAACAGCTGCGGTTACGATTCGCGACCTGCGCGACAACAAGATCCTTTACGACAATCAGAACCTTGTCTTTCGCGACTCGTTCGAATTTTCCGAAGACCCGCGGTCATTCTTTAACGAAGAAGACCCGGCCGTCGAGCGCATAGCTCGTGCCTTTGCGGAATCGGTAGTATCGACGATCGTAAACGGAATGGGTGTAAGGGAGGAGAAGAAATGAGATGCCGCAATAAAGTGCACAGATCCTAAAAAGGAGACCGCTTAACGTCTTTGAATAATGTCTATGAATATTTTCCACGTTGTTTTACCCGAGAAGTGGGCTGAGACTTCGGATAAAGATCTTTACGAAGCGGAAAGCTTGGCGACCGAAGGATTTATCCATTGCAGCTTTGCCGGGCAGTTGGACGGTGTTTTGGAGCGGTATTACAGCGGTGTCGAGCGTGTGATAATTCTGGAGATCGATCCGACCAGATTGACGTCGAGATTGGTCGAAGAGCCGTCGACAAACGACGAGATCTATCCGCATGTTTATGGGCCGATAAATACTAATGCGGTTGTAGGAGCAGAAGAAAAGATACTTTGAACGCGAATCGTGCGGATGAAGCCTATCTGAGCTGATGATGCTTTCAAGGTATCCGAGCAACCTGCTTCTTCCTGCGTTCGGAAGCTACAAGATCGACAGGCTAACAGACGTTCGTATTATATGCTCGAAAATTTTGCTGAAGTCATAAAACCGAGATCGCGCGAGGCCGCGCTGCTTGCCGAGATCGATCCCATGCGGATGCCGCAGCATGTTGCAGTGATAATGGACGGCAATGGCCGGTGGGCAAAGCGACAAGGGAAACCGCGCATCTTTGGGCATCGAGCAGGAGCGGCTTCGGTACGAGCGATAATCGATACATCGGCGCGGCTCGAGATAAAAGCGATAACGTTGTACGCTTTTTCGACCGAGAACTGGAAGCGACCAAAGGCAGAAGTTTCCGGTCTGATGCAGATGCTGAAGCGTTATCTGCGGAGCGATCTCGAAGAGGTCCACAGCCACAACATCAGGTTTCAGGCGATCGGACATTTGAAGGCGCTTGCGCCCGACATTCAGCAGGAGATACAGGCCGCGATGAAAAAAACCGCAGCTAATACGGGCACTATTATGAGCGTCGCGCTTAACTATGGCGGCCGCGCCGAGATAGTCGAGGCGTGCCGCAAGGCGGCGGCGGACATTATGAAACGCGGCGGCTCACTCGCGAACCTGACCGAGGCGGACATTGAGCAAAACCTGTACACGCACGGGTTGCCTGAGGTCGATCTGATGATACGCACAAGCGGCGAATTTCGCATTTCAAACTTTCTTTTGTGGCAGCTCGCGTACAGCGAAATTTACGTGACACCGACGCTTTTCCCCGATTTCAGACGTGCGGAGTTTTTTGAGGCAATTATCAATTTTCAAAAGCGTGAAAGGCGCTTTGGGGACGTGAAATGAATTCTGAGATACGCTCGCTTTTTCCGGCGGCAAATAATTACACATATCTGAATAGCGCAGCTGTCTCGCCTCCGCCTACAACAGCCGTTGACGCCGTGTTATCTCAACTCCAGGACGTTTCGGCAAACGGCTCGGTCAACTACACGGACTGGATCGCGACGAAAACGCGCGCCCGCGCGCTCGTCGCGTCGATGCTAAACGTGCAGCCCGAACAGGTCGCATTTACGCGAAACACATCGGATGGATTTGCGTCGATCGCAGGCGGTTTGCGATGGCAAAAAGGCGACAACATCGTGACTTTTGCCGAAGAATTTCCCGCAAATTTTTACGCGTGGCGGCGTGTGCGCGACGATTTCGGCGTCGAATTGCGGCTGTGCCCGGAGCGTGAAGGACGGATCGACCTGGACGAATTTATCTCGCTGATCGATTCGAACACAAAACTTGTGACTATCAGTTCGGTGCAGTATGCATCTGGCTTTCGTGCCGATCTTGAACGTATTGGCCGCGCCGCACGTGCGGTCGACGCTCTGTTTTGCGTGGACGTCATTCAGGGCCTCGGTGCGACCCGTTACGACCTGCCGGCTGAGTTTGTCGATGCGGCAAGCCTGGCGAGCCACAAATGGCTTTGCGCACCTGAGGGATGCGGCATCATTTATCTTTCGGACCGGGCGCGCGAGATGGTCGAGCCGACAATGATAGGGTGGATAAGCGTCGAGACGCCGTGGGATTTCGCGGACCGCACACAGCCGTTCAAACCGAACGCTCTTGCTTGGGAATCGGGTACCGGAGCATCGGCTCTGTTTTACGGCCTTGAACAAAGCCTAAAGCTGCTGATCGAAACGGGGCTTGAAAAAATCGCGGCTTATCTCGATGAACTAACCGATTATCTTTGCGAACGGATATCGGGCAAAAATTACGACATCATAAGCTCTCGTACTCCGGGCGAAAAATCCGCGATCGTCTGTGTAAGGCATCGCAACAGCCTGCACTCGAGTGAAATAGCCGAGCGATTACAGGAAGAAAAAATAATCGTCTCGCCGCGCGGCGATCGCCTGCGCATCGCTCCGCATTTTTATAACAGTCGGGAAGATGTGGATAGGCTGATCGAGACGCTGCCATCGTAATTGCGGAATGCGGGTTACAAGTCTCCTATCCAGATGAGACTCCCGAACAATTTAGTATTTGAAATGGCGTTAAGGAAACGTTCGTCGGCTGTTACGAATTGACAGGACAGTGAAACAGCCAGTGCCAGGTATGTCCAGTCATAAACTGTTTGTCCTGACATTATGGCTCCGATTAAGGCGGCGTTCAAAATTGGTTTGTGCGGGTGGGCCTCAATACTTTGGGACGAAAAAGCAGAAACGATCTGACTTCCTTCGTCGCTAGTCAGTTCGCCGCGCATAACCTTTTTCCAAATAATATTGCCCGCCTCAGGAAAGATAAGTTCCGGGGCATGCAGCTCGTAGCTACCGTCCAGAAGCTTTTCGGCGTTTACGGTGTAATTTTCATTAACATACCATTTGACCGCAACACTGGCGTCCAGAACGATTCTCACCGGTAGCGGTCCTTCCTTAACAACTCGGCGGAGTCAGTTTGGCTATCGGCGCCAAGAGCCAACCTGATCTTTCTTGCGGTTTCAAGTTCGGACAAGGGCTCGCTTTCGACCGCGCGATCGAGAATAATCTGGACCTCGGCCTGCAAAGATCGGCCTTCGCGAGCAGCTTTTAATTTAAGTTTTTTGAGAGTGGATGCATTCACGTCTCTTACTAACACACTAGGCATAAATTTGAACCTCAAAGAATGCTATCATTATGATAGCAGAGACTGGAAACCCCTGGCAAGATCGATTCTAAATCATCGAGAAAGAAAAATAGCTGTCAGCTTTTAGCCGTCAGCCGGATTTAATCCTTTAGTAAATGTTTTGGCGAAATGTCGGGTGTCAAATGGTCGAGGTTGAGGCGGATCATGCCGCCGGCGTCCGAGAATTCGGCCATGTGGGCTCGCTTTTGATCACGGAGGTAAAAGAACACCACGCCAAATCCCAAACCGGCAACGACCGACATTCCCATTCCCAAAACGATAACGAGAACCGTGGAAAGAAACACGTCCGAGGTTGTCACGACAAAATTTCGCTCGGCGCGGTTGTAGTAGAACGGGTCTTTGCCGAGCCATTGTATCTGCTTTTCGTATTTGATCTGGTTAAGCAAACCGGCAGCTGCTTCGGGGTCCGTTACGTCGAAAACGAAGGCGTTGTAGTTGCCGATACGACGGTAAACGATGTTTTCGCCGCCGGCCTCCGCAAGCGCTTGGTTGATCCTGGTATCGGCCTCAACGGAAGCGTGCGGCGAGGGAAATTCGATAATGACAACTTTTCCGGCTTCGTAAGGTGCGGTCACGGCCTCGGTTCCGGGGACGAATTCTACAGCGTCGAGCACGGCACGTTTGCCGACAACAGTTTCGAGTCCGGCGACGCTGTCCGTAAATGTCGCGGATGACTTAACCTTTTGCCAGTCCGGCAGATGCATGACGAGAACAGGTACTCCCTCGTCGTTGGATTCGAGGCTTTTGACTTGAGGCGCCGGCGACTGCGCGCTCGCAGATACTGTGGCCAGCACGGGTGACAGTATCAGAAAACTAACTAAAATGAGGAAATTGAGGATGCGTTTTCTCATACAAACTATCGATATTATTCGCACTTCTGCTCAATGCCGGCAAGATACTTGTATTCTAAACGGGATAGTAGCATCTTTTCAAAAACACGGCCAAAATGCAATCTATTCGTACACACCAAATCGTGTACGAATTGAGCCAAAGCCTACACGGATTGGGCGAAACAAATCTAAGCTTGGATGTATGCCGAATACGTAGGTATGCCCGTTAAATTGGAACAAAATGACGTTTTAAGCGTTAAATATTATAGGGAAATCAGCTTTTCTGTGTTTGGCACACGATTTGATACATACCCAACTGAGGGGGAACAAGGTAATGACAACAGAAACATTGAATTTTCCGGTTTTTCAGAACGACGCAGCCCTGACAGCCGATGCGGTTGAGTCGCCGGATGACCAAACCGTAGGTGATGTAACTGCAGCTTCGGATTTTGAGCTTGCGCAGGCTGCGGCCAAGGGCAACATGATGGCTTTTGAGGAGATTTATCAACGCCATCACCGCAGGGTTTATTCAATTTGTTTACGCATGCTGCAAAATGCGTCCGAGGCCGAAGATCTGACACAGGACGTTTTTATACAGCTTTATCGCAAGATCGGGAGTTTTAGAGGAGATTCGGCGTTTACGACATGGCTGCACCGTCTGACGGTCAATCAGGTTCTTATGCATTTCCGCAAACGGACGGTCAAGTTTGAAAAGACTACGGAAGAGGGCGAAACACCGGTCCAGATCGTGTCAGGCACTGAAAATCCGTTCAAGATGCCTATAGTGGACAAGATCGCACTGGAAAATGCGATCGAGCAACTGCCGGCGGGCTACAAGAACGTTTTCGTGCTGCACGATGTCGAAGGGTTTGAACACGAAGAGGTCGCGAAGATACTTGGCTGTTCGGTCGGAACATCGAAATCGCAGCTTCATAAGGCACGCTTGAAATTGCGTAAATTGCTAAAGAAAAAGGCAAATCCGCGTCTGGTCGGAGCCTGGTAAAAGGAAATTTGGGAAATATTATAGGACGGGCCTTTCAGATTTGAAAGGCCATTTTTCATTATGCAGAAGCCCGCGCATGAGCAAGGGCGAATCCTTCAACGTTCGCATTTTGCCTTCGCTCACGCGCGGGCTTCCGCATCTGGAAAATAGCTACTAGCCATCAATTTTTATTGCGATATTTATGTTCCGCCGGCCTAATTCAGCGACGAATTTGTCGGGGTCAATGGCTTTTTCCTGTGGGGTTGCTCCGCGTGATAACACGTCCCCACGGGCCATCATCTGGGCGATGATCGATGCGGGAAATGCGGTCGTTCGCATCATCGCCGAAAGGCCCGTCGCGGTGTCGAGTTTATCGACGATGTCGTATCGGAGCCGTTTCAGTTCGCCGTTTTTCGTGCCGACAAACTCCAATCTCACCAAAACATAGTCCGGGCCGTCGGCAGGCAGATGTTTTTGCAGGAGTTCGCCGAAGACCTTTCGCGGAACGACTTTTACGTAATCGACCAAAATCTCGTCGCTGGAACACAGGCCGAGGTCGATCATCGTTTTGAATTTTTCGCAGTGGCCGGCGTAACGGATCGTTTTGTAATCAAGCTCACGGATCTTTCCGAGAAAAGTATCAGGAAGTGTAGACGTACCGCCAGAGGTTTGGAATGCTTCGAGCGGCGGAAAACCGTCAAATGAGAGGCTTTCGATCTCGGTCATTGATGGGATCTCGCGAATTTCTCCTTCACGAATAACACGGGCAACTTCGATATATTCGTTTATCAAGCCTTCGACTGAGAAAACAAGTTGATAATTGAGCGGCGGCTGGGGGGCCTGCGGTAAGCCGCCGACGCGGATGTGAATTTCATCGACCCCATCGAAATTCTTTGCGCCGTGCATTGCCAGGATCGAGACCATGCCCGGAGCAAGACCGCAATCCGGGATTATGTTGATGCCCGCGTCCTTTGCCTGTAGGTCGAGAGCCAACTGCTCATCCACAACATAGTTGTTGCCGCCCAGATCGCAAAAATTCGTGGCTGTTTCAATGGCCGCTTTTGAAAGCGAGGTGTTGTACCAGTAATTTACGCAAGAAATGGCCGAGTCGTGCCCGCGCATCAGATCCACGACTGCCGCGTAATCGGAGGCTTCGATCTGTCTGGGTGTGACCTTGTCGGTGCCAACCGTTTTGGCGACATTTTGTGCTTTTTCGAGATCAAAATCGGCAACTGTTACCGCCGTGACTTCGGGTGAGTTGTGAACCAGATCAAAAACGGCACCATGTCCCATGCGTCCGGCACCTAGAACGAGAATTTTCATAATCAACTAATAGATTTGTGGAAAGACACGAAAATTAAATACTTTTCTTTTTCGCATATTTCGTGTGCCTTGCGGGCAGTTTTCCTTATATTTACCAATCGTCACCGTCGTCCGGACGCTCGGCGGCGATGATCGCGGCGGCGTGTTCCCATACCTTTTTCTTCCAGGCGCGGAGCGAATCGGTTAGTTGCAGCGCGGCCTGCGGGTGAGCGGCGTTCCGCTCAAGCCTTATTACCTGCGCAGTGGCGGTTACGGGGTCGTTCGGATCTTCGGTAACGGTGACCTCGACCTTGCCCCCGACACTTGGCAGGTTGCGCGGCAGATAGACAAGCGTTCCGTGTTGGCCGACATTCTCGGTCAAACCCTCTTCAATAACCTCATTTCCGTTTTCGTCCTTCCAACGGACGCGGACCGGAAATGAAATAATGAATCGCGCTCCCTGGCGGCGATCTTCCATAATTTTTCCCTCTTTAACTCGTGCGAAATAGAAGTGCAGACTCTGAAAATATACGCGAATTAGGCGTTTTATGTCTATTGGGATGATAAAAAATTGTGTCCGCAAAATGACCATAAAAACGCGAATGGCATATAGGATAAGGGGTTGCGGATTTTTGAGATTGGACACAACCTATAAGAAAGTGATACCATCCTAAAATGTTTTGGTCGCGGTCGGCCAAAATTAGGCGGAATCATCCGTCGCAACTATCTTCAATTTTATGCTCTAAGAAAGCCGATAGTCCCTGAATCCACACTTCAGTTACTATTTTTGCGTTTAATTGGAAGGAAAATTTGATAGGAGTCAGAAATAATGAAAAGTCTCGTTAGAGGAGGCATTATTCTGATCACTTTGAGTTTGTTCGCTGTCTTTGTATATGCGCAAACCCGATCAGAAAAAGTCCTCAGTATAGCGAATGATTCGCATAAAGAAATAACTCATACAGAAGAAGCAAAAGCACTAGAAACAGACCTAAATCCAGGAAATACAGACAAGAAATTAGTTAAAACGACAGCAATGGTTACGGCCGTTAAATCGGTAAGCCGAGGAGCTTTTTCGGCAACGGCTTATTGCCTTTCAGGGCGGACCGCCCTGGGACACAGCGTCAGACGCGGCATAGTCGCAGCCGACCCCCGAGTGTTAAAACTCGGAAGCAAGGTGCTGATAACGGCGGGTTCTTATACGGGACAATACATCGTCTCGGACACCGGCGGAGGCATCAGAGGGAAGGAACTCGACATTTGGGTTCCAAGCTGCTCGGAAGCCCGCAGATTTGGAAGGAGAACCGTAACACTCAGCGTTATTCAATAAAACTTAAAATACAATAAAAAAAGCAGAACCGCTTCGGGAAATCGAAGCGGTTTTTTCTTGCGGTCTGGGCTTCGTTCTCGAATGTGTGCGCGTTTTCTTCTTGGCACACCATTGTCAGCATCTAGAAGGCCTCACCGAAACTGACCTCTCCAGCCACCGCTACCTGATAAGCCGAGACGCGGCGTTCGAAAAAGTTTGCGAGTTCCTGAACGTCCTGCAGATCCATGAACGAGAACGGATTTTTTGCGCCGTAAACTTTTTGCAAGCCGAGTATTGCGAGTCGCTGGTCAGCGATGAATTCGAGATATTGCCGCATGTCTGTTACCGAAAATCCGGCGACGCCGCCGCTCAGAACGTCTTCGGCAAACTGCACTTCGCATTCCACAGCTTCGTCAAGCATCTCGATGATCTGCCGTCTGAGATCTTCGTCGATGAGATCGGGTTCCTCGGCGCGGACTTTTTTGACAACCTCGAAGGCGAAATTCATGTGCGCCGATTCGTCGCGAAACACCCAGTTCGTACCCGATGCAAGACCGGGAAGCAACCCCTTCGAGCGAAGGAAATAAACGTAGGCGAACGCCGCGAAGAAGAACAGCCCCTCGATGCACGCCGCAAAGCAAATAAGATTGAGCAAAAACTGTCGCCGGTCGTCTTTTGTCTTTAGCGAGTCCAGATCCTGGATCGAGTCGATCCATTTCAGGCAGAACTGCGCTTTTTTGCGGATCGACGGAATGTTTTCGACGGCTGCAAACGCCTGTTCGCGCTCGGCAACGTCGGGAATATACGTGTCGAGCAGGGTAAGGTAAAACTGGACATGCAAAGCCTCTTCGTAAAGCTGCCGTGAGAGGTACATACGAGCCTCGGGCGAATTGATGTGCTTGTAAAGATTAAGTACGAGGTTGTTCGCAACGATCGAATCGCCGGTCGCAAAAAACGCCACGATACGCGATATCAGATGTCGCTCCGCCGGCGTCATTTTCGAACGCAGATCGACCACGTCGATTGAAAAATCCACTTCCTCGACCGTCCATGTGTTCCTGATCGCATTCTTGTACATCTCATAAAAATGCGGATATCGCATCGGGCGAAGTGTTAGATTGAAGCCGGGATCAAGTAGCATAATATTACCTCTACAGAGAGCCTCATTTCTTTGCTCCCTTCAAAACTTTTTTCTCTTCAGATTCTAGTTTCCGTTGAACTTTCTTTACGTCTTCTGCGGTAGGAAGATTCTCCGGCACGATGCCTCGTTCGAGCAACATCTTACGTACGGCCTGATTGTTATCGGTGTGCTCCTTTTCGATCTTGGTTTGGCCCCTCAAATCCTTAGTTTGAACGTTCAAACCAGTCATTTCGGCTGATAGGTCTTTTGCCTTAATGCTTATCGTAGGAAGAAAATCTGCAATGGGCCTGTTGACCGGTACGTTCAATTTTCTCTTAAGGCTCTGAGTTGGAAGATTAAACAATGCCTGATCTCCTTTGGAACGAATGATAGCAAAGCCTTGTCCGTCAACACCTCTTTCGTACAGAATTCCCGAAAGCTGCTTTTCTGTTTGGCTCAGCTTTTCACGGGCTTTGACTCTTTCAGAATCCAAGAGACGCTGCTCTACTAACTCGGCTCGTCTGGTTTGTATTGCAAAGTAGTTTTGTGCAAACGCGATTTCCGGTTTTGTTGAATCGCCGTTTTGGGCCACCAAATAGCAGGCATATCTGGTAAGGGCAATGTCCTGAATTTCACGTTGTGAACCGCTCCCAAGTTCGACCATTTTCGTGACATCAAGAAAATGGTTATCTATATCTACCTCAGCATTTACAGCCGCAATCCTGGCCTTCTCGACTACTTTGAAGAAATTCTCCCACCTTGAATAACCAAGTAGTTCTTGTAAATCTCTAGCGCTCCAACACTCAACTCCATCAATAAGCTGAGTTGCAGCTTCGAATCTTTCAAGTAATTGTCTGATCTCTTCCGATTTCATTCAGATTCCGTGTCAGAGTTCCTATTCCATCCATCCCGTAAATCCCATCAGAGAATGGGTAAGGCTGACTTGATTTAAGAGCATAGTTTTCTCAAACGTTTAATTAGGCTTTGGGTCTAAGCGAGAATATTGATAGTCATTAATTCGCTTTCAGTCGGGCAACGAGTTCCGTTGAATCTCTTCCATTTCGCAACTCACTCCAAAGGCTCAAAAGCTCAGCACGATTCTTGCCTATCCATCCCTCAACTGTCTTATGGTGTTTCGAATTCCTTACAGACCCAGCTAGTAGCTCACCTGTATCAACTGCGAAGCTCGCTGCATGTCTTTTCTCTTTTCCATAATCTATGTGCAAGTGTGCGCGGAAATGATTGTTGTCTGGACTCATTCGCAGCGCCATAGGTTCAAGTTGTTTGACCATTAAGGAAATGTTCCCGCTCGGTGACGAAGCGACACTTAGCAAATCGACTATCGCCAATTCTTCTTGTAGATTCTGAGCTAATTCCTCAAATGACAGCACTACTTTTCTTTCCTAACTTACTGACAAGCCTCACAAGCTTCCGGATTTTCGAGCGAGCACACGAGGGCTTCTCCATCGGAATAAGCCTTTACGTCAGCGGCGGTATTTTCGGCGGCTGATACCTGCGCGATCTTGGTTGCGGGCCGCGAGCGCAGGTAATAGGTCGTCTTCAAACCCTTCTGCCATGCGTACATATACATCGACGAAAGCTTGCCGATATTCGGGCTCTCCATAAACAAATTTAAAGACGCGCTTTGGTCGATGAATGCTCCGCGGTCGGCGGCCATGTCGATAAGGACCCGCATCGGTATTTCCCACGCCGTTCGATAAATCTCTTTCAGCTCGGCGGAAAATTCGTCGATGTTTTGGACCGATCCTTCGGCAAGTTTGATCTTGCTGCGGATCTCATCGGTCCACAGCCCGGCGGCTTTGAGTTCCTTAACTAGATACTTGTTCACCTGCACGAAATCGCCCGACAGAGTTTCGCGTTTGAAAAGGTTCGACACCTGCGGCTCGATGCATTCATAGCAGCCGGCAATTGACGCGATCGTCGCCGTTGGAGCAATAGCGATCATTAGGCTGTTGCGTAGGCCGTGTTGTTTCACCCTATTGCGCAATGCGTTCCAGCGTTCCTGATCGTCCGGGGTGATGCCCCAAAAATCGAACTGAAATTCGCCGTTTGCCGCGCGCGTGTCGGCGAACGCGGGGTGAGCGCCTTTTGTTGCGGCGAGTTCGCACGAAGCGTCCAACGCAGCGAAATAGATCTCTTCCTGGATTTTGGCAGAGATCTTACGAGCCTCGTCGGAGTCGAACGCGAGCCGCAATTGAAAGAAAACATCCTGCAAACCCATCAAGCCTAGACCGATATTGCGCCAGCGGCTGTTCGATTCACGGGTGCTCGGAATGGCGTAATAGTTTAGATCGATAACTCGGTCGAGCTGGCGAACCGCAAGGCGAACGTTTCGCGCAAGCTTTTCATAATCGACCGCGCCGTCTTTTACGTAACGGGCGACGTTGATCGAGCCTAGATTACAAACAGCAGTTTCACCCGTCGAGGTGACCTCGATGATCTCTGTGCAGAGGTTCGAAAGATGTACGACGTTCTCGGGCTTTGCCGTTTGGTTCGATTTGCGGTTGCTTGCGTCCTTGAACGTCATCCAGCCGTTGCCCGTCTGCGCGAGCGTACGCATCATACGGGCGTAAAGGTCGCGGGCTTTTACCTGGCGAACGAATTGCTCGTTTTCTTCGGCGGCGATGTACGCGGTTTCAAATTCTTCGCCGTAGAGATCGGGAAAATGCGGCACAAGCTTTGGATCGAACAGCGACCATACGCCATCTTCCTGAACGCGCCTCATAAACAGGTCAGATATCCAGTTTGCGATGTTCAGGTTGTACGTGCGGCGCGCTTCGTCGCCCGTGTTGTCGCGAAGCTCGAGAAAATCTTCGATGTCGGCATGCCACGATTCTAAATACACGCAGCACGCGCCTTTGCGCTTTCCGCCCTGATTTACCGCCGCTACGGACGAATCAAGCGTCTTAAGCCAGGGAACAATGCCATTCGAATGTCCGTTTGTGCCACGAATGAGCGACCCTTGCGAACGCACGCGATGGTAGGCGATCCCGATGCCGCCCGAAAACTTTGAGAGCATTGCGACATCGGAATACTTACTGTAGATGCTTTCGAGGCTGTCCTGCGGCGAATCCAAAAGAAAACACGACGAAAGCTGTTCGTGTTTTGTGCCGGAATTAAAGAGAGTCGGCGTGCTCGGGACATATTCGAGCGATGAGAAAAGCTGATAAAGCTCAATGGCCTCAGCCGGAGTTTCAGCAAGGCCGCACGCGACACGCATCCAGAAAAACTGCGGCGACTCTATCACATCGCGCGTCGTCCGGTTTTTCAACAGATAGCGATCGTACAAAGTGCGAAGGCCAAAAAATTCGAACAGGTCGTTACGCGTATGGTCGATGGCGTCGTTGAGTTTGCGGCTGTTTTCCGAGACAAAATTGATGACACGCGGTGCGATAAGGCCTTCTTTCACGCCGAACGCGATCGACTGCGAAAACGAATGGATCTCCTGATTGCGGACCTCTTTTTCGATGTATTGGTTTAGCAGCCGCGCGCCGAGCCGCGAATACTCCGGCTCCTCAAAGATCAAGCTCGCAGCAGTCTGTATCGAGAGCTTATCGAGTTCTTTCGTCGTTGCGCCGTCGTAGAGTCCGCTGATGGTTTTTGTCGCAATGCGCAGCGTATCGACGCTTTGCAGGTTGTAACAGCAGCGCGAGATGGCACGGACGATCTTGTTTATATCGACCGGTTCGAACGAGCCGTTACGCTTGCGGACGCGCATCGTTGTTTGGGTCGTTTCTTCGGTTTGGCGGGCGGTTCCGGTCGGGCTGTGTCCTATAAAATTGTCCATGTTTTTTATTCCCCCTTGAAAAATTTCCGAATTTTAGCGACGGAACATCTACAGAAAGATTTCGGCAATTAAAGACGACAAATCGCGCCGAATACTTTCCTTGTAAAGCGTTACAGTCGCACCCCTTGATGAATGTGGATTATAAACGGGCCTCGGCTCGAGGCGATTCCTACAGACTGGATGTGGCCGAGAACATCGGCTACGCAAAACAGTTTTCGTTCCCCATTACCGCTTCGGGGCAGGCTCGGCATATGCCGGACTTTTTATCGAACAAAACTAAAAAATCAAAAATCGTTCCTTCAGTGGATATAGACTATATTGTAGTACAAAGGGTTTGTCAACACAAAATCTTGTGGTTTTAAAAGTATTTGGTAAGTATCTATTCCTGCAATATTTAGCGCGCGTCAGGTAATGTTTAGCATTAAATAACGCTTAACATTTCCGTAACGTCTGAAAACGCAGTTATTTAAGCTTGAGTTTCATTCCGATGTGTGACGCCGTAAAGCCTAAATTTTCGTAAAATCGGTGAGCGTCCGCGCGCTCGGCATCAGTTGTAAGCTGCATCGAGATGCAGCCTTTTTCTTTTGCCCTTTCGATCGCCCAAAGCATCATCTCGCGACCGATACCATGTCCGCGATATTTTTCATCAACACGGACCGATTCGACCGTGCAACGGCTGCCGCCCTGAAAGCTGATCGATGGGGTGTAAGTGAGTTGAAGGGTGCCCACTACCAATTCGATTTTTGGGTTCTTGGTTCTTGGCAATTGGTTGCTCATTTGTGGCGGTGAACCACCCGCTACCGCAGGTGGTGCTGACATGATTGCTACGATTAGCTCATTATTCGGGTCGGCATCGATCTCGCGAAAGGCTTTAATGTAGGTTTCAGGCAAAGGGTCTTCGTTTCGCTCACGCCGCTGCCCAAGAAAATCATCGGCAAGCATGCGGACGATGTCAGGAAGATCTTCGAGAGTTGCTTGGCGAAAACAAAGGTGCATAACAATGTCGGCGAATAGTAACGAAAGGTCCTTCAAATCGCCACGGAGACTCGGCCTTAATCCACAACCAAGCCATCATAGGCAAACCTTACATTACCCGGCAGTAGGTGCGAGTCGCGTTCGTACAAAATATCGTGGTTCAGATGGGTTAGAAATGCGCGGTTTGGTTTCAGGTCTTCGATTATCGCAAGAGCTTCTTCGAGGCATAGGTGCGTCGAATGAGGTTTAATGCGGACGCAGTCCAGAACCAAAACGTCGAGATCGCGTAAGTTGTCCATCGTCTCCGGCGGTATCGTTTTCAGGTCCGTCGCGTACGCAAAATCGTTAAAACGATATGCAACAACGGGCAGTTTGCCGTGGATGACTTCGAGCGGTGTTATTTCGAGGTCCTCGCCAACGCAAAACGGAGCGTTGTGCTGGACCGTGTGCGGGATAAGCTGCGGCAGCCCACCGCCGAAATGCGTCGGGTTAAAGATGTATTCGAAAATGCGGCGAAGATCGCGCCACGCGATCTCGTTTGCGTAAACGCCCATTGCGCCGTATCTAAAATTGAGCGGTCGTATATCGTCAAGCCCAAAAACGTGATCGACGTGACAATGCGTTATCAAAACCGCATCAAGGTGGCGAATATTTGCCCGCAACGCCTGCTGCCGAAAATCGGATGATGTATCGACGAGGATCTTTTTGTCACGGTGCTCGATAAGGATCGAAACGCGGAGCCGCTTATCGCGCGGGTCGGAAGACAGACATGTCTCGCAGTCGCAGGCGATAGACGGAACACCCGTCGATGTGCCCGTACCGAGAAATGTAAGTTTCATAAAAAAATTAAACGCAGATGACCAAAGGACTCTATTCCAGAATTCTTAATCTAAATCGCTCTGCGACCTTTGTATTGTCTGCGTTAACAGCTATTTCTTTCCCAAAATATCAGCGCCCGTAAATTTTTGCGCAGCCTGGGCTTTTAGTTTTTCCTCGGTTGCCCGCGTCAATTGAACGTACTGCATTCGCAGGTCGCCCAAGATGCCCTCGAGCAGACGGCTTTCCTGCGGGTGAAGATTTCCGGCGGTTTTCTCCTTGAGCATCCCGAGCACGTCGAGCCAATACTTGCCCGTTTCGAGGTCGACCGTTCGTTGACCGGTTGCCGGATGGGGAACCGCACCGAGCGATGCGGCTGCGTTCGTAACAAGTGTCGAAAGAAAATTTACAAAACTCGCAGGGTTTTCGGCACCAGGCAGATCGGCGTCGTCAAATTCCTCTTCTTCATCATCAGCAGCAGCCGGGGTCTCAGCGGCGATTGAAGCCGTGGGAGCACTTTTGGTACGCGGTTTTTCGGCTTCCGATCTTGTTTCCGCCGGTGCCGCTGCTTCCGTTTTAGGTTCTTCGAGCGTCACGCCTTCCTTCAGCGTCCCGTCCGGATTGAATTTTCGCCGGTCTGCTACCTTAAAACTGACCTCTTCGTTGCCGTCGTCTTTTCCTATCATACGTTTAAATTCCTTTGTTACGATTTTAGCATTTGGTGGGAAAGAATCTAAAATTGTTGGTTAAGCATTAATTGAACACCGTTAATTGTTTCGGTGCTCATCTTTCGATCAACAATTAACGGTGTTCAATTAACAACTATATGTCGAAAAACTTTGACGAACTAATATCGGTTATGGCTCGGCTCAGGGCGCCCGGCGGTTGCCCGTGGGATCATGAACAGACGTACGCCTCGCTTTCGCAATATTTGCTCGAAGAAGCTTATGAAACCTTTGACGCTATTCACGAGGCGGATGAAACCGGTGACACGACGAACCTGAAAGAAGAACTCGGCGATCTGCTGCTGCAGGTCGTTTTTCATTCGACGATCGCCGCAGAACGGGGCGATTTTACTATCGAGGACGTTGCGGGCGGCACCGCTCAAAAGCTAGTCCTGCGGCACCCGCACGTATTCGGTGATGCGAAACTCGAACGCGCGCAGGACGTTCTGGACAACTGGGACGAGCTAAAGGCAAACGAACGCAAGGCTTCCGGCAAAAAAGAGAAGACAAAAACGTCTATTTTGGAGGACGTGCCGGTTCATTTCCCCGCGCTGCTCGAAGCGTTGAAATTGACAAAAAAGGCCGCAAAGGTCGGCTTTGACTGGGAAAACACCGGGCAGATCTTCGAAAAGCTCGACGAAGAAATCGACGAATTGAAACGCGGCATTGAGACGGACGACAAGGAAAACATCAGCGAAGAGGTCGGCGATCTGCTCTTTGTGCTTGTAAACCTCGCCAGAAAGCTTGACATCGAACCCGAAACGGCATTAAAGAAAACTAACCGAAAGTTTCGCCAGCGATTCAAGTTCATCGAAGATGAATTAAAGAGCAGCGATCGCGACCTAAAGGACGCCGATCTCAGTGAAATGGACGCGTTGTGGAATAAAGCGAAGGCACAGAAAATATGATCGAAACCGGAAATCTGAAACTGGTCGCATGTACGCGAATGCACCTCCAGGGAATGCAGCGTACCGAAATGCCTTCGATGATGGGTGCCGATACGGTCGAGGGCTGGCTTGCGTTTCCCGAATCCGTCCAACAGGCCATCGCCCTGCTGCAGGCAAATTCGCAAAACCTTCGCTGGGGAATGCACATCGTCCTTCACAAGACCGACAACAAGATAATCGGGACATGCGGCTACAACGGTGCGGCCGATAACGACGGCCTGGTCGAGATAGGTTACGCCGTAGCGCCTAGCTACAAGAACGCAGGCATCGAAAGCGAGATCGCTAAAGGGCTCGTGGACAATGCCTTTGAATGGGCCGCTGTTAACATGATCGACGCATATACATTGGCCCGTTCCAGCGAATCCGGCAAAACGCTCGAAGGTCTCGGGTTTGCAAGACTCGAGAAAGAGGAAGGCCTGGTACATTGGCGTCTTACCCGCAATGATTACGAAAACTCGCGGGCAAATTAACGGACACTATTCGTTTCATATCGATACGTATAATTAGGGCTATCCCCTGCTCCCATCGACACTATCATCTTCTAACCTTTTCTAATTAAACGCCTTAGAATTACTGGCATATTGGTTGCGACAAAAGCCCGTATTGACGGGCATTTTGTGTCCACCGGCTGCTTTATTTCCATGGAGGTTTATTTTAAATATGAGCAGAAAGATCATTACAATTGCACTATCCTCAGCGATGAGCTTGCTTTTGGCATCGGCCGTTTGGGGACAAAACACAACAATTACTAAAAAGGATGTCGTAGTTCATCCTGACGGGTCCTACACCGTCATAGAATATCCGGTCGGAAAGGAGGTGCGTGTAAGCCTTTTGCCGTCGGCCACCCTCAAGGGCGGACAAGGCACGGCAGTAGTCACGCGGTCAGCTGACGGAACAAAGGTAGTTCTCAATGTGAGCGGCGTTCCCGCCGATGCGACCAGCTATTACGCTTACGCTGTCGACCCGACCGGAGCGCCGACGCTTCTCGGGCCGATCACTTTCACAAACGGCACAGGAACTGCGGAATTTGCAACGCCGATGAGCCAGTTCATGCTTGTGCTCTCGCCGACCGAGGGGTTGACGACGTACGATACAAGTACCGCATATGTTTTTCGCAGCGACGTGCCAAAGGGCTACGCCGTTGTGCCTAGAAGCGTAAGCAAACGCGGCGTCGTTCCGGTTTCAGGTGCGCAAGCGGCGTACGACGTGCCGCTGCTCAACGTTTCAAGTTGGGGCTCAAGCGAACGCGAAGTCAAGCTGAAATTCGGAGGCGAACTTCAGGGCCTTGAAGCGAAGGCATACATTACGCCGAAAAAAGGCGCTACTAAAGTCAGAATGCACTTTGACGATATGAAAAAGGTACCGCCAAACAAGCGTTTCACGCTGTGGGCATATTCACCTGACGGGACTTATACGAAACTGGGTCAGGTGGTAAACGGCGGCGGACGTGACGAAACCGAGATCAGGACGGAAACCGCCCTTGATAATTTCGGGTTGTTTATTACTGCCGAAGATGCTGACGTGCCAACTCCGACCAGCAAGATCTATTCGGTATTTACGGTTCCTTCTTCGTAAGACGTTGTTTTATGACGAGGATCAGAAAAGGCTGTCTGAAAGGACGGCCTTTTCTGTTTCCGAAAGCGTTCCACAATAGAAGACTTTACTTCGGCTTGCGTGAACCTAGGGCAAGCTGCGGTGCTGGTCTTCAATTTCAGAATCGAGAACATCCCGCAATAAATTCCTGACACTGCAATAGATATCCGGATCTTCCGACGCTCGCGGGCCGGCGACGTTCAGAACCGCGGGCTTCACCTTATCGAGCCATTCAACCAATTTCACTGTGGCTGCATCGCTGTTCATTACAGAAAGATCAAGATGAAGCAAGGGCTTTTTATACTTTTCAGCGAGTTCTATCGTAAGTAATGTGCCTCCGTGAAGCTCACCTTTAGAAACGATCAACGTCGCGTCGCCGGCAAGAACGTTTTTTTCGGTGCGAACGGCGGGATCAGAGCTGTCTGTCTCTGTTAAGTTTTGATACTTATCCAGGATTCGTCCGTCTTCAGCTACTCGCCCGCGCGGTACAAATCCACCGGTTTCGATCGCGTTTTCCGATGCAAAATCGAGAGCGGCGCGGTCGACTCCGGTTTGCCCGCCCGAGATCATTTGCTTGATGCCACACAGCGTTTTCACCGATATAGTCTGATACAAACTCGCGCCACATTACAATACACTTAGCCTGGCTGCCTCTTTATTAGCACTAAAAATCCTCGCAAAACCCAATAAACGCAGGCAATTCGTCAACGGTATGGTTTTTGCGTCAATTAAAAGAAAACACCGCCGCGGCGCTCTCAGCGAGCCGAAGTTTGCTGTCGGGGAGCAAAACGCACGGAAGTTTACTGAATATTTTGGAGGCCAAAAAAGTGGAAAATCAAGATCGGAAAAATTTTCAAAACGGGCCAAAAGAGAGTCCGCGCACTGCCGGATCAAGTGAAAACCCTTCCGGCCCGTCGGCAAGTCCTAATCTGGTGCCTGGCGGCGAAAGCACTTCAACATACACGAGCGACAATCCGGCTTCGCAGAGCATATCGGCTACAAGTACGGCAGCCGCCAAAAGCCTCTATGACCAGGCAAAGGACACGGCAGGCCACGCATACGATGCCGCGACGGAAAAAGCGGCTTCCAAGTTTGACGAGAAGAAATCGGACATTTCCGGCGGCCTGAGCAGCGTGGCCGGCAGCGTCAGGACCGTAAGCCAAAATCTCAGGTCGAGCGATGCGCAAAACGCGATCACAACGACGACAGCGAAATATACCGATACAGCCGCGCGCAAGCTCGAGGACGTCGCAAACTATTTCGAAACGCACGATATGCGGCAGATGATGAGCGACGCGGAAGATTTTGCGAGGCGGAACCCGGCAATTTTCATCGGCGGCGCGGCCGTCCTCGGACTCTTGGCGGCAAGGTTTATAAAGAGCTCGAAGCCGAAATATATGCAGACGGCAGCGGGCGAACCATGGACGGCGCCACCGCGGCAAAATCTGAGCCCCCATGTAAGCGGCAGCGACATTCCGAGAGAAGGGCCGAGACCGAACCAATTTTAGTTGGTAAAAGGGGGATTATGATGCAGCAACAGCTTCAACGAAACGAACAAAGCCTGGGTGATCTGTTTTCAGAACTCGCCAACGAAACAAGTACGCTTGTACGCCAGGAGATCACTCTGGCTCAGACCGAGATGACGCAAAAAGCCGTTAAGGCCGGTAAGGATATCGGCTTCCTCACCGCAGGCGGCGCGGTCGCCTACGCGGCATTGCTCGCATTCATGGCGGGTGTGATAGCGATCCTCGCCTACATTATGCCTGTTTGGCTTGCCGCGTTCATTGTGGCAGCTATTGCAGGCGGTGTGGCGTATTTTATGGCTATGCCGGCTTTAACGGAACTTAGAAAAATGGACCCGGCACCGCGCGCGACGGTTGCAACGCTCAAGGAGGACGCACGATGGCTCAAAAAGCAAGTCAGTTAAATGATACGAACGATATCGACATTCAGGATCCGATAGCGATCACGGCGGGAGCCGCGCGGGACACTTATGTCGAGAAATATTCCGAAGATTATGCGCCGACCAGATCCGAGCGTCGCGAGCTTGCAGAAAATACCGGTGAGCCGCCGCCCGAAACCGAGCACCTAAAGGCTCAGATCGAGGAAACTCGCAACCAGATGGGCGATACGATCGACGCGATACAGGAGCGGCTGAGTTTTTCGAATATATCAGATCAGGTTTCGGACCGCGTTACTCATGCCATCGAAACGGCAAAGAATACGGCGTACGACGCGACTATAGGAAAGGCGGTGACGTTTATGAAAAATATGGGTGATGGAATATCAGACAACACAATGGTGAAAACGGCGAAAAATAACCCGGTTCCGCTTGCATTGATCGGGATCGGAACGAGTCTGCTTGCTTACAATATGATGAAGCCGAGACAGCACAGGTCGTTCGACGGGCGACGCGAATGGAACCCGGAGGAAACCTATCCCGAGCCGGTCAGCAGCGAGCCGTCAATACTCAAATCCACGCAGGACAAACTAAGCGAGGCAGCCGACACGGTAACTAACGCAGCGAGCACAGCCTATGACAACGTCAGTAATACAATGACAAACGCGTATTCGAGTGCCGGCGATGTGGCGCACAAAGCATATGACAAAGCCGGCGAATTCGGTCAATACACGCAGCAGCAATACGAGTACCTTATGGATGAAAATCCGTTGGCAGTCGGCGCGATAGCTTTGGCGATCGGAGCGGCGATCGGGCTTGCGATCCCATCAACGAGTTATGAGGACAAGTTGATGGGCGAGACGCGCGACCGCGTGCTTGAAAGGGTCCAAAGTACAGCGAACCAATACATCGACAAGGCAAAAAACGTCGCCCAGGAAGCCGGCCAAAAGATTGACAATGAGGTCAAGTCGTTGGCCGGATAGAACTGCCCCAAGGACTAAATTAAGACGTAATACGGCGGAAAAAAGGACTGGCGGGAAGATGATTTTCCCGCCTTTACTGTCGCCGTTGTTCCGCAGAGAAATCCTGTTTCCAACTGCCCATTGGGCTGTACCGGAAATACGGAAATTAAAACCCACCTGTATTTTTAAACTACCAAATCTCACTCCCGGAATAAATCAATAAGCAACAGTAATTAAATTGCAGGGTGATGTGATCCAATTCTTTCCACCTGTAACTCTTCGTTAATGGCTTTGGGATAGTATCGTTTCTTGCCGCTGGTGCAAATTATGGAAACAATAACAGCAACGTCCATTTTTTCAAGACCGATCGCGGGAACCAAACCGTTTGGCGCCCCTGTTTTTGCCGGCATCTCGGACGACCGATACACAGTTCGCGTGGCTGAAAGTGCAAAAGAGGTCGAATCGGCATTAAAGCTTCGGTACGAAGTTTTTAATTTGGAACTCGGTAATCGGGAAATGGTCGAAGATCAGGCACCGCTTGAGTTCGATGCATACGATTTCAAGTCGCAGCATCTGATTGTCGTTGCGGATGAGACGCGAGAAACTGTTGGGACGTATAGGCTGAATTCGATCGAGACAGCCGGCTCTACGCGCGGGTTTTATTCATTCAACGAGTTTACGATCGAAAACCTGCCGGCTGACGTTCTGCAGAACGGGATCGAGATCGGGCGAGCGTGTATCGCCGCCGAGCACCGAAATACAAAGGTTTTGTTCCTGTTGTGGAAAGCCCTTTTGCAGTATCTGAAGTATTCGGACAAGCGCTATTTTTTCGGGTGTTGTTCGATATTTACTCAGGACGAAATGATCGGGGAAAAGGTTTTTCGAATGCTAAGTCTAAACGGACATTTTCATGAAGATCTTTTCGTGAAGCCG
>Ga0207674_10001828_pt1 | contig 27162 bp, 27 predicted proteins | sample KBSCornC72_FD_184303 | JGI IMG/M metagenome (GOLD analysis project Ga0207674, IMG submission 184303) | Corn rhizosphere microbial communities from Kellogg Biological Station, Michigan, USA - KBS Corn C7-2 (SPAdes) (version 2) | ecosystem: Host-associated > Plants > Roots > Rhizosphere > Soil ...
CGAGAACCAGTGCGTGCACCAGCGGCCGCGCGTCCGCATCGTCGACAAACCACACGTCGCCGCGGCTCTCGCTGTCGCGGCCCGACGTGCGCTTGCGCGATCCCGCGCTCATATCCCACTCATCGATCCAGCGGCACTTGAGACCCTGATTGCGGAGCTCGCCCAGAAGCGCCACCAGCGTCGCGGTTTTTCCGCTCTGCGGCGCTCCCGAGATTTCCACGAGCTCGCCCGCGGCAAGGGCGCGCGAGAGCGGGGCGACATCGATCGTCGCGGCGGCGCGTGGCGTCGTGCGCGCGCCGGGCCGCGCCGGTTCTCCGCGCAGGTGGGCCAGCGCCGCGCTCACGTCGCGCGCCTGTCGAGCTTGCAAGTCGGAAGGCAGATTGCGCAGACGCTCGGCCAGCGCGGGTCCGGCATGACCGGCGATCACGCGCGTCACCGCGATCCACGCGGCCAGATGCGATTCGATGGTTTCGCGTCGCGCCGTTTCCGGCGTCACACCGCGACGGGCGTCGGAAAGCGCGGGCAAGAGATATGCGCCGGGAAGAACGACCGCCGCTCCGTCGTCATGGATACCGACGAGCCCGGGCTGCAACGCGGTGGCGTGGAACGCGTGCGCATCGAAGCGCGCCAGTGTGTTCGCGAGCGTTTCCAGAACGCGCAGCACGGCGTCGTCATCGCGCGCACACAAATCGAGGGGCGCGGCGTAGGGAGTGAGCAGCTCGATGCGGCCGTCCTGCGCGCGCTGCTCGAGAATGGGAAGGCAACCGCCGGGGGCAATGGCGAGCGCCGACTCGGCCCGGAACTGCAGAACGGAAAGACCGGCGCGCGCCTCGGCGTCCAGCGCTGACCAGCTGACCAGGTAGCGGCGCTCGCTGACCAGGTCGGTGTGACCGGCCACGTGCCACGGCGAGGCGGGACGGTCCTTCTCGAAGGGCTCGAGGTTACGCCGGAATGCGCGTATAGATGATTCCATGACTTGCGCTTATGTCTGTTATGGGGGCGACGGACCCACCGGAACAGGATTTAACGAGTAAAATTATTTTACCAGAGAACGGGCCGATTTCAAGGGGGCGCGGGCAGTTTGTTGGGGTGCGACATGACCGCGCTCGCAGGGCCTGGCTCCGTCCATCCCGTCAGGCTTCGCTTCGCTCGCCTGACAGGAGCCCTGTCCGTCGCCACCCGCTCGCGCGGCCGGATGCGCATGCGTCACACAATTATTTGAGAGGATGAGTCGGCGCGCATCGCACGCCGACACAAATGCGGAAAGCCGCAATCTACGTTCGGATGTGATTGCGGCTCAATGCTGCAGCGGACAACTAGATAAAATAAAGAATGCGGCCGCAGTTCTCGCACGTCATGACCGCGTTTTTCTCGTAGCGGAATGACGTGGGAACCTTGGTGAGGCAGCCCGTGCACAGATCGCCCACGACCGGAACGACGGTGCGTTCGTAGCTGCTCGACACGCGCTGATAGCGGGTGAGCAACTGCGGCTTGACGTGCTGGGTGATCTCGGCGCGGGCTTTGCGCAGCTCTTCGATCCCGTCCTGAGGGAAGCCCATTTCCTGCATCTTGGCGGCGTGTGTGGCGTCCCCCACGTCCTTGATCATGTGGTCCAGATCCTGGAGTGCGACGAGCAATCGAACCTGGTCCTGCTTCTTGGTCGGATGGTCTGTCAAAGGCCCTGCCCTTCGATGATGACCTTCAGCTCGTCGAAGCTCTGCGCGGTCGCGATGCGGTCGCGCGAGCCGTCGTCCTTGATCAGGTCGACGACACGGCCGAGCACCTGAAGGTATAGATTGTCGCGGTCCTGAGGCGGCGCGATGATGAGAAAGAAAACGTGCGTCGGCTTTTTGTCCGTCGAATCGAAATCGATTCCCGCCGCCGAGCGCGCAAACACGATCGAGAGCTCGCGCACCGCGAGCGTGCGTCCATGCGGAAACGCAACACCCTTGCCGATGGCTGTGCTGCCCAGGCTTTCGCGGTTGAGGAGCATTTCAAGGATGAGGCCACGGTCGCGAATGTCGCGATCCGAGCATACAGCTTCGACCATTTCGGCGAGCGCATCACGCTTGTTGGCCGCCTTGAGGTCGAAAATGCAGAGAGAGGGCTTGAAGTAAGACGCGAGCTCTTGTGATGTCATCAGAGATGGTGCCATGTAACATTGCCGCCAGTCCGGCGCATGTGCATGAATGGCTGGAAATTACCAGAAACTGCGGATATCCTCAACGCAATTCCACAGGTTCCTTGCGACCATCCTAGTTCAACACGATTGCCCATGCAAGAACGTCTCGAAAACGGCCTCGTCGTCCGCGTCACCGGGGGTGAAGTGTGGGTGCGTATCGGGCAGGAGACCGTGGCCTGCTCGCAGCGCGGGCGTTCCCGGGTCCGGGAGTCGGCGCTGGCCGTGGTGGCCGGCGACCGGGTGACGGTTCTGCGCGAATCGCCCGGCGTAGGCTCCCTGGAAGAGGTGCTCCCCCGGAATTCGTGGCTTTCCCGCTACATCGACCGCGACGGCAGCGAGCGGGTGGTGGTCGCCAATATCGACCGGCTCTTCGTGGTGGCCGCCACCGCGGACCCGCCCCTTCGTTACGGGTTCGTAGATCGCGTGCTGGCCGCGGCCGAGTGGGGACACATTCGTCCGTGCATCGTGATCAACAAGATGGATCTCGCCGAGCCGGGGCAGTGGGAAGAGCTTCGCGCGGCCTACGCGCCGTCCTTGTATGAATTGATTCCAACCTGCGCGGAAACCGGTGAGGGTATGGCCGAGCTAACCGGGCGGCTCGGAGACGGCGTGTATGCCTTCGCGGGCGAATCCGGCGTGGGCAAGAGCTCGCTGCTCAACCAGCTCGACCCCGAGCTCGACCTGGTCGTCGATGATGTGGCGGAAAAGACCGGTCGCGGCCGCCACACCACCACCAACTCGCAGTTGTTCCGCTTTCGCGACGGCTTTCTCGCCGACACACCCGGCATGCAGACCTTCAGTTTCCCCGGCACCGACGAGTACGAGGTCGTCAGATGCTTCCCGGACATCCGCCACATCGAAGGCCCGTGCCGCTATAACCCGTGCACGCACTCGCACGAGCCCGGTTGCCGGGTGAAAGAAGCGGTCGAGCAGGAACGCATTCCGGCTTCGCGCTATCAGAGCTATCTCGACATTCTCACCGGCATCCGCGAGCGCGCCAAAAAAAAGCAGTGGTGACAGGGTGGGGCGCGTAAAGACGCTCGAGCGCTCGGCCAAGCGCGGACTGATGCGGTTCGTGGGCGGCTTCCTGCGCGCACGGCGTATGGGTGTGGATGAATTTCGCGCGCAGCGCTTCGAGCGCATTCTGGTGGTGAGACAACACAATCAGATGGGCGACATGATGCTTGCGACACCGGCACTGCGCGCCATCCGCGAAACCTATCCGCGCGCCACCATCGGCATCGTCACTTCGACCCTCAACCGCGGTGTGCTCGCCAACAGCCCCTTCGTCGACCGCGTGTTCACTTACGACAAGCGACGGCCCGGTTCGCACCTCGCCATGCTGCGTGCCCTTCGCCGCCAAAAATTCGATCTCGCCATTGTGCTGCACACGGTGTCGTTCTCATTCACGACGCTCATGCTGGGTGTGCTTTCCGGTGCGCGCGTACGCATCGGATCCACATCGGCCCGGGTCGGCGATCTCACCGGCAGCTACCTCAACATCACCCTGCCGCTTCCCGCGCCGGAGCAGCTGGCCACCATGAACGAGGCCGAGCACAATCTGTTTCCGCTGCGTTACGTCGGGATCACCACAAATGATCTTTCGCCGCTCATTGTGCCGGGTGACGAAAGCGAGCGCTGGGCATTGCACGCCAGCGACAGCTGGCGCGAAGGCACCGTGAAGCTCGCCGTGCACCCCGGCGCGGGGAAAATGGAAAACATCTGGAAGCCGGAGAATTTCGCCGCCGTCGTCAACCTGCTCGGCCGCGCCCGCGAGCTCACCCTGGTCGTGGTGCAGGGACCTGCCGATGCATCCACCGTTCAAGCATTCACGAACACGTGTGATGTGCAGGGAACCATCGTGAAGGGTCGCTCCATCACCGATGTCGCTGCTTTGTTGAAACGCGCCGATCTCGTTCTGTGCAACGACACCGGTGTCATGCACGTGGCGTGTGCCGCGGGCGCGCGCGTGCTCGCAATCTTCGGTCTCACCGACCCCGTGCGCTGGGCGCCGCGCAGCCCGGGCCTGCGCATGGTACGCGCACCGGGAGGAGATCTGCGCGCGCTCGAACCGGCGGTCGTGGCGCGCGAAGCGGAGGATTATCTCCGGGGTCGCAACGCCGGGTCAGCGTAGCTCGCGAGCGCTCGAGCAACGTGCGCGCCGCGCCGCTCGCGTGCGCCGCGACGTCATCACTGCAGTTCGCCCCCGCACCGTTGTTGCGCGCGCGCCGCGCGCTATCGCGTCCGCGCCATCATCATTGCGTGCGCCAGAAGCCCTTCATGACGTGGGCTCCCATGGTGCGCTCCGCCGCGCGACGGTTGTGGGCGCCGCACAAGAGCCTCAAGTTCGATGCATCATGCGTTCCGCCGTTGGCAAACGGCCTGATGTGGTCTGCCTGCAGCCCCTTCGTGCACTGACACCGCGTTCCATCTGCCGCCACAAACGTACACCGCCCACCGTCGCGCACGAAAACCTCGTCTCTTACCGCGTCGGGGATGTGACGCGATTCCGCGGACTGCGCAGAATTCCACTCCCACCGGTGGGAGTCAGGACCACTCGCTCTTTTTTTCGTGCGGCGCTCGTGTCTCGCGGTCGGGCTGTGCCGGTCGCGGTATTCCTTGAGAGCCGCTTTCATCACGTCGACAAACGATTCGAAAGCCGAGCCGCCCATCAGATCGCGTGTCTCTTCGAACAACTGCAGGAATTCCTCGTCGGCCAGGAATTGAACGAACACCTTCTCGGCGGTGGGTGTGGGGTCGCGGTACGCTTCCGGGATCGAGCGCTTGCAGTGACGATCCAGGAGCGCGCGATTCAGGTCTCTCGGCTGCGGCACGGGGACCTGGACGTATCGGATGCGATCCCGAAGCGCCGCCGCGGGCCGGTACTCAGACATCAACCGCTCCACCGCGCGTCGTGACGCACCGCGCACCCGTTGAAAGACCTCGTCCTTGTTGTCGTCATTGATGATCGGCTCGATCATCGCCAGCGTCATGATGCAAACCTCCCGGCCACGCAGGTAGTCCCACGCCTCCGGGTAACGCCTGCAGCAGCGCGCCGCCTGGATGCGGCGCCCGGCCTGCGACGACGAATACCGGATCTTGCGGACGCAGTAATCGAACACCGAGCTGTAGCCCAGATCGAGATACGACTTGCGCCGTTCCAGGTCGTTGATGAAATGAAGCATCTTCATGGTCGACGAATGCTCGACCGATGCCGTCAACTCGAACTGATGATGAAACTCTGCATCATCCAGCTTGCGAAGCAGAGCCGGCAGAACTTGATCTTCGTGGTGCATCACAGCAGAACCTCCCGGTTTGTTCGACGGAGGAGTGAAATGCTGTGCGTAATATATCAGCGTGATTTACGACAATACGTGATCACCATGCACGCGACGAAAGCGATCGCGATATCAAAAATGTTGCGAGTTGAATCGAAACGCGATTCAGCGCTAGAACGCGAAGCGTGAGAGCGATGTTCTGCGTAGATGGCGACATCTCAAAAAACACACGTAAAAAGTCGTCAACGACAAAAATAAAAATGGGTCAAGAAAAAGGGCGAGCAGAATAGCAAGCCCGAGCAGAAGAAAAAGCGCGAACAGAAGAATCGCGAGCGGCAGAAGTAGAAGTGCGCGAGCAGAAGAAGCGCGAGCGAGCGTTAGAAACGCTGGCTCAGCGTGATGTGCAGGGGCAGCGTGCCGTTCGAGGTCACGGTGGCGTTGGACGTCCAGGTGAAATAGCCGTCCTTCTTGAGCATGAGCGTGTGCGTTCCGGCCGCGACGTTGATCGGGTGCATGATCGGCGTCACTCCCATGAGCTCTCCATCCACATAGAACTCGGCGCCTTCGGTGGTGGCGAGACTGATGATTCCCATCTCTTTGCGGAGCGAAATATGGCGCTGCGACATCTCGTCGGGTGTCACACGCATGCTTTCCAGATACGACTCGTGTCCGGCCGCGCGGCATTCAATTGAGAGCAGTCCCACCGGTAGTGTCAGGCGCAACGTCGGCGCGGCATCACCGCGATAAATCCCGTTGATGTACACCTGCGCATCGGGATTGCAATCGATCAGCAGGTATCCCTGGCGAAACGGTTTCTCGGTTTCACCGCGCGGCCTGGGCTTGACGGGGGTCTTTGCCGGTTTCGCGACGGTGTCGGCCGGCGCCGCTCTGGTCTCCACGGGCGCCGCCGCCACCTCGGGCGCTTTCACAGCCGGCGCTTCGGCCGGAGCCGGAACCTGCGCGGCAGTGGTGTCTTTGATCGCGACGGCGGTTTGCACACTGTCGGAGGCGACGGTTCTGCTTGCGGTTGAATCCGTCGCAGCCGTGGTGCTCCCCGACGGATCGAATCCAGTCACGTCACCCATCGTCGACTGCTGCACGTCACCCGGCGCGGTCGCAACCGTCGCCGGATGCAGGCGCGGCCAGAAGAACCACGTCGCGCCACCGCCCAGCACCACCGCCACCACGGCCATGCTGGCCCACAGCGGAAGACCCGGGTGGCGCTTCTTGACGCTGCTCACCGTGCTCCATGACGACGAAGACGTCGACGTGCGCGACGGCGCCGGTGTCACCGATGCTTTGGGGAGAATGCGCGTGCGTCCGTCGCGGTCCATGAGCGCAGGAAGCTCCGCCGTGGCGCGATGCAGACCGTCCAGGCCGAGCACGCTTTCGATCGCCTCGCGAAAATCGCGCGCAGAGCGGAAACGGTCGTCGCGATTCTTGGCCAGCGCGCGCATCACGATGTTCTCGGCGTCGATGGGAACATTGGGATTCACGTCGCGCACGGCCGGAATCTCTTTGTTGATGATGTTCTGGATGACGCCCATGTAGTTCTCGCCCGCGAACGGCTGCCGGCCGGTGAGCAGCTCGTAGAGAACGGTACCCAGCGAAAAGAGATCGCTGCGCTGATCCACGCTTTCGCCGAAGGCCTGCTCCGGCGACATATAAAGAGGGGTGCCCAGAATGGAATCGGCCGCAGTTTGCGAGCTGTTGCTCTGCGTGAGCTTGGCGAGTCCGAAGTCGGTGATCTTGGCGACACCCTGCTTGGTGATCATGATGTTGCCGGGCTTGATGTCGCGGTGCACGATGCCCTTGGCGTGCGCGTGCTCGAGGCCGCGGCACACCTGGTGCACAATGGCGAGCGCGAACTCGGGCTGCATCGGGCGCCAGCGTTCGAAGACGTCCTTCAGGCTCTCGCCTTCGACGAACTCCATCACCATCTGGTAGCTGCCTTCTTCGATGCCGAAATCGATCACGCGCACGATGTTCTGGTGATCGAGCGACGCGGCCGCCTTGGCTTCCAACACGAATCGACGAGTGAAGTTTTCGTCCTGGGTGAGATGCGCGTGCAGGCGCTTCACCGCGACGATACGCTCGAGCGAGATCTGGAGCGCGCGATAGAGCACCGCCGTGCCGCCCGAGGCGACCGTTTCGAGAATGCGGTAGCTCTTGCCCTCGGCCACGGGATTACCTCGCGAGCATCAAGCGTTCAGCCAGATACGAAGGAAGTCCGTTGGAGAGAATCTTCCCCTGCGACTTGGAAATGTCGTAGGGAATACGCACGAACTCGAGCGAGCCCGCTTCTTCGTCGAGAAGCACCGCGCACGCGTCCGGATTGGAATCGCGCGGCTGCCCGATGGAGCCCACGTTGATGAAGTAGCGCTCGTTGTCCTTCAAGCGCACGCGCAGGTCGCGCATCACTTCCATCTTGCCGGTGCGCTTGCTCATGGTGACGATCACGGGCAGGTGGGTATGTCCCACGAAGCAGAAGCGCTGGCCGATGTGCGAGAACACTTCGCCCACTTCCTCGAGCGTGCGGATGTACGAGAAGCGGATCGGGTCGAGCGGTGACGCGTGCGTGTAGCAGTAATCACCATCCACGTACTGGAGCGGCAGATTTCCGAGCAGGTCGCGGTCTTCCGCGCTGAGCTGGTCGCGCGTCCATTCCACCGAGCGGCGCGCGATGGCGTTGAACTCGTCGGTCGGAATGATGCCCGCGACCGCGAGGTCGTGATTGCCGGCCAGCATGAGGTTGGCTTTGTCGCCGACCAGGTCGATGCACGGTTGCGGATCCGCGCCGTAGCCCACGACGTCGCCCAGGCACATGAGCTGGAACGGCTCGTATTTCTTCGCGAACTCGACCGTGGCCTGGAGCGCTTCCAGATTGCTGTGGATGTCGGAAATGAGGAAGTATCGCATCGACGCCTCCGGTGGCGCGTTATTCGTGAAAAACGAACGACTCGTTGCCGATCTGAATCTCGTCGTTATCCTTGAGCTCGAGCTCGCGTACGGTCTTGCCGCCCACCTTGACGGGACGCAGACCGGCGAGCTTCTGCAGCACAACCCGGCCGGCCTCCATCACGATGCGCGCGTGCTTCCCAGCAACGAACATGCCTTCGATGCGGATATCGGCATTTTCGTCCGAGCCGATTGCGATGCCGTTTTCTCCCACCTCGATCACGCGCTCGCCGGATGCGTCACGCGCCACCAGGCGCGGGCGCCGCACGGCCGTCACCACGGCGGTGGCATTGATATCGGCGCGCGGCCGCTCGGGCCCCGCCATGGGCGCCGGCGTGCGATCGGGACGCATGGCGCTCAGGGGGGCGGGCGTCACCGCGCTGCGCGAGAAAATCATGGTCTTGTCGAAGCCGTCCTTTTCTTCCGCCTCCACCACCGCGTGGCCGGACGGAATGCGGAACAGGATCGTGTGCTTGGCGATGGAGATCTCGTCGCCGTCGGCGAGGCGTCGGCGCATCGCGATGCGCTGCCCGTTGACCTCGGTGCCGTTCAAGCTGTCGCAATCCTTGACGAAGTGATCGCCTTTTTCCTCCTCGATGAGCGCGTGCAGGCGCGACACCGCGAGGTTGTCGATCACGATGTCGTTGTCGGGCGTGCGTCCGATGCGCAGGCGCGGCCGGTCCATTTCCCAGCGGCCGATCTCGCGGTCCTTGAGGCGCAGCACCAGCACCGGCGGCTTGGACAGAAACAGATCGTCGAAGCGCCCGCTGAATGAAGCGGGGACATTGCGCGCGTCGGTGGCGTAGGAAACCAGGAAGTCCTCGTACAGGCTCATGGTGAGCGGCTGCTTCGCGGCCCGCGTGTAGACGCCGACCAGGAACTCTTCGCGTGCGCTGGTCTCGCGCGGCGCGGTGGACAGGTGGCCGTGATAGCTTCCCGCCGTCTTGCCCTTCTCGTAGCGCAGGATGGCGAGATACTCGTCACGCGATGCGCACACGATGGCACTCTTGCCTTCTTTTTCGATGCGATCGAGGAGCTCGTCCAGGTCGATCAGGTTTGTCATCACGCGCAGTGCCGGTTTTTTCTGCGCGATGGCGAGGAGCGAATGCAGGATGCGCGCGTTGAGCTCGAACACGGCGGCGCGCGGGAAAGTCATATGCGTCGAGCCGGTGAGAAAATCGCGGATCGATGTCGGGTTGATCTGGCCGGCCGTCATTTCGGCGGCGGCGTAAATCTGGCCCTCGCGCAGGAACAGGAAGCGCTGTGCCGTGGCGTCATAAACCTCGAGCGCGCTGGGCCGGGAGGCGCTCGCTGTGAGCGCGCGCCGGATCAGGTCATCGAGCGCGGCCCGGGTGACCTCGCCGGTTTCCTGGATGATGGCGACATGCGGAATCAGAATTCTCACCACACAAGCTCCCGCGGACGATGACGAAAGACGTTGTCCGCGAAGGAGAAAAGGGCAAGAACCGCGCCGAAAGGCGCGAAAAAAACGCGGTCAGAAAGGGCAGATAATGCCACCCGGCGGCGTCAACCAACCGGCTCACACTGCCGCTGCCGGTGCTTCCTCATGATTTCCACGAGGGGCCGATCGAGGCGTGCTCATGCGGTAAACTCCACACTGTCTCTTGACGTGGAAATGAGCCCTGTGATAAACTCCTTTCATCTCACGCAAGGGATTGACTCACGTGTTTGCAACCAGTGACAGATAACCCAGCCGTATCCATCGCGCGCTTCCGCTCGCGGTGGATTTGCTGTTTATACGGAAAGGGGGACGGCATTTGCGTATATCTGGTAAGGTGAAATGGTTCAACGAGAACAAGGGCTACGGATTCATCGTCGGAGATAGTGGCAAGGACATCTTCGTCCATTACTCCGAAATTCGCGATGACGGCTACCGCACGCTGGCGGAAGGCGAAGTTGTCGAATATGAGCTGATGGACAGCCCCAAAGGACCGCAGGCTAAGTCGGTGTTGCGCAGCCAGAAACGGGCTCCGGCGCAGCAGCAGGCAGAGGCTGCCTAGGTCGTTTCGTTGACCATACTCGAGACACGGATGCCCGTACCCGCGATTCGCTCGCCGGTACGGGCATCGTGTTTTCTACAGTTGCCCTGCGTCGGCAAGCCTCCGCAGGGCCCTCACAAAGAAAAAACGGCCCGCATCTTTTGGATGCGGGCCGCTTTCGCTCCTCAGTCGTTGAGGGACTTCAAACTTCGCTGCGCCTTCTCATTGGCGGGATCGAGCTCGATGGCTTTCTTCCACGCCGCGCGGGCCTCGTCTTTCTTGCCCATCTTGAAGTGGGCGTTGCCCAGGTTTGTGTACGCGGAGGAGTTGGTGGCGCTGCGCGCCACGGCCTCCTTGTGCATCTCGACCGCCTTCTCGTAGTTCCCCTGCTTGTAATAAACGTAGCCGAGGTTGTTGTAGGCGGCGTGGAGGTCGGGGCTGAGCTTGATGGCCTTCAGGAACGCGGCGGCGGCCTTCGCCTCCTCGCCGAGGTCGGTGTAGACCAGGCCGAGGTTGTTGAAGCACTCGGCGAACGTCCCGTCGCGCTTGACCGCGTCCAGGAACTGATCGCGCGCTAGCTCCAGGTGGCCGTTGTGGAAGCTGGTGACGCCGAGGTTGTTGAACTTCATGGCTTCGCGACGGTTGCCCTGCTTCTCGACGGCGGCATCGTCCGCCTTCTTCTTGTCGACACGCACGACGTCCATCATCTCGGCCCAGTTGCGCTCCAGGCGGTCGATGTTCTCGACGGTCTTGGACATGGTCGATTCCATCTGCTCGATGCGCGGCGCGAGGGCTTCCAACGCCGTCATCTGCGCCGTCACCTTCATCCACTGCTCCTTGATCGACTTGATGCTCTCCTCGAAGCCGAGCACCAGGTCGGACACGGTGGTGGTGAGACTCTCGACGCCGTCGTTGCGGGCATCGAGGTTGTCCTTGATCTCCGCGATTCCATCGCGGATCGAGGTCATGGCGCTGCTCTCCTCGTCGTTCTTCATGCCGGTGATCTTCGACTCGAGCTCGTGCGCGATCTTCGCGAGCGCGTCTTCCTGGCGCTTTTCCACTTCGCCGAACGACGAGATCATCTCGGCCGCACTCTTGGTCTGAAACTTCCAGAATTTGTCGAGCTCGCGCGCGACCGACGCCGAGGCGTCCTTCTGCGCCGACATGCCGGCTTCGCTGGCCTTGGCCGCGTTCTCCAGAATGGCGTCGAAGGTGCAGTCGCCGTCTTTGCTGCGATAGAACCGGCAGGTGTCGCGCAGGCAGTAGAGGTGCGATGCCGCGGGCTTGGATTCCTTCACACCCGTTCGCGCGCTGGACTTTATCCCGACTCCACCATGGGAGTCGTCGTGGCCGAGATCGTCATCGGCCGTCCCCACTTCGAGAACATTGGCTTCATTGCCAAGCATGTGCGACATGAACGGACAGATCTTCATGATGGTGCTCCTTGCACGTGTCGAAAGCGACAGAAAACGAGGGAATCCATTGGCTGTAAGCAGGTTTTGTGCCGCGATGCGGTAGCGCTGGTATCAACGGGACACCGCGCGCCGTGCGCGCGGCGTCAGTCCAGGGAGGACGTTTTTTCCAGGGTAAGCGCGGCACAGGACTGCGCTTCGATGGACTGCTCGTGGTTGCGCTTCTTGAGACGCGCAAAATCTTCCCGGCCCGGGAAGGCCTCCACCAGGCGCTCCAGGGTTTCGCTGGCGCCGGTGTAGTTGTGAGTCATGCGCTGCGCGACGGCAATTCTGAACCACACACGCTGCTTGTGCACGGTCTCGAGCCCGGGCGTGTCGAGCCGGGCGAGAATCTCCAGTGCCTGGATGGGCCGGTTGGACATGATGTGGTACTCGGCCTGGTAGTAGTAGCGGGCAAAATGTTCCGCGCCGGTCTCGGGCTGGAAATAGAGCAGCTCGTGGAGCTCGTCCGCGCGCCCGTCCTCGACGGCTTCTTCGAGAAGAACCAGCACCGCGCTGTTGGAAAGCTCGCCGCGCGAAAAACGCGCGAAGCGTTCCTGGAAGGTTTCGATGACCGCTTCGGCAGGGCTCGCGGGCGCGGCGGGAACCGATTCGGGTGCGGGCGCCTCGGTGGTGTCGTTGGTAACACCTTCGCTCTCGGACGCGGGCTGGGCCGACGTTTGCTCGCCATCAATATGGAAGAACGCGGCAGCACCGGTTTCATAGAGCTTCTGCGCCACGTTGGTCACGTGCTCTTCGGTGATCTCGACTGTCGACGGCGCAAACATGGGTTCCGCGGCCGCTTCGTCCTCACGATGAACCGCCCCGTCGTCATCGAACGAGAGCTCACCGCGATCAATGAACGACTCTTCGGCGTCGGCGCTCTTGGGCGGCGCATTCTTGCCGTTGGAAAAAGGTGACGAGTTGAAGCGGGGCTTGGTTTTTTCTCTGGCCGGACTGGATGCGGCCGGGGCGGCCGGCGCTGCTTTGCGCGAGCTGGTTTCCAGCTGGAACTCGCCCGGCTCGAAGGTCTGAAAATCACTCTCGTTCGACGACGAGGCCGCCGCGGGTGTTTCCTCCCGGCGCGTGTATTTGCGGTACAGCGCTTCCATTTCGACATCGTCGCGATGGCGCTCGATCAACGACATCACGGCGGCGACATCGGCCGGCGATGCGGCGCACACATCACCCAGCATGTCGGCGGCGCGGCTGTAATCTTTGGCATCCAGTGCCAGCGAGGCATGAAAGATGGTGAGCTCCGGCGGCGGCAAGGGCAGCGGATGTTCCTCGAGCCACGCGAAGAGCTCCTTGCCGTGGCCGCGCACCTGCAGCGGGCGCATCAGCTCGATCACCAGGGAGGATTGCTCCAGCCCGAGTGCCTGCTCGAGAGTGAGCCAGGTGCAGGAGTTGATCTCGTCGGCCGGTTCGATGAAGGGCCGCAGCAGCATGATGACTTCGCGGCTGTTCTCGGGATTGTCCTTGAGATATTCGCGCAGCGTCCCGGTCGCGTCGTCGAGGTCGCCCTTCTGCAATTGTGCTTCGGCCAGCGCGCGCCGCACCTTGCCGGGATGGTGCGCGGCGGGAAGCATGGCCTCGAGCTCCTCGATGCAGATCGACGCGCACGCGGGCTCGAGGCGCGCCGCTTCGACGAAATGTTGAATGGCCTCGATCTCGTTGCCGTTGGCGCGCATGACACAGCCGCGCGCGTGGCGAATGCGTCCCGTCTTCGGATGTTTGGGGGTGAGCGCGGCGAGGAACGGATCGAGCGCTTTGTGCTCGACAGGCTTTTCCTGCACCAGGCTCACGAAGCTCGCCATGGCTTCCTTGATGTTGCCGAGGCGTACGGACAGGATGGCGTTGGTCAGCTCGTTGACGACGTTCTCACCGCGCAGCGCGTAACCGCCACCGGCCGCCGACTTGAGCGTTTGCGCCTTGGTGCGCGCGCGATTCAAGAGCTCGCGAATGGTGTGGTCGGGCACGTCGGCCAACAGCTCGAGCGCAGCCTCCAGATCGCGCCGTTTGACCGCGTGCTCGACGGCACACCGCGCGAGTGACGGATCGTGGACGGTCCGCAGTTTTTCGCGTACGAACTGCTGCACGCGCTCGCGCTCTTTGGCGAATTTCTCCTGCACGGTTTTGAGATGATTGGTGGCGGCCAGGAGCTCGCCGCCTTCGATGGCGGTATCGATCGCTTCCAGATAGAGATCGAGCACCTCGGGATGCGCGGCGATACCCTGCTCGAGGCGCTTCTGCGCGCGGTCGAACTGGGCGCGCTTTCGCTCCTGCTGGGCTTTCTGAATGATGGCGGCAGCTTTGTCGTTCATGATCATGTGGCCGCGAAAGCGTTCGCGGCGTGTCCGGAATAAGCGAATCGCATACCAGACCGGCGGGCCCGGGCCGGGGACCGCACGGACGCGCTAAGCATCTGTGGGGGCGCATGATACGCAGTGCGATGCGACCCATCGTGGATTGCGCGGGGAGCGCAGGCGGGACGCAAAATGCAAGCGAGGCGCGGCGATCGGTTGCGCGCGCCCCCAAGCCTCCAGTATCCTTCGGTGCAAATTGTTGTAACACGTCGGCACTTTTCGCCGGGTCCGCGCCGGATCGGCTCTCACCCAACGAACACATTTTGAGCTCCAGGTTTACTCTTTCCGTCGAATGCCGGCTGGCATCGTCGCACATCCTGCCGGGATGTCCGCCGTGCGACCGTCTGCACGGCCACACCTGGACGGTGCGTGCGTTCTGGACCTTCACCGGGCTCGACGAGCAGGGGATGGGCGCCAACTTTCGCGATTTGAAGCAGATTCTTCGCAGCGAAGTTCACGAGCGCTACGACCACCGGCATCTGAACGACATAGCACCCTTCGACCGCGTGCCGCCGACAGCGGAGAATCTCGCCCGCGAAGTGTTTCGCATGTTGACGGAGCGCGTCATCGCGGGAGTCCATGGCGGCCTCACCCGGGTGGAAGTGTGGGAAGGTCCGGAAGCATGCGCCGCCTACGAGGAATGAACCATGTGCGCTGAGCCGCGCGCGCGTTCCATCGCACTGGTGAGCGGCGGGCTCGATTCCATCGTGTCGCTCGCGTGTGCGCTCAAGGAACGGCGCGTCGAATCGGTCATGTTTTTCGACTACGGACAGCGCGCGCGCGAGAGCGAGCGCGTCTCGGCCATGAACGCAGCCAATTTCTACGGGCTCCCGTTCCAGGATGTCGACGTGCGCTGGCTGGAGTCGCTGGCACCGGCGGCCATGCAGGCCTCGGGCAGCGGGGAAGGCCCGCTGCAATCCGTCGACGATGTGTGGATTCCGAATCGCAACGGCCTGTTCATTAATATTGCGGCGGCGTACGCCGAGCGTTACCGCTGCGACACCATTGTCACCGGCTTCAATCGCGAAGAAGCGGAAGAATTTCCCGACAACAGCGCCGAGTACGTGGAGCGCGTGAACCGCGCGCTCGCGATGTCGACGCGAAACGGCGTGCGCGTGGAAAGCTTCACCATCGATCTCGACAAGAGTGCGATCATCCGTTTGGGCCTCCAGCTCAAAGCACCGCTCTCCATTATATGGAGCTGCTATCGCCCGGGTGCACGCATGTGCGGGACCTGTGCGTCGTGCCAGCGCTTGCGCACCGCGCTCGCAACGCTTCCTGCCGAAGACCGCCCCCGGATCGAGTTCGCGTCGTGATGCTCACCTTTCGCATTCTCGAGGGCGAGGTGCCGTACATCGGCACCGAGTTGCGCAGCGGCTGGGTCTGGGAGCATACCGGCCTGGCGCGTGACGCGGCCGCGGGCTTCGTGGGCCCGTGCGATGTGCCCAACGAGAATCTCGTCGACCTCGATGATGTTCGCGACGGAGAACACATTCGTGCGGCCACGATGGCGCACGTGATCGTGGAACATCCTGGATGTCCCCTCGATATTGCCGTGCTGCGCCAGCGTATCCTGGTGGCGCTCCTGGGGGAGATGCTTGCCGAGAGTGGAAAGGTCACCCGCCGCGACGGTGACGATCTATATTATGACGGTCGCAAGCTCACGGTCTCGATTGCGGCGCCCTCATCAGTATCCAGCCTGATCCATATGGGAATAAACGTGGACCCGGCGGGCGCGCCGGTTCCGGCCGTCGGACTCGCGGAGCTGGGCATCGAGCCCCGCACGCTGCTTCACGATCTGCTCTCGCGCTACTCGCGGGAGCTTGCCAGCGCCGCGCATGCGGCCACCAAGGTGAAAACGGTTCCATGAACCCGGTACGTTCCATGTCACCGCTCGGTAAACAGATCAATGACGGCGCCGCCGAAGGTGCCTTGCGCGGGTATTTTTCCGAGCTCTTCTGCTCGGTGCAGGGAGAAGGACTCTTTGTCGGCGAGCGGCACATCTTCGTGCGCACGGCCGGCTGCGTGGCGACGTGCTCGTGGTGCGACACGGTGTACAGCAAAGTGCAGACGCCGCGCTTCGTGATTCATTCCGGTGCGCACGGCGAAGCGAAGCCGTGGCGTCCCAACCCGGTCGCGCTGGATGACGTGGTGAGCGACGTGCTCGACATGGCAAAAGCGAACGCGCCGGTGGTAACGGTGAGCATCACCGGCGGCGAGCCGCTGGAGCAGCCCGAAATCGTGCGCGCCCTCGCGCGTGCGCTGCGTGCCAGAGAGCTTCGCATCTATCTCGAGACGGCGGGCCTCCATGCCGACGCGCTGGTCTCACTCATCGACGACGTCGACGTGATTGCAGCCGATGTGAAGCTCCCGTCGGCCACCGGCGTGGACCACATGCCGGCCCATCGAGATTTCCTGCGCGTCTTGCGCGGGAGTGCCTTCGATCCCGCGCGCGCGAATGCGCGACTGGTCTTCGTGAAGGTCATCGTGGATCTCAAGGCAAGCCTCGAGGAGATCGACGCCGCGGCGCGGCTGGTGGCCGAGGCCGGGCGCAGAATTCCCTTCGTCATTCAGCCCGAGAGTGAGACGCTCATGGGCAAGCACGCCACGCGCGAAGGCCGCGCCGGGCTGCTCGAGCTCGCCCAGGCGGGTGCGCGGGCAGCGAGCGTTCACCTCGATGTGGTGCGCGTCATTCCTCAAACCCACAAGGTGCTCCACGTCCGATGACGCCTGATTTTCTGACCGCGGCCGTGGGTCTGGTGGCGTTTCTGTTCTCGGTGATCGTGCACGAGAACGCCCACGGTCTCGCCGCGGAGCACTTCGGCGATCCCACCGCGCGCTCGATGGGTCGCATCACCATGAATCCGCTTCCGCATTTGGACCCGATCGGAAGCATTCTCTTGCCGGTGGCCGCGTACCTCTCCGGGGTTCCGTTCCTGGGCTGGGCCAAGCCGGTACCGGTCAATTCCGCCAACCTGCGCAATCCCGTGGTCGACAACGCCTACGTCGCCGCCGCCGGGCCGGCGTCGAATCTGTTGCTGGCGCTGGCGTGTTCGATCCTCTGGATCGGCGTGGGATTGGTCTTCAAACACGTCCCGGGGCTGGCCATGAGCGCCGAGCGCTCGCTCTTCTTCTTCAATACGCTTTTCAGCGCCATGATCCAGGTCAACTGCGTGCTCGCACTGTTCAACCTGATCCCGATTCCGCCGCTCGACGGGCACTGGATTCTCATGCGCTACCTGCCGGCCGGTCCGCGCGAAGCGATCGCCTCGGTGGGGCGCTGGGGATTTCTGATCCTGATGGTGCTGTTGTGGTCGGGCGTGTTGTGGAAATTTCTCGGGCCCATGCTGCGCGCCGTGGTCTCAGTCTATTACTCGCTGGTGATGACGGCGGTCAGCGCTCTCTAGAAACGAAAAGCCCCTCCGCTCTGCGCGAAGGGGCTTTCCCGTGCGTACCTGGTCTCGTAACGACTAGTTCGTGTCGAGGTCAGGATATTTGCCCGATGTGCCGTCCTCGATGAGTCGCGTCCCGACGATCACGGACACAAAGCGGCTCTCCTTGCCCTTCGAATTCACCGCGGTGAGGCGGTACTCATAGTTCTTGAGCGCCTGGGTGCTCTCATCCACGTACTCGGTGGCCTGAATCCGGCCGTTGTTGATCTTGCCGGGCTTGCCCACACCGACTTCGCGGCGATAGAGATTGTAACCGCTGATGGTCGGCTCCGAGCTCGCATCCCACTTCACGCGGACATGTCCGTCGCTGAGCGCGAACGCGCTTACATTGGTCGGCGGAAGCACCGGCTGCTCATCCGTGGTGTTCGGGCTGTTGAGCTCGTCGGTGCATCCGAGCATGAACACTACGGACGCCAGCGCCACTACGAGCGCTGCCTGCTTGCGAAACACCATGATACTTCTCCTTCTCAACTATCACCGCGGTTTCCGGTGGATACCGGTTGCGGCCGTTGTCTTTTTGGCTGCGGAGCAGTGCGGTGGACTCTTCAATGCAGATGCATTAGCGGCGACTACCCCGCAGCACTGTTGGCCGCATACGCAACCGGTGTACCAAGCGCAGTGATGCGCGTGAGGACGCCAACTTCTCGATCGTGCCGCAGCGCATCGCGCGTCACGCGATGAGCGCGCGTCCGCGCTGCTTCCCATCACGCCGCATCGCACCTTGCCGTCGTTTCGAAATGAGAGGGAGACGTTGCAGCTTCGTGTTTTCCCGAACAATTGAGTGGGGAGGCCGCCCCCGTGGGGGTCCGGGGGACCCGGGGGCGGGTCCGGGCCCAAGCGAACAAGCCCCTTGACCTGCATGGAGTTATCGTTACAATGGCGACGAAACTTCCTGCCCCAAGGAGGCTATCGATGACGAAGGCAGAAATCGTCGAAGACATCGCGAGCAAGACGGGCCTTACCAAGAAGGACGTCGCGACCGCGATGGACATGTTCCTCGAATCCATCTCCAAGGCGCTTGCCGACGGCAAGCACTACGAGATTCGTGGATTCGGTACGTTCAAGGTGAAGAAGCGCAAGTCGCGCATGGCGCGTAATCCGCGCACCGGCGACGCTGTCCCGGTTCCGGACCGCAAGGTGCCCGTGTTCAAGGTCTCGAAAGAGCTCAAGGACCTCGTCGCCAACGCGTAATCCCATCCCCTGACTGGCTTTTGATTGGGCGCGCCGCCGTCTCGGCGGCGCCTTTGCATGCCATGACACCGTCTCGTTTGATCGATCTGCGCAGTGATACGGTCACGCGGCCCACGGCCGCGATGCGCCGGGCCATGGCGGAGGCGGAAGTCGGCGACGACGTGTTCGGCGACGATCCCACCATCATTGCGCTGGAAGCGCGGGTTTCAAAATTGCTCGGCAAGGAAGCGGCCCTGTTTGTTCCCTCGGGAACCATGGGCAACTTCCTCGGCGTCGCCTCGACGGCGAACCCGGGCGATGAAGTCATCCTCGAGCGGCAGTGCCACATCATGAACTACGAGGTCTCGTCGGTGGCGGCGCTGCAGGGAATCCAGCTCAACGCGCTGGACGGCGATCGCGGCATGATGACCGCCACCCAGATCCAACCCTATATAAAGACAGAGAGCCTGCACACGCCGGGCACGCGTGTCATCGCCATGGAGAACACGCACAACCGCTGCGGCGGCCGCGTGGTTCCCCTGGAGGAGATGAAGCGTGTGCGCGAGCTGGCGTTGAAGCACGGCATCAGCGTGCACCTGGACGGCGCGCGGCTCTGGAACGCGCACGTCGCGTCCGGCGTGTCGCTGGCCGAGTACGGCGCGTGCGCAGACACCATGAGCATCTGTTTCTCCAAAGGCCTCGGTGCTCCCGTGGGCTCGGCCCTGGTGTCGACACAGTCCGTGGTCGACAAAGCGCGGCGGTTGCGCAAGCGACTGGGTGGCGGCATGCGCCAGGCCGGCATTCTGGCCGCCGCGGCGCTCTACGCGCTCGACAATCACATCGAGAGAATGCGCGACGATCACACGCACGCGAGACGCCTCGCGTCTCTGGTGGAGCAGGTGCCGGGCCTCTCGCTCGCCTTTCCCGTGGAGACCAACATCGTTGTCATCGCAGTCGATCCCGCGCGCTGGACGCCCGAGGCGCTGCTCGCGTCTCTGCGCGAACGCGGCGTGATGGCGGTGCCGTTCGGAGCCGGACGCATCCGCATGGTCACGCACCTGGATGTGTCCGCCGACGATATCGAGCGCGCGGGTGAGGCGCTGGCCGGCCTGGCCACCGTGCGCTCCTAGATGGCATCCTCTCCCGGGTCGTTGACCCTCGTCGCCACGCCCATCGGAAATCTCGCCGACATTACGCTGCGCGCGCTCGAAGTCCTGAAGAGCGTGAACGTGATTCTGGCCGAGGACACCCGCCACTCGCGCCGCCTTCTCAATCACTACGCCATCAACACGCCGATGATCGCGTATCACGACCACAACGAAACCCGCATCACGCCCACGCTCATCGAACGCATGCAGCGCGGCGAAAAGATGGCGCTCATCACCGACGCGGGAACCCCCGCCATCTCCGACCCCGGCTTCTATCTCGTGCGCGCCGCTCTGGCGGCCGGCATCGCGGTCACCACGGCGCCGGGGCCCAGTGCACTCCTCGCCGCCCTCACGCTCACGGGATTTCCGTGCGAGACCTTCGTGTTCGTGGGATTCACGCCCAAGAAAACCGGTGAGCTCACCAAGCTCGTCGAGGAATTGGTGAATGAACCGCGCACCACGGTTTTCTACGTGGCGCCGCACCAGCTGCGCAAGGTGATCGACGCGCTCGTGGAACGCATTCCGGAGCGCGAGATCGCGGTGGCCAAGGAGATCACCAAGATGCACGAGCACGTCGTCCGCGGTACCGCGGCCGAGGTCAAGACGCGCATCGATCCCACCATGCCGCGCGGGGAATTCGTGCTGATCGTGAAGGGATTGGGCTGGCGCAAGCGCGACCGCGTGCAGACCGAGCCGGGCGATGAGTTCGAGGAGCGCGACCGGGGAGAAGCCAAAGATTACGATCAGGATGCGGGGGACGAGCGCGGATGAGCGCCGCGGCGCCCTTCCTTGACGCATGGCAGGCCGCCTGTTAGCGTCCCCACCTCACCCATGGACAAACGAGCCATACAACACAGCGCCCGCCGGGTGCTGGATCCGGTCGTCAACGCTCTGGCGTCGTTCGGCATTTCGCCCATGCTGGTGTCGGCCTTCGGCCTGGCGCTCAGTATCTGGGGTGCCATCGTGGTGGCGCGCGGCTCGCTCCTCGGGGGCGGCATGTTTCTTCTCCTGGCCGGGCTGTGCGACGTGCTCGACGGAGACCTCGCGCGCAAGCTGGACCGCGCGAGCACGTTCGGCGCCTTCATCGATTCCATGCTCGACCGCGTGAGTGAGTTCGCCTACTTCGGCGGCATCCTTATATATGTGATTCGCAGCCCCAACGACATTCCCGGATACGAACCGGTCGTGATTCTGATCGCGCTCATGGGCTCGGTGCTGACCAGCTATGCGCGCGCGCGCGCCGAAGGGCTCGGCATCGAGTGCAAGGTAGGCGTGATGGAACGGCCGGAGCGTGTCGGTCTTCTCGCTCTCGGCCTGATTGCAGGCTACAAGTTCCTGATGGCCGTGATGATGCTTCTCGCCGTGACCACCATGGTGACGGTGGTGCAGCGGGTGCATCACGTGCAGCGCGAATCTCGCCGCTTGGAGCCGAAGCGCTAGCTCCCGGGCGTCCCTCGCCAGCCTGGCTCGTTGGCCGGGACCGCAACCACCGCGGGCTCCGACGAGTGCTCCTCCAACCACTTCAGCAGCTCGCGGACACTTCCTGTGGCGAGGCCGATGCTCGTATCCGCCGCACCGTAATACATGTTGATGGTGTCCCCGTCTTTTCCAAGCGTGTAGCCGCACGGAAATACCACGTTGCCGACATCGCCATTGAGCTCATACGGAGTTTCGGGAGCAAACACCCACTCGTCGCCGCGCATGATGCAGCGTTCCGGTGCTTCCAGTTCGAACAGCGCCAGGCCCAACCGATAGATGCAACCCGCGGCGGTATGGCGCACGCCGTGATAGATCACGAGCCAGCCCTGCGGCGTCTCGATGGGCGGTGGGGAGAGACCGATCTTGTTTGCATCCCACCATCCGCCGCGGCGCGATTCCAGCATGAGCTTGTGGTTGCCCCACTGGCGCAGATCCGACGAGAACGATATCCACATGTGCGCGCGCGGCGCGCTCACCGGGCGGTGGATCAACGCCCAATCGCCCCGGATGCGGCGCGGAAGCAATGCGGCGTCCTTGTCCTCGGGTGACGCAATCACGCCCAGACGCTCGAAGGTGACGAAGTCGCGGGTGAGCGCCATGGCCACACCGGGTCCGTCCCGGCCGTAGGCGGTGTAGCAGATGGCGTACTTGTCGAGCTCAGGAACAAAGGTGATGCGCGGATCTTCGACGCCCCACAACTCTTCGGGAAAGTTTTCGGGGTCGGCCGGCATGGTCGGATGCGGATCGATCTTCCATTGATCGATGCCGTTGGCCGAGCGCGCGCAGCACAGGTGAGAGAGTCCGCGCCGGTCCTCCACGCGACACAGAAGCAGTGTGGTTCCGTCGGCGAGCAGTGTCGCTCCCGCGTTGAACACACTGTTGATCTGATACGGCCAGTCGGCCGCGCTCAGGATGGGATTGTTCGAATGGCGGACAAAGAGCTGCGGGTGTTTTCGAATCATTGAGTGGTTCGTGCCTCCACGTTGGCGTGTGCGTTCTCGGCGAGACGAAGCTCGAGCAACGCCTGTAAGAAAGCCAGGGTTGATTCCGCGCCCTGGTTCGCGTTGGGCCGATCGGAGTGCAGCCCGTCACGGCAGCCCCCGGTAGTCGGATCGTAAATCGGGAGCTGCAAATCATTGCGCCCCAGAAACCATTCGAAGGCGCGCCGCGCTTCCTTGCGCCAGCGCGTGTCGTCGGTAATGCGAAACGCTTCCAGGCACGCGGACACCATGGCCTGCGCCTCCACCGGCTGCTGATCGAACCGGGCGCGATCTCCGCCGCGCGGATAGAAACCGTTCGAGCCGATGGGGACGAAGTGGTGACCCGGCGAGTCGGCGCGCTGCACGCGCGCCAGCCAGTCCAGCGCATCCAGACCGGCCGCACGCATCTCCGCATTCGCCATCGATTCGCCGCACAGAATGAGCGCGTGCGGAAGCGCGGCGTTGCAGTAGGTCAGGCTGCTTTCGAACCAGCGCCACTCGTCGGAGTGATTGCGCTGGTACAAACCCAGCAATCGCCCTGCCAGTTCTTCCTGCACCTTGCCGGCGCGGCGGTCGCCGGCGAAACGCTGCAGGTATTCGTGAATCCCCATGAGCGCAAAGGCCCAGGCGCGCGGGCTCGTGGTCTGGCGGATGGCCGAAAGTGCAGACTCGAACGCGCGTCCCGCCATGTTCTGCAGTGCCGCCGTGTTCGATCGCCCCAGCACCGTCCCCAGCGCCCACAGCACGCGGCCGTGGCTGTCGTCGGAGCCGGCGTCTTCCAACCAGCGGCGCTGGTAGTCCATGAAGTTGCGGAAGCGCCCCGTCTCCGGATTGTACGAGTACCAGATGAACGCGAGGTAGCGGTGCGCGAGATCCAGCGCTTCTTCGCTTCCCAGGGCCTCGAGCAGCGTCGACACCAACAGTGCGCGCGCGTTGTCGTCGGTGGCGTAGCCCTCGCGGTAGTTGGGAACCGTGAACACGGCGTGTTGCAACATGCCGGTTTCGTCGGTCATGTGACGAAGGTGATCGAGCTTGAGCGGTGTGTGCTCGCCGGCGCGCTGGTCGAGCGCTTTCACAGCAAACCCGGGCGGTGTGAAATGACGGCGCTCGGTGCGTGCGCGTTCGAAACTTTCCATGTAGCGCTTCGCCACCATGGGCCAGATCATCTCGCGGCCGTAAAGGTAGGCGCGCTTGCGCATGGCGTGGCGCTTGGAGTCATTGTCGAGAAGATCGATGGTCTGTTCCGCAATCGCGACCGGGTCGTTGAAGGGAACCAGCGCACCGCGCTCCTCGGCGAGCATCTCCTCGGCGTACCAGTAGGGAGTCGAAATGACCGCCTTGCCCGCACCCACGGTGTAGGCGAGCGTTCCCGACGTGATCTGCGCCGCGGTCAGATAGGGCGTGATGTAGATGTCGGCGGCGCTGATGAATTGAATCAACTCTTCGAGGCTCACGAAACGGTTGTAGAAGATGACGCTGCCTTCGACCCCTTTTTCCTGCGCCAGCCATTCCAGCGAGTTGCGGTACGACTCACCCTCGCGCGCCAGCACGTGCGGGTGCGTGGCGCCCACCACGATGTACACCACGTTGGGATGCTTGGCGAGAATGGCGGGGAGCGCCGAGATCACGTTCTCGATGCCCTTGTTGGTGGAGAGGAGCCCGAAGCTCAACAGCACCATCTTGCCTTCGACGCCGAACAGATCCTTGTGAAAACTCGGATCGGCGAAGGGAACGTCGGGGATCCCGTGCGGGATCAGATCGATCTTCCCGAGCGGCACCTTGTAGATGTCGTGCAGGAACTCGGCGCCGCGCGCACTCATGACCACCAGGCGATTGGATAGCGAAGCCAGCTCTTCCAGGACCGCGCGCTGCTCCGTGTTGGGCTCGCGCAGGACCGTGTGCAGAGTCGTGACCACCGGCATGCGCAGCTCACGCAGAAGCGCCAGGATGTGCGCGCCCGCGCGCCCGCCGAAGATGCCGTACTCGTGCTGGAGGCAGACCAGGTCGACGTTGTTGATGTTCAGAAAGTCCGCCGCGCGCAGGTAGGAATTGATGTCTTTTTCCGTGAGCTCGAAGCGCACACGCGAGGGATACGCGTAGCTCTCCTCCGTGTCGTTGACAGGAAGTGCCAGGCACGCTGTGCCCGGAAATTCGCCCGCGATGGCTTCGCACAGATCGGTGGTGAAGGTCGCGATGCCGCACTGGCGCGGCAGATAATTGCCGATGAACGCGACTCGACGAATCGGCGATTTGGCAGGTTCTTTTTTCATGACAACCCCTTCCCGGCACCCCGCGCCACGAGTGTAAAAACGCAAGGCCCCGCCACCAGAAGATGGCAGGGCCCTGCTAGATTAACTACGAAACCAGCCCGGCCTAGTAACGGTCGCGACCGCCACCACTCCTGCCGCCGCCACCGCGGGGCTTGTCCTGTGCTTCGTTCACGCTCAGCGTGCGTCCGTCCAACTCAAAGCCGTCGAGGGCCTGGATGGCCTTCGCCATGGCGCTGTCCTCGATCTCGACGAAACCAAAGCCGCGCGGGCGACCGGTTTCGCGATCATTGATGAGAGCCACCGACGCCACGTCGCCGTGTTTGCCGAAAAGCTCTCTGACCTGGGCCTCGGTAGCGCTGAAGGGCAGGTTGCCCACATAAAGTTTCTTCATTGTATGCATTCTCCAATATGCCGGAAGTCCGGCGTCGACGAAGCATTTCAAATTACCGGACCGTTCCGGCATATCCGTCCTGCTTCCAAAAGTGGCGCGACAGAGACGTCGCACCGCAACCCGTCAAAATCGTCAAAGGATGGAAAGTTGAGCGAACCTGAAAAAGGAGGCTGAACGATACGCGTCCGAAAGGCGGTCTACGATGGGCTGAGTGGAATAGTGCACCTGATCGCAGGAGATGTAAAGGGCAATCTTTGCCCCCGCTGGAACCGTCAACTCTGGGTGTCTTCCTCTACTATCGCTTTCGCCTCGCTCACCCTCATGGGACGGCCATCGAACGATTTCCCGTCCAGCTTGAGCACCGTCTCGAGCGCGGCGTCATCGATCTCGACATGGGCGTAACCGCGGAAACGATCCGTTTCACGGTCCTTCACCAGAGAGACTCCGTGCACCTCGCCGTGCTTGGCGAACATCTCGCGGATCTTTTCCTCGGTGGCGCTGAAGGGCAGATTGCCCACGTAGATCTTTTTCATGTGTGTTCTCCAGAATCCGGTGTGAGAGGCCCCGCCATCGCAAGATGACGGGGCCCCTGAACCTTTTACGAGTCTAAGACTAGTAGCGGTTGCGGCTACCGAAGCCGCCGCCGTTGCCGCCGCTATTGCCGCCGCTGCGCGGCTTGTCCTGGGCCTCGTTCACGTTGAGCGTGCGGCCGTCCATGTCAGAGCCGTCGAGGGCCTGGATGGCCTTCGCCATGGCGCTGTCTTCGATTTCGACGAAACCGAAACCGCGCGGGCGACCCGTCTCACGATCATTGATGAGAGCGACCGAAGCCACGTCGCCGTGCTTGCCGAAAAGCTCTCTGACCTGGGACTCGGTGGCGCTGAAGGGCAGGTTGCCCACGTAGATCTTCTTCATTATATGTGTTCTCCAAAATGCCGGAAGTCCGGCGTCGAGGGAGCGTGTGGCAGGGCGGAACAGTTCCGGCACATGCGTTGTGCTCCAATCGTGGTACGACAACGTGTCGAACCGCAACCCGTCAAATCGTCGAAAGGATGGAAAGTTGAGCAAACCTGAAAAAGGGAGGCTGAACGGTCGTCCGAAAGGCGTGTCGAATGGGCTGAGAGAATAGTGCACTCAATCGACGGAAAAGTAAAGCCCCATCTTCGAGGCCGCGCGTTTAGCTGCTTTCTCACCGTCGCCGGCGACGGTCGACAGCTACTTCTTCTTTTTCGTCTTCGTCGTGTACGCCGCGAGCTCTTCCTTGATCACCTTGCGCAGGAGCTCCTCCGCATGGCCGTCTTTCGAGTTCATGTAGGCGCGTAAGGCATCGTTCATCATGGTCTGATAGCTTCCGCCACAGGCTTTCTCAATCTTCTTGCGGAACCATTCCAGAATGTCGTCGTCGATACGTATCGTGATGCGCGTCTTTCCCGGGCTGGGAATTAGCGCGCCACGTACACCCTTGCTGAAATCGTATTCCTTTTTCATCATTCAGTCCTTTTTATATAGACGCCTCTCATTGGAGGTTGCACGGCGTGCGGAGATCAACCGCAGCCGCGCATCGCGCCAGGTTCCGATGACCACGAGAATCCGTCCTCGCAAGTCCCGGCCGATCGTCACAAATCGTGGCTCCGCGAAGCGATTCTCGTTCCGAGTCACTGCGTGATCGTCATGGAAGACAGTCACCGCGTCGGCAAAACGAATTCCATGCTTGCGGAGATTCGCCTCCGCCTTCCGCCCGTCCCACTCCACATCCACGAATCAGAGTATATGCACAACTGTACATACAATCAACGCGTTCTTTCTGAACCACGGGGCGGATGGCATCATTGTCACGAAGAAGATGGTGCTCCTCAATTAGATGCCCGTTGGCCAAGCCGTGCATTGCAAGCATCCAACGTGAATCGGGTGACCAAGATAGCTGGCCCTCCTTGAAATACGACACGGGCGGGACTATCGTTCGCTCCATACAAAGCACGGTCGGGCGATGCTGCCCGGCGACCGACCTGCGCAAATCTCGAATCACTATGAGCAGGA
>Ga0207674_10001832_pt1 | contig 27106 bp, 17 predicted proteins | sample KBSCornC72_FD_184303 | JGI IMG/M metagenome (GOLD analysis project Ga0207674, IMG submission 184303) | Corn rhizosphere microbial communities from Kellogg Biological Station, Michigan, USA - KBS Corn C7-2 (SPAdes) (version 2) | ecosystem: Host-associated > Plants > Roots > Rhizosphere > Soil ...
GAGGTCGCGCCGAAGGCCGCACGTGGTCTCGTGAACGCCGTGCTGCGGCGCGTCTCGGAGGCCGACGTGGCCTGGCCCGACACGGCAACGGAGCTGAGCTACCCCGACTGGATCGTGGCGCGCCTTTCAGTTGCGCGATGATCCACTCCGGCACACAGGTTTCAGCCAGACGCAAGGGCAGATGGAAGATGTAGTGGGCGTTGGCGCTGGCGTAATGAAATGCAACGAGACTCAAACCTTCCGGGTCCAGTTTGCGCAAATCGCTCTCGTCCAGTTCATTCCAGCTATCCCAATTGCCCAGATCGTAATAGCGCCGCCCCTCAACATAGAGCAGATCGCTCGGTGCAATGCAGAGCTCCATCAACGCATCGCAGGGAATCGGTCGCCGCGCTTCTCTCGCCTCGCGCTCCAGTGTTTGCAAACACCCCAGAATATACTCGCGCACCTGTGCGACATCCAGCGCCTCAACCTCTTCCGCGCTTAACGTTTCTCGGCCAGTGATCTTTGTGTAGAGACGACGCGTGATGCTATCATAATCATTCTCTGCTCTATCCGGCTCTGTGGCCATTTCTTCCAGCCGCCAGACAAGACCCTCCGCCGCGATATCCGCCGCCATGTCAAAGGCCAGTTCTGAGCCAAAACCAGCGCTCCCATCGATATAGCCTCGTGCTTCGATCAAGCCGCTCGCGTAAGCCTGGCGCAAGAGAGACGTTTTAATCCCGTAGAGCGCCTGGCGATCGGCATAGAAGAGATGTTCCCGCGCCTTCGCCCAATGGTTGAGCGCGAAAAGCAGGTGCATGGTGCGCTCGATGCTCTCCGGCTGACAGAGTTTCTCCAATTGCCAGGCGGTCAGGCCGCCTGTTTGTTGTGTTTGTAACATCACATTTTCCCTTTCCAACAACGCTTTTTCAGCACAGATAGCTGATAAAAAGAACAAACAGAACAATATACAGGTTGTTTATACCAGCCTGGGCGGTAAACAAATCCCATTCCAGGGATCGTCTTCCCATTCAGCGGGATCGCAACCGCGCGTGGGCCAGAGGATATCGCGAATAGCTGGCTGGGTCAGATAGCTCTCTTTTTCCAGCAGTTTATGCGGGCAGATGCTGGCGATATCGACGCCCAGATCCTGCAAAATTTCACGGACCGGATGTTTGAAACTCTCAGCTTCGTCAATGGGCGTTCCCCGATAGACGCCGTGTTCCTGACTGATGCCGGGAGTGCACTGTAACTCGCGCAAGCACTCAAGTGGGACGAAGGTTTCGGCCCAGCGCAACGGCAGATGAAAGACGAATTCAGTGTTGGCATTGCTGTAGCGCAGCGCGATCTCGCTATATCCTTCGGGATCGAGTTTGCGCTGATCGCTGATGTCAAGATCACCCCAGGTCTCGTAGCCGTCGAGAAAGTACACGCGATTATCGCGAATTGGCAGCAGATCGACGGGCGCGATACATAGCGCGGCCAGGCGACGCACCGGAAGCGGCTGGCGCGTCGCCTTCGCCCGCGCAACCAGCTTTTGCAGTTTTTCCTCAACGTACTCGCGAATTTGCGTGGGCTCCAGCGCGTTTGCGGCATCGGCGACCAACTTGAAATCCTGGCCGGTGATGCGCTTGTAGAGAGGCCGAATATACTCCTGGTAGATGCGATCACCGTCCGGGTAGAAGGGTGGCCAGATATCGGGGTCGCGTAGCCCTTTCATGTGTGCCCCTATCTGCCTGGCCACCGTCTCCGCCACGCTTCCTAACAGCAGCTCGCCAGGGAAGCGCCGTGTCCCATCCATATAGATGCTTGCCTGCATCACGCCCATCCGCACTGCGTGTTCCAGCACCAGCGCCTGTGTTTCGCATAGGCCCTGGCGGTCGGCGTAAAGTAGCTGCTGGCTGGCCCTCTTCCAGCTATTCAAGTGGTACAGCAGGCACAGGGTGTGCTCAATCTGTTCCGGCTGGCAGAGCCATTCCAGGCGTGATGGGAAAATTGCGCCGGGATAATCCAAAGGGAGCTGATAAGCTGAAATTTGTTGCATCGATCAATACCTTCCTTGTCTGGCAGCACGCACGGCCTGCTTCGTCCCCCGGACGCGGCTGGGGCGCTGCTCCATTCACAGTAAATTGGTTCCAATTGGAACTCTTGTTGATTGGCGACTCTCTTGTTCGCTCTGAACTATCTAATACGTGAAGCAACGCCAAAATCGGAAAGCAAGTGAGCAGTATTATCGTTTCTCCCCTGACGTTCTAGCCTCTTCACAAGCTGGCTTAGCGAATTTTTCGGCAGGAAAAAATTGGTTGGAGAATCTGGCTTGTCAGACGTGATATGATTTGATCTAAGCTGATAGATATAACATATGTAGAGGAGGAAGTCTGCATTGGAGCCGCTTGAATCAACGCTCAAACAGTATTTTGGCTATACCACGTTCTGGGAAGGGCAGCGCCAGGTCATCGACCAGGTGCTGACGGGACAGGACGCTTTTGTCCTGATGCCGACCGGCGGAGGTAAATCGTTGACCTACCAGTTGCCCGCGCTCCTCATGCCCGGCCTGACTATCGTAGTTTCGCCCTTGATCGCCTTGATGCAGGATCAGGTGGAGCGATTGCGCGCCAACGGCATTCCCGCGACGTTTCTCAATAGCACGCTCAGTGCCAACGAACGTACCAGGCGCGAAATGGCGGCTATCAACGGCCAGCTCAAGCTGCTGTATGTCGCGCCCGAACGCCTGCTGACCAGCGAATTTCTCTCATTGCTGGACCAGGTGCAGGAGCACGTGGGCCTCTCGTTGCTGGCGGTCGACGAGGCCCACTGTGTCAGCGAGTGGGGACACGATTTCCGCCCGGAGTATCGCCAGTTAGGCAGCCTGCGCAAGCGCTATCCCGATATCCCCATGCTGGCCCTGACCGCGACCGCTACCGAACGGGTGCGCGTGGATATCCTGGAGCAATTGCGCCTCGACGATCCCTACATCCATATCGCCAGCTTTAATCGCCCAAACCTCTACTACGAAGTGCGCGAGAAGAACCGCAACTCGTACGCTGAACTGCTGGCGATCCTGCGCGAACAAGCGAACGAATCGGTGATTATCTACTGTCAGACGCGCAAGAATGTGGATAATCTGAGCGCCGCGCTGGTGCAGGATGGCGTTTCCGCGCTCCCCTATCACGCGGGCCTGACCGCTGAGCAGCGCGCCGAGCACCAGGAGCGCTTTATCCGCGACGACGTGCCGGTGCTGGTGGCGACGGTCGCTTTTGGCATGGGGATCGCCAAACCAGATGTGCGCGCCGTGATCCATTTCGATCTGCCGCGCAACCTGGAGGGCTATTATCAAGAGTCGGGGCGCGGTGGACGCGATGGGCAGCCCGCGCAATGCATCCTTTTTCTGAACTATGGCGATCGCGTCAAAATTGAATACTGGTTCGATGAAAAGTCGCCGGAAGAGCAGCTCGTGGCGCGTCAGCAACTCCAACAATTGCTGGTCTATTGCGAGAGCAACGCTTGCCGCCGTCGCGCCCTGCTCGGCTACTTTGGCGAAGTCTATACCGAAGCAAATTGTGGCAACTGCGATAATTGTCTGCGCGAACAGACGGAATTAGAGGATCGCACGATCGATGCGCGCCGCTTCCTCTGGTGCGTAGGCAAGACCGGCGGACGTTTCGGTATGGGTCATATCATCGATATCCTGCGTGGCGCGAAGACCCAGCGCATCCGCGACTACCATCACGATCAGCTTCAAGCGTACGGCATCGGCAAAGAACACAGCGTTGACGAGTGGAAGCGCTTTGCACGCGGCCTGCTCCAGCAGGGGATCCTTAGTCAGACGCTTGATAGTCGCCCCGTGCTCTATCTCAACGAGCTTTCGCGTGAGGTGCTACGCCAACAACGCCAGGTGCTGTTGCCAGCCGCGCCCAAACGCGCTTCACAGGCTCAGAGCACTCACGGCACCTATGAGACGCTTGATCCAGAGGTCGAGGAACTTTTCGAGCATCTACGTACTGTGCGCAAACGCCTGGCCGATGAAGAGAACGTTCCACCTTATGTCGTTTTCTCCAACAACGCGCTTCAGGCCATGGCCAGTCAGCGTCCCGTCACCGAAGAGCATTTTTTGCGCATCCCTGGCGTGGGTAAACGCAAGCTGGAAGCATACTTCGAGATTATGGTCCGCGAGATCTACGATTTCTGTACGGCCCGCGATCTGCCGATGGGTCTGGAAGCGCCGCGCGACGAACCAGCCGAGCGACCAGCTAGAGCACCACGCGCCCAGAGTACGCCCACCCAAAAAGTCACGCTGGCCCTCCATCAGCAGGGATTGAGCGTCGCCGAGATTGCCAGCGAGCGCGGCCTGGCCGTCAGCACGATCACCAATCATCTGCTCGCCCAATTTGAGCAGGGCGAACAGATCGATCTCACGCCGCTCGTCCCGCCCGAACGCTACAAAGTAATCGCCGCCGCACTCCTGCAAGTCGGCGACGAAATGCTCAAGCCCGTCAAAGAATTTTTGGGTGAGGAGTATTCATATGATGAGATTCGGATTGTGCGGACTATCGAGCGACAAAAAACTAACTGAATAGTTTTAATGCACCGAAAAAATTTTGATGAAATCAAAATTTTTTCGGTGCATTAAAACTATTCAGTATGATTTAGCTTCCAGAATTTGTCACCGCGTTCAGGATCATCGAATCGATCAGTTGCTCGACGGGGGCTTGATCGTCGGTGAAATAAACCTTGCTTTTCGTCTCTTCGCGCATATGGCCGGTGCGGATACTGCTGAGCGCGACGGCCTGGAGCAGCGGATTGGTGATCTCTGAGGTGTTGGCGACAAAATTGCCGAGCGAGGTCGGGGTGTTGGTCGCGACAATGACGCTGTTCTCGAAACGCCCGGTATCAGTGATATACACGCTGGGGAAGACGGCGCGCATGGTCTGGGCCAGCGCTTCAACCAGGCGGAAATCGCTGCTCGTGCGCCCGGCATTGATGGCCACCACACCTGTTGATGTGAGATGATCGCGTACGGTCTGGAAGAATTCGCGCGTGGTCAACTGGAACGGTACGTAGGGCTGCTGATAGGCGTCAATGGCGATTTCGTCGTACTTCTTCTGCGTGGTTTTCAGGTAATAGCGCCCATCCTGCACAATCACGTGCAGATTTGGCTCGTTCATGTCGAAATACTGTCGTCCCATCGCGACAATTTCACCATCCAGCTCGACGCCGTCAATCGGAATGGGACCGTACATTGCCGTCAACTCACGTGCTACCGTGCCCGCGCCCAGGCCGATCACACAAACGTTTTTCACCTGCTGTGGCGTGAAAGGTACGTTGTTGAAATATGGCGCGACCGTGAAATAGTCCCAGGGACCGCCGGTCAGGATGTTGTGAGGGTCGTAGATCGAATGGATGCCAACGCCCTCGTTGAGCACCAGTTGCGTCTCGTTGCCCACCTGCACGACCTGGATATAGTTATAGGCCGATTCGTGTTCGGTTAGCAGCGTTCCGCCGTTATTGCTGCCGTCGGCGGGCTTGATTGGACCTTGAATGGCCAGTGTTGACCAGCACATGGGGACCAGCAGCAGGATGGCGAGTAGGCGCGCGCTGAGCCTTGGCTGTTTGCCGCTCTTCCACGCGACATTGCTGGCAAAGAGCAGACCGGCCAGCGAGGCCAGCAGCAGCGCGACGGCGAAGACAAAAAATGTGCGATAGGTGCCGATCGTGGGAATCAAGACCAGCGCGGGCAGAAATGTTCCGACGATGCTGCCCGCCGTCGAGATCGCGTAGAGCTTGCCCGCGATACTGCCCGAACTGCCGACGCGCTCAACCTGCAAACGAATGGCGAACGGTGAGACGAAGCTCAGCAGGATCACGGGAATGGCGAAGAGCAGGATTACCGAGATCAACGAGCCATAGAACACGCCAACCGAATACGTCAGGAACGAACTCTGTGACCATAGGAGGATGGGCCGCGAGATCATTGGAATGAGCGCGATCAGGAACGCCGCCACGATGGTCAATAAATAGAGGACCGAAGCGCGTGGATGGCGGTCGGCGAACTTGCCGCCGAGATAGTAGCCAATGGTCAGGTAGAGCAGAATCATCCCGATCAGATTGGCCCAGATAAAGAGCGAGGTGCCGAAATAGGGCGCGAGCAGACGGGAAGCCGAGACTTCAACCGCCAGCGCGCACGCTCCTTCGACAAAGACCAGCACGATCAGTAGCCAGTCTTGCAGCGTATAGGCCGCGAGCCTCGTCATGAGCGGCGCACGCGGCGGAGCCTGACGAGAAGGCTGTGAGCTGGCCTGCACGAGTGCTTTCTCTGAACGCTCCGACCAGAGGCCGAGCAGCGAGGTCAGCAGCAGGAGCAATCCGGTGAAAAAGAACGTTTTCGCTGTGCCGATATTTTGCAAGAGCAGGAGAACGGGGAGAAAAGTGCCGAGCAGGCTGCCAATCGTCGAGATCGCGTAGAGCTTGCCCGCGATACTGCCCGCGCTGCCTACCTGTTCGATGCGCAAACGAATGGCGAAAGGCGAGACACATCCGAGCAGGATCGTGGGAATAACGAAAAGGATCAGCGTTGCGACGAGCGAGCCATAAAAGACGCCCAGCGGGTTGCCCGCGAAAATATTTTGTGTCCAGGACAGGACAGGTTGCGCGACGAATGGGATCAACGCGATCGTAATGGCAGCGATGGCAGTCAGACCGTAAAAGAGGCGCGCGCGGGGATAGCGGTCCGCCAGCTTGCCGCCAGCGTAGTAGCCAATGGTCAGATAAAGCAGGATCAGGCCGATCAGATTGGCCCAGACGAAGATCGTATCGCCGAACGCGGGAGCGAGCAGGCGCGAGGCTGAAACCTCGACCGCCAGAGAGCACGCTCCGGCGACAAAAACTTGCAGGATGAGTAGCCAGCCCCAACCTCTGCGTGCGACTGACTGCCCATAAACGGGCGCAACTGTAGGAAGCTTCTGGGAATCGGTCTGAGTCGTCGTGGACATAGATTTCTCACTCTTCGCGGCCAACTATAGCCTGATTTCTCTCGTGTTGCCCTGCTGAAACCGGCAACATCGCTCTCCTTCGATGAACATAGTATAGCATATGTTGACTCTGCTAAAAGAGCGAATTTTTGCCTATTCGGTCTTCAATTGCAAGAGGTACCGTGGATTATAGCGTGAATCGCAACTGCTACAGGAGACGGCCTGAGAATAGCGGCGTGTGCGTGGGTACTCTTTGCCGCAACCGGGACAGGCGTAGAGGTAGCGAATCGGACGACGCGCGCGGCGTTGAGCCTCGCGGCGTTGGCTCTCTTCGCTGAGCAGGCGGCGCAACTCTTCCAGGCTATAGCCAGTCACGGCTGCTTCGTCGGCGGCAATCGAATCGTAGCCGTGATGGCGATGGCGGCGCGGCGTACCATTGATGCGATCGGCCAGGTGGATCAGTTCGTGCGCGACCGTGACCTCGATTGAGCGCGGCTGCATACCTGGCTCGATAAAGATCAGGTGGTGATGGCCGGGAACGAGCAATTTTAACTCGGCAGTTGGCAGATGGGAGAGCAGAGCGCGGCGCGAGGCTGGCGGAGGCGCGAGATAGCAATAGCAGCCCAGCGCCATCGTATTCAAACGTTTGCCAGTCCAGCGCACAAACTCGCGGCGGTCCTGCGTAATTGCCAGGTGGCTAAGTTCCTGATCCGGCAAATGCAGCTTGCGCCAATAGAAATCCAGCCAATCAGCTACCGCCTCGCTGCCATGGATAATCGCACCCGCCTGTCGTGGCGGAGGCGCTGGCGCTGGTTTCGCCGGTTTGCGTGAGGCTACCATCTCGTCTCGCTCTTTCTCATTGCTCTCCTGGACCTATCCCTGAACATATGCGCTTGTCCTGACAAGCCACGCTCTGTACAGTAAATATAGCAGATGAGATGGAGAGTTGCAAGTTAGTAGATTTGCTTGAGAGGTACTTTGGGGCACGTATGTTTGAAACGTTGTGGCATTGATTGGCAATCTTTATTACATTTTTCTGCCAAATGTCTTGAAGTTCGACAAACGCTATGGTACCATTGGTAGAGAAATTCCTTTGCGCAACGGGCAACATCCGGGTGGGGGAAAAGCTGCCCGCGTTGAAGGAAGTATTCATGGTTCAGCCTAATCCTGTTGGTTTCAACAGAAGGATTTGCTCTCGTTGTGGAAAACTGGAGTCTCCATTTTGTTGTGTTCGGAGAACTATGTCCGTGTGTCAGGATGGCTTGCGAGCATAGAGCAACGTGGATGATCTACCAGCGCTGTTGGTCGTAGTGTCAAGAGAGGAAAGAAGGAATTCGTATGAATAAACTGGTCATGATTATTGACGATTCTCTGACAGTTCGCAAGATCATTGAAACCAGCTTGAGGCGCGAGGGAATCGCCTCTGTCAGCTATGCCGATGGCATTGAAGCATTACGCGCCTTGAGCGAGAAACGCCATCCCGTCCCGGATCTGGTCATCCTGGATATCGGTTTGCCCAAAATGGACGGGTACGAGATCGCGCGCCACCTCAAGGCAAAACAACAATTTGGCAATACAGTGATCGTCATGCTTTCCAGTCGTGACGGCGTGATCGATCGCTTGAAAGGTCGCCTGGTAGGCGCGAAAGACTATATTACCAAACCGTTTCGGACCCAGGAGGTCATGTCTGTCATCCACTCGCACTTCAGAACGTCTACGTATAACTGAGTAGCGCGGGAAATAGATCAGGAATGTAGGTAGCGCGGAAGAGTATGCCAGCCTTTTCGGAAAAGCCGGGTGCGGATATTCACACTCCCTTGCCGGAATTGAATATCCAGGATCTTGAGCATATGAATGATGAAGAGTTCTGGAGCTATGCCAGCCAGCGCGCGCATAACTCACCAGAGCCTTCTTTGCATGTCGAATATATCGAATGCAAGTTGAGTAACGGAACTTGCTTGCTTGCTTTGAGCGATCTCGTAGAGGTTTTGTCGCCTCCGCATCGCCTGGCACGCTTGCCCGGTATGCCCGCCTGGATGGGCGGCATCCTGGCCTGGCGCGGCGCGACCATCGCTGTTGTCGACCTGGACCACTATCTTTCATCGATCACGTCCACAACTCAGTTGACGCAATACATGGTGCTGGTGGCACGCTCCACCGATAAGACGCTCGGTCTGCTGGTCCCCGCTCTTGGTCTGACCCGGACGATCGAGCAGGAACAGATCACGTCTCACGCGACTTTCGCCGATCCACTGGTTGCTACCCATCGGGCGCTTATCGTGGGGATCAACGCCGATACCCCTATCCTGAATACATCTGTGCTGCTGACCGCGCTGGTGCAGCAGATAGGAACGGCTACCGCACATGGATAACACCTCTTTTTCCGGTCAATCTGACGAACTCTCCGCTGACGATCTGGCGATTATCCAGGCGTTTGATGCCATGAATGATCTGGTGAGCGCGGGCAGTCTGGCCGAAGCGCAAGCCGGTCAGTCTTCTATCGGGTCCGAAATGGGTTCACTCGGCATTGAGAATCCGGAAGATATGCTGATGCTCTTCGCCAGTGAGGCTGATGAAGAGATAAGTCTGATGCGGCGTGCCCTGCAAGAGTTGGAACAGGATAACGCGACAACCTCGCCAGGCTTGACGGCCATTGGGCGCTCGGCGCATAAGCTCAAAGGTACCGCCGGAGCGATGGGTTGCGATTCCATGTCAGCCATTGCGTTGAAAATCGAAGAAGAGATCCAGTTAATCCGCGACCAGAAAGTGGCGTTTTTCAGTGGCCTGCTGGCGCTTGTCCACGCGATCAACGCGCTTGAAAGCGCGCTGCAAAGCGTCATGCACGATGGCCAGGAGAGTTCCCAACCTCTCCAAGATCTGCTGAAGGATCTGGCTCTATTGCACGCGGAGAACAACCAGGCCCAGCCTGCCTCCGAAGGAAGCGCTCCATCGTCGGGCGCATTGCCGGAGGTCGTCGAGTTCTCGCCGGTCGTCTCGACCGCTCAGCCCGACGCTCGTTCGTTGCGCTCCTTAATCTCTCACTCCGAACTCCTGATTGAGCTGCATACTCCTCTCCAAAATGCTCAACAGCAGGTGACGAAATCCTTACAGGAACTCCAGGCCGCTCACGCGCGCCTGCATGCCCTGGAAGCCGCGCTCTCTACGATGGTCTTCGCGGGCACCCCAACCAGCGAGCAGAATCATCTCGCCTCTGGTGAACGGCCAGCCTCTTCGCTGGTGGCGCGCATCCTGCAAGAGACGTTCCAGCGCACCGGGCGCGCTCCTCAAGCTCGCCCCTATCAAGTTCCTCCGCCGCTCAGCGCGCCTAAATCGCCAGCAGATGCCGCGCTCTGGGACGAAATGCAGCTCGATCGCTTCACCGAGAACAAAATGTTGCTGCAATCCTTTAGCGAGGCTGTCGCGGACGTGGCAACCGCCTCCGCGCAACTCAACGCGGCTTTCACGCAATTCAATCTCTTGATTGAAAAACAGAAGGGCCAGGCGGAAATGGTGCGTGCTGATGCACTCCGCTTGCGTTCCGCGCCTTTTAGCGTGCTGATTATGCGTGTGCAAAGGATTTTGCAGAGCTTGATGCAGAAATATAAGCGACCGATTCAGCTTGAAGCTGCTGGCGAAACAACGGAAATCGACCAGGATATTCTGGAATTTCTGGCCGAGCCGCTGTTGCACCTGGTACGTTCCAGCATCGTTGATAGTCTGCTCGCCGCGCCTGCTTCTTCCGCGCAAGAAATGTATCTCGTCTTGCTGCAGGCTCAGAGCATCGGCAATGAGATCGTGATTGAGGTGGGTTTCTCCATGCCGATTCCCGGCGGGTCAATCGAAGCACTACGCGGGCCGCTCCAGCAGGTACATGGCACGGTTTCGGTACGGCGCAACACCGCTGGAGGCGCGAGCTACCAATTGCGTTTCCCGCGCTCGCAAGGCATTATTCAGGGCCTGTTCGTCCGCGCGGGCGGTCAGGGACTGGTGATACCGCTGCCGCATATCGACTTGATTGACTATAAACACCAGGAGAAGTATTCTCATCTCTATCATCTGGCTGCTCTGCTCGGTTTTTCCTCCTCGATCAGCGGCTCGCTCGGCTCCCCTGCTCCCTTGATCCTGCTGGCCGGTACACATCGGCGCGTCGCAGTCCAGGTCGATGAGATCGTTGGCGATGTTGAGCTGATTATGAAGCCGCTGGACGAACATCTGCAACGTCCGGGGATCGTGGGGACAGCCGTCGATGGAATCGGTAATGTCCTGCTTGTGGTTGATCTGCCCACTCTGATCCGCGCTGTCATTGCGCAACAGCGCCCGACTGCTCCACCTGCCACGCCGACGCCTGTCACGGCGGACCAGGCAGCGCTGCAACAGGGGCGTCAGCCCGCCACGATCCTTGTGGCCGACGATTCGGTGTATATGCGTCAATCATTGCGTCAAACTTTCGAGCGCGCTGGCTATCTGGTGAGGGAGGCTCACGATGGCATCGAGGCGCTTGAATATATTACCTCCGACCAGGCCCTCGACGTGCTGATGCTCGATATTGAGATGCCCAATCTCAACGGCTACGATCTGCTGAACATCCTGCATTCTCAGCCAGGACTCGCGGATTGCAAAACCATCCTGTTGACTTCGCGCTCTTCCGAGAAACATCGGCTGCGTGCCATAGAGCTTGGTGCCTACGCTTTCTTGAGCAAGCCTTGCCCACAAGAAATCCTGCTCGACACCGTTCGGAAGGCTCTGGCAAATCTGCCAGCGCCGATCTAATCGGCACGAAACTGTTGACAGATGGCGTAGAATACAGTTGAAGAACAGACAACTTCGCGTGGCGACGTCAGGCGGTTATTTTCTATAAGGAGGATGCTGTTATGGCTGGCTGGCAGGAAGAACTGGCCGAGCTACTCCGTGAGTTAGGAGTGACGCAAGAAGAACCTCATACGCATCTCCGCTCCTCAGGGAAACCAACGCGGAACGACGCCAGGTGGCGCTTGCATACGCGCAAGCGACCCAGCCATCTGGAGAATCCCCTCTTCTCCGACGATGCAGGCAGCGACGAAGCCGACACGTGGCCGATGGATGTTGGAACGATGGACCATGAAGTCGATGTCATTGTGCGGCAGGTTGTGCATCTCATGCAAAATGGCGAGCTAGACCCTTCGGTGAAGGAAGATATAGTGGAGGTCTTGCGCGCCCTTCGTCGCTTCTCGGCTGTGACCCAGCAGGTCGCACCCGGCGATGAAGCCTATTTAGAATCTGTTTCGGCGGTCTTGCGTTTCTGCCGCCTGGTTCTCCGTCTCAGCGAGACAGCAATCGAAGATCTCTGAGTGCGTTGTTTCCTCATTTTCATCAAGACAGCTAGAAAACCATGCAAATGGTTTTTTCTGGCTGGGTGCTACTCCATTGTATAGTTGTGTTGCGTGCGCGTTTGTATACTCAAAAGGGATTGCCTGCGTGCAAGAAACTGACCCCTGAAGAGGTCAGCGACTCCGCCACAGGCAAAAGGGACGAGCTATTTTATGAGTGCAGTTGAGCAAACGAGGAAAAGCCGGGATGGTCGTTGGCTACGCGCGGCGCTACTTCTCTCCTTGCTGGGAGGATCAGCGATGCGCGCCTTGTTAGAGTCTCTGCGTCGCTCCACACGAGCAATACCAGCCCGTGAACAGGCTGAAGCGGTGCAGATGGGACAGGATGGGACGTACACGATGGGAAAAAATACCTTTGAACGTTTAGACGAACTTTCGCAGGAAAACCGTCAGAAGTTGCGCGAACAGATCAAGCGAGTGCAGGCGGAGGCCAAACAATTGCGCGCGCAGGCCCGCCACTTGAACCGGGCGCGTCACGCTGAGGCCAAAAAACGCAAAAAATTGATGGAACAGTTGGCACGCTCTGGCCACACCTTAAAGTCGAGTATGTGGCAGCGAGGCGAGGATGCCGCCTCACAATTGAAAGAGAGCCAGAAAGCTATGCTTGAGCGTCAGAACCGTATGGCCGATACCTTAAGTCAATATGGTGATCAGGCCAGGCAAAATCTGAGCGGCTGGCGCGACGGGGCGACCCAGCTCTTCGGCAACTGGCGCGAGGGTGCGTCACACAGTCTGGACGATTGGCGCGCGGGAGCCTCCCAGAAGATGGCCGGTTTGCGCGGGCAGGGGGTACAGATGAGCCACAATGGGCGCGGCAATGGGGCCACCGAAGCGCTGCGCAAACAGAAACGCCAGCTCGGCTACAATGCCAGCGATTGGCGCGACGATACCACGCACATGTTGCGCCGCCAGGGTCAGCATGTGATGCAAAACATGGCAGACTGGAAAGACGAGGCCGCGTACCAGCTTCATAGACAAAAACAGCAGCTTGCGCGCAACATCGCTGATCGGCGCGAGGATGCCATGCACTCCGTCTCCAAGCAGAGGCGCAATATGGGCCGCAATATGCTTGAGAGGCGCGAGGATATGACCTATCAGTTGCGCAAACAGGGCCGCTCGCTGGGCCGCAATCTTGACGAGCGCAAGGGAGGAATCTGGCCGCTGCTCGGCTTCCTTTTCGGTGTGCTACTGGCCGGAGGAATCACTTACTGGTTCATTAAAAACAGTACCCGCCAGCATGAAATGGAGGAGGAAGAGCAGATCGAGTTGCAAGAGCGCGAAATGCTCAATGGAGCTAGCAGCCGCCCTGGTGGTGAAATCCGCTACACCAGCCAGGGAGGGACCGCTGTCGCGACCAGGACCAGCGCCACGCCAATTAATAAATTTGTCGGTGTGTTAAGCACGCGCCAATACTATCCTATTGAGCGCAAACCCCAGGTACACGATCTGGTCTTCTTTGAAACCGAAGACGATGCCAGAGCCGAGGGCTTTACCGAAGCAGACTAACACACAAAGTAAAGAGAGAGCGGAGGCAACGCTGCTTCCGCTCTCTTTCTGTCACATTAAATAGAATCCGCTTGATCGCGTTCAAATCCTTCGTTGACGATGCCATGCTGGATCAGATAGCGGAGAAATTCCAGCCGTTGTTGAGGTGTCGGGCCTTCCGAGGGGGCCTCAATAGGTCGACTTACGGGAGCCAGTGGTGAAAGCGGCGGCATGTCCGATACCTCTGAGCGAGGTTGAGTCAACCGTTCAGCCCGGTGTTCCAGTACAAAACGACGTGGAGTAACGCCGGTCTGGGGAACGGTCCCTTCCCCCTCTAACCAGGGATAGACCTCATGAACTGCTCCTCCGTTCACGGCACTGGTGACGCGCGGGTACTCGATGGGGGGAGACTGTTTCCAGGGCCACCACGCGAACACTTTGTGTAGCCATCCTTTGATTGCTTGCGTGATCATTTTTTTCCTGCCCTCGATACACTAGCAGATACGATGTTACGGGTTTGGCACACATAACGAAGTTTGATCTACATAGAAACATGGTAACACAATCAACAGGAACCCGTCAAACATCTTTCGCAAGCCAGCAAGGACCCTTGCAATTTTCTGCGGCCCATGACATAATCAAACAGATTTCGCCAGAAACTCGGTTGGCTGTCCACTGGATAGAGGTTGTTCGCGTGCGTCCCCATTGCCTTTAGTATAGCTGTTTATTAAATTAGTCAACGGCTATCGACTGGGGAGGCCACAGGCGACTGGGCAAAAGGGAGGCTGGTCCGTGCATTTCCCCTTACTTGCTCTTGCTTCTATACTCTCCAGGGTCAGCGCGCCTTGAGGGAGTTGGACGAGGAAAGAAAACCATGCGTATGCGCTATCGCTACGTGACCTATCGCTATAGTGATGGTTCGCAACAGGAACTGGATCGCCATTATCGCCAGTTGGTCCAGGATGCTCTCCGTCAGAGCCAGCAATCGCTGTTGCAGCGTTCGGTCACATGGAGACCACTGGCCGACATTCAAGAGTCGGCTGAAATGATGACGGTCAAGATCGAACTGGCCGGCATGAATGAAGAAGAGATTGATGTGACGCTGTACGCCGATGCCCTGGTGGTGAGCGGCGAGCGGCAGGATGAGCATAAAAATGAGGCAGGAATTTATTATCACGAGGCCCAGATCCGCTATGGTCCGTTTCGCGTGGAAGTTTATATTCCCTCGCCGGTGGACCGCGAAGCTGTGACCGCCCGTTACGAGAATGGGTTTCTCTGGGTCACGCTTCCCAAAGTGATTGAATGAGGACGCGCCTGTGGTAGAGCCTGTGTCCCACTTCTCCCTCTCTTCGTCGTACTGAAAAGAGAGGAAGGCCACGTCTACAGAAAACTATCTTGAGTGGAAATATTAGGATACGTTTGTAAGAAGGTTGCAGAATGAGTACGCGAACCAATCGTAAACAACAGCAGGAAGAATACGAGGGCGAACAGCCCGTTGAGCAGGTCGAAAACACCAATCACGCTTCCTCAACCGGTACGGAACAGCCAGTAGAGCAAGCCGCGCCGATGAAGACAGAGACGCCGGAAGCCAGCGGGGAGTCGACACAGGAAGAAGCTGGGGAAGTCATACCAAAAACTGATGAGCCAGAGGCAGCGGAGGGCGCAGTTGCGGAAAAAAAGGAGCCAGCCAGAGCCAAAACCAGCAAAACTGGCGTGAAAAGAGCAACCGCGAGCAAGGCAAAAGCTGAGGAAGCGGGCGAGGAAAAAACGCCGGCGGAAACGTTCAAGAAACCGCGTCGGCAGTCAGCACGCAAACGCGCCCGCCTGCTCTCGCCAGAAGAAGTGGATGAGCATTTTGACTCCTTCGACGATGAAGTCCGGCGCGCTGGCCGACCCGGCGAAGAGCATCTGAATATCCCTGCCGTGCTGCCGGTGCTGCCGCTCAAAGATACGGTCGTCTATCCTTTCGCTGTGCAGCCGCTCGGCGTGGGCCAGGAGCGCTCGATTCGCCTGATTGATGACGTGATGCGCGGCAATCGTCTGGTTGTGCTGGTGGCCCAGAAATCAGCGGAGACCGAACACGCCGGTCCCGACGACACCTTCTCGATGGGAACCGTGGCGCGGATCGCGCGTATGATTCGCATGCCCGACGGGACCATCCAGATCATCGTGCAGGGTCTCGAACGGGTACAGATCGGCGAGTTCACTCAGATCAAGCCGTATCTTGTCGCGAACGTCACGGTCAAGCCCGATGTACAGGAAGATGATAAAGAGACCGAGGCCATCAAGCGCAACGTGGTCAACTATTTCCAGCGCCTGGTTGCGCTGGTCCAGAATGTGCCGGAGAATGTCGCGGCTGCCACGCTCAACATGGAGGAGCCGCGCCAGGTGGTCTACGTGATCGCGACCTTCGTGCAGATGGAGTTGGAGCTGCGCCAGAAATTGCTGGAACTCGATTCCGTGCGCGCCAAGCTGGAACAGTTGAGCAGCTATCTGGCGCACGAACTGGAGATCTTCGAACTGGGCCGCAAGATCCAGACCAGCGCGCAAGAAGAGATGGGCAAGGTACAGCGCGAATACCTCCTGCGTGAGCAGCTAAAGGCGATTCAGCGCGAGCTGGGCGAGGAGAGCGAAGAGCAGGCCACGATCAATGAACTGCGCGAGAAAATCGACGAGGCGCGTATGCCTGAAGAGGCGCTCAAAGAGGCCAACCGCGAACTCTCGCGCCTGGAGAAGTTGCCGACCGTCTCGCCCGAATATAGCATCATTCGCACCTACATCGAACTGCTGGCCAGCCTGCCCTGGAGTAAGAGCACTGGCGAACGGATCGATGTGCCGCGCGCTCGCGAAGTGCTGGACCAGGATCACTACGATCTGGAGAAGGTCAAAGAGCGCATTCTGGAATACCTGGCGGTGCGCCGTTTGAAAGAGGAGCGTGTGGCCGCGCGTGTTGAGCGCGAAGCCGAGGCGGAACACGAGGAGCAGGAGGGCGAACGTCGCTCGACCGGGCCGCTGCACTCAGCCGAGGCCACACGTCAGATCAACCGTGAACCGATCCTCTGTTTCGTGGGACCTCCGGGCGTGGGTAAGACTTCGCTGGGACAGTCGATCGCGCGTGCGCTGGGGCGCAAGTTCGCCCGTATGTCGCTCGGCGGCATTCGCGACGAGGCCGAAGTGCGCGGTCATCGCCGCACGTATATCGGGGCTATGCCTGGACGCATTATCCAGACCTTGCGCCGCGTTGATGCCAACGATCCGGTGATTATGCTCGACGAGGTTGATAAGGTCGGAGCCGATTGGCGCGGCGATCCCTCTTCGGCCCTGCTGGAAGTGTTGGACCCGGAGCAGAACTACAATTTCCGCGATAACTACCTGGACCTGCCTTTCGATCTCTCGAAGGTCATGTTTATCGCCACCGCGAACTCGTTGGAGCCGATTCCCGCTCCCTTGCGCGACCGCATGGAGATTCTCACGCTCTCCGGCTATACCGAAGAGCAGAAGCTGCATATTGCGCGCAATTACCTGCTGCCCAAGCAGATCGAGTCCAACGGTCTGAGCAGTGATGAGCTGACGGTTGATGACGAGGCGCTGCAACGGATCGCTCGCGACTACACGCGCGAGGCGGGTGTGCGTAATCTCGAACGCGAAGTCGGCACGCTCTGCCGCAAGATCGCCAAGCAGATCGCCGAGGGCAAGGCCACGCCGATTCACGTCAGTGCCGACGATGTGCCCGAACATCTGGGTCGCCCGCGTTACTTCTCGGAGGTCTCAGAGCGTATCGATCGTCCTGGTATCGCTACTGGCCTGACCTGGACGCCTGTTGGTGGCGAGATCATCTTTATCGAGGCGGCGTCTATGCCCTCTAAAAATGGGCAAATGATCCTGACGGGTCAGCTTGGCGATGTGATGAAAGAGTCGGCCATCGCCGCGCTGAGCTATGTGCGCTCGCACGCCGGAGCTTTGGGCTTGCCGCGCCACATCTTCGAGGGTCAGCAGTTGCACATTCATGTCCCCGCTGGAGCCATCCCCAAGGATGGTCCCTCGGCGGGTGTGACGATGGTCACAGTGCTTGTCTCGCTGGCCACCGGGCATAACGTGCGCTCGGATGTCGCCATGACCGGCGAAATGACCCTGCGCGGCAAAGTCATGCCAATCGGCGGAGTCAAAGAGAAGGTGCTGGCGGCCTATCGCGCGGGCATCCACACGGTCATCCTGCCCAAGAAAAATGAGCAGGACCTGCTGGAAGACCTGCCGCAAGAGTTGCGTGACCAGATGGAATTCGTCTTCGCTAGCGAAATCCGCGACGTGCTGGAGGTAGCCATCGAAGGCTTTAGCGAAATCGAAGCGCGCGAGTACGACGAGAGCAGCAACGGCCACGGCCATCCGAAGCGCAAAAAGGATAAAGGCGACAAAGCCGAGAAGCTTGAGAAAGCCGCCGCGAAAGCACAATAGTGCATGAAAAAATAGTGAGATATGTGAAAAATGATGCATCATTTTTTTACATATCTCACTATTTTTTCATGAGGAGAGTAATCAAAGCGTCGTATATTCTTCACGCATCTCTTTCAGCAGGTCGAACTTTGCAGGAATTGGAACGTTCGCGTAGATTTCCGCAAAAGCGAGCTGAACATTCAGGCTTTTGAACTCCACGAGCTGATCCGGTCGATACGCTTGATACAGCCATGTTTCGTCCGATTGACGACGGTAACACTCGATAAATTGATAGCGCGCACTGACCAGAACATACTCTTGTAGCGATGGGAGCATCTGGTACTGCTGAAATTTGGCGTCGCGATCTTTGCTCTCGGTACTGGGCGAGAGGACCTCGATAATCAGGCGTGGTGAACGCACGAATTGCGCGTTTATATCATTGTCGTTGGGGTCACAGCTCACCGCGACATCGGGATAAAAATAATTACCTCGCGTGGCAATGAGCACTTTCACATCAGAAGTATGCGTCTGACATGGACCTTCCTGCAGATGATCATCGAATTTGCGGACAATGTTTTTGGCAATGCGAGCATGCCCAACACTTCCGCCGCTCATGACGACCGCGTAACCATCAATATACTCGTATTTTGCAGACGGATCGCCATCGAGTTCAAAATACTCTTCAACGCTCATTTTGCGCACGTGTGGATTCGTTGCCATGGCCTTCTCTCCTTCACAACTCGCCTACTCCTCAATACACCACAGTATACCATAGCTATGTTGTTGCCAATGCCCTCGTCCTCTGCACACAATTTGAGCTTGATGAGGACTACTTGCTGAAAAGTGCAGGGCAAATCCCTCGGTGAAAGAACAGAGCTACCAGCGTAATTGTTCTTTCAAACTGATATATTTGTGGCTGCCAATAATCAAATGGTCGACCAGCTCGATGTCGAGGACTTTGCCTGCCTGCACAAGCTGCTCGGTGACGGAAATATCTTCGGGTGACGGGGTTGGATCGCCGCTGGGGTGGTTGTGGCAGACCAGCACCGCTGGGCAATTGCGCGTGATTGCCGGGCGATAAATCTCCGCCACGCGCAAAACCGAGCTATTGACTGTCCCACTATAGCGATTGATATTCTCCACCACCTGATTTTTCGTGTCTAAGACCAGGATGCGCATTTCTTCATGATCTAAGTGTGTCATCTCAACCATTACAAGATTGGCCGCGTCACGTGGTGAACGAATTTGATATTTCGCGTCCAGCTCCTGCCGACTCAAGCGTTTACCCATCTCTAACGCGGCCTTGAGTTGAGCGCATTTTGCCTCGCCGAGACCGTGAACCTGGCAGAGTTCGCTAAAATCCGTGCGCAACAGTCCACCGAGACCGCCGTATTTGGCCAGCAACTTACCCGCCAGTTCCAGCACATTGTCCTGAGCTGTGCCGGTGCGCAAAATAATCGCCAGTAGCTCCGCGTTCGAGAGCGCCTGTGGACCGTAGACACGCAACCGCTCGCGTGGTCGCTCCTCCGTGGGCATATCGTGAACCGTCGCGTGATATTCGAGGCGTTTCGGAGGCGTGGGTGCAAGAAACAGGTCGTCATCTTCTTCATCATGAGGTAAGCTCAAAGCCATTGCAGTTCCATCCCTTCCAGCAAAAAACAGTCACACATTGAAATGTAATTAGAGCATACAGGAAATTGGCAAGAAATGCAAGCTGATTTCTAGTAAACAATCAATATTTACTACGATAATACAGCTCGATTGCTTGCATGGAAATAGATAAAATGATATAGTCCACTATTAATAAAGTACGGAGGATAGTAGGGCAAGCTCCCAGTTCTCTCAATGATAGTTTACCCATTCCCTACCACTGTGGTAGAATCACCCATAGAAGAGAAGAGCGGAAACGAGATTCTGATGTCTCTCAAGTTCCGCACCCTTTGTCTGTGGAAATTGAACGCGGAAGATTTTGTCCAGAAACAGCTTTTTCATATGATTGTACAGGAAAGTTTGCTATGTTAGATTCACAAAACCTGTTGGCGGGACTGAATGAGCCGCAACGCGAGGCGGTGACGACGACTGAGGGGCCGGTACTGATCCTGGCTGGACCGGGTAGCGGCAAGACGCGCGTGATTACGCATCGCATCGCCTATCTGGTGCGCGAGCAACATGTCACGCCCTGGCGCATCCTGGCCGTGACCTTTACGAACAAGGCCGCGAAAGAGATGCGCGAGCGCCTGGAGCGGCTGGTGGGCATCAACGAGTCGAAGGAGATGCACATCGGGACGTTCCACGCGATCTGTGCCCGCGTCCTGCGCGCCGAGGCCGATTACCTGGCTCCCATCGGCCTGAACAGGTCTTTTGTGATTTTCGATACTGACGATCAGGCCACGCTCATCAAACAGGCTATCAAGGAGCTGGACCTGGACGAGAAGCAGTATCGCCAGGCCACGATGCAGGGGATGATTTCGCGCGCCAAGAATGATATGCTCAATCCCGATCAGATGGCCGAGCAGGCGACGAAATACATGGAAGAGGTCGCGGCCCGCGTCTATAAGCGCTATCAACGTCTGCTACATGCCAACAATGGCGTGGATTTCGATGATCTGCTGATGCTTACCGAGCGGCTCTGGCGCAATGAGCCGGAAGTTTTGCGGCGCTATCAACAGCGCTGGCGCTATCTCCACGTGGACGAGTTCCAGGACTGCAACCTGCCCCAATATAAGCTGGTACGTCTGCTGGGCTATGGCACAAACGAGCGGCAGAGCGGCCTGGGCAATGTCTGCGTCGTGGGCGACGATGATCAGATGATCTACACCTGGCGCGGAGCCAGCGCGGAGAACGTTCTGCGCTTTGAAGAAGATTTCCCTCAACGCAAATTGATCTTATTAGAGCAGAATTATCGCTCAACTCAGAATATTCTCGACGCCGCGCAACACGTGGTGCAGCGCAACCGTTTGCGCAAAGAGAAGAGTCTCTGGACGGCTCTGGGAACTGGCGCGAAGATCACGCTGCACGAGGCGCACGATGAAGAGGACGAGGGCTATTGGACCGCGCGCGAGATCCTGCGCCTGCTCGGACGTGGCGAGATCGAGCATCGCGGGGATATCGCGGTGATGTATCGCACAAACGCGCAATCCCGCGCCCTGGAAGAGCAATTCTTGCGCGCCAACATTCCTTATAAAGTGATCGGCAGCCGCAAATTCTACGAGCGTAAAGAGATCAAGGACATGCTGGCCTATCTGCGTCTGCTCGCCAACCCCTATGACGATCTGAGCCTCAGACGTATCATCAACGTGCCGAACCGCAAGATCGGCCCCAAGACGCTCGGCGAGCTTCAGCGTTGGGCCGAAGCAGAGCATATCGCGCTCTATGACGCGGTGCAGCGTGTGGAGCAGCATCCCACGCTGGGGAAAGCTGCGAAGACCTCGCTGGTGGCGTTTGCTGCGCTCCTGGCCGATTTTCACACGGCAATGGCGGAACTGCGCCTGCCGGAACTGCTCGATCGCGTGGCCGAAAAGAGCGGTCTCGGTCCCGATCTGCGCGAGACGCCGGAGGGCGAGGAGCGTTGGAGCAACGTACTGGAACTGCGCCGCGTAGCCGATGACTATTCGGAGATCGAGACGCCGATCGCTCTGGAACTCTTTCTGGAGAATGTCGCGCTGGTCGGCGGCGCGGATACGGCTCAGACGAGCGAGAACGGCACGCTGATGCAGGAAGAGAATCAGGACGCGGTGACGCTGATTACGCTGCACGCGGCGAAGGGCCTGGAGTATCCGGTGGTCTTTATCGTGGGCATGGATGAAGGTTCGCTGCCGCACTCTCGTTCGGTGGACAAGCCGGAACAGTTGGAAGAGGAGCGCCGCCTGGCCTACGTGGGCTTCACCCGCGCTATGCATCGTCTCTATCTCGTGCGTGCCTCGCGCCGTTCGTTCTTTGGCGAAACCCATTCAACCGAAGCCTCGCGTTTCCTGGAAGATATTCCACCGGAGCTGGTCACGCTCTCTGGCCAGGCCGCGCGTGTGAGCAGCTCGCGTACCGGTTCGGCGCGTAGGAACAATTGGGAAGACGATTACAACCAGGATACCTGGGGCCAGCGCCAGGGCGGGCGCGTTTATGGTTCCGGCCAGAGTGGCGCGTCCCAATGGCAGAGCCGTCCCCAAACGCCCAGAGCGCCCGCGAGCCTGCCAAGCCATCAGAGCACTCCCAGGCGCTCAGAGCTACCGCCGCGCACGCTGCCCTCGTCGCTCACGCCTCAAACGCCCAAAGAGCAGCAGTACAAGCCCGGCGACCGCGTGAGCCACGCCATTTTTGGTCAGGGCATCATCCTGAAAAGCGAAATGGAGCAGCAGACCGAGTTCGTCGAAGTGCAATTCCAGGGCAAACACGGCAAAAAACGCCTGAGCATGGATTTCGCCAAACTGGAGAAACTCTAAAAAACATCTGATTTTACGCGAGAATCTTGCCTGACCAACCAATCTCGTCCATAGTAGGGGCGTCCCCTCGCGTGCGCCCTGAAACGTTCCAAACTGGAGAAACTCTCAGAGAGCTAAAAATCCTCTTGTAGCAGCGTCTCAATGATAAAGGTTGTAATCATCTCCTGCACTTCTTCCAGGCGGTTCTGGAAAAAGTGGTCCGCGCCGCTGACAGGGATCATGCTTTTGGGAGCCGGGATGCGCTCGAACCATTGCGCGGTCAGATCGAATGGGGCCAGCTCGTCGCGTGTGCCGTGAATAAAAAGTTTGGGCTTGTGGCAACCGGCCAGGTATTCGCGGCCAAACATGCGCGCGGGCGTTCCCAGGCCGAGCATTGCCTGCACGCGATCGTCATTGCAACCCACGCGCAAACCAACCCAGGAGCCGAAAGAGAAGCCAGCCAGCACGACCGGCAGGCCAGGATAGCGATGGCTCAAAAATTCTAGCGCGAACCGCACATCGTCCATCTCGCCGCGTCCCTCGTCATAGATGCCCGTGCTGTGACCCACGCCGCGAAAATTGAAGCGTAGAGCCGGCATCCCCAGCGTTTGTAAGACCTGCGCAACCTTAAACACCACTTTATTATGCATCGTGCCGCCGCCCAGCGGATGAGGATGGCAGACAAGCGCGGCGTAGCGCGGCGTGACGTTCTCCTCTTCGGGCTTCAAAATACCTTCAAGATGTCCCGCCTGCGTCGGAATGTTCACATGCAAAATCTGGCCGATGGCGCACCTTCCTTTCTGGCCATGACAAATAGCTCTCTGTGCTTTCTCTGTAACGCTACACAGTATAGCACGCCTGACACGATTGGCAAAAAAGGAAGTGAGTTGTGCGCCTATTTTTCTTCCCACGTGTTCGCTTCTTCGACGACGTAGCCGGAGGCGCGCAGATGTTCGAGCAGTTGCTCACATTGGGCGCGGTCGCGGGTTTCAAGGGTCAGCGTCTCTTCGCGTTGCATGATGGGCAGGCGGCTGGAGATACGCTGGTGGCGCACGTCGATAACGTTGATGCGCATTTCGGCGATGATCTCAAGCAAGCGCATCAGTTCTCCGGGCCGATCGACGAGGCAGGTGTGGATGACGAAGTAGCGGCCAGCAGCAGCCAGGCCATGTTCGATGAAACGTCCGACGAGGTTGATATCGATGTTCCCACCGGTCAGCGGCACGAGCACTTTTTTGCCGGGCAGCTTTAACTTGCCACTCAGGAGGGCCGCGACACCGACCGCGCCAGCTCCCTCGATCAGCATTTTGTTGCGCTCCATCAGGAAAAGGACCGCGCCGATGATCGCTTCATCCTCGACCACAACAACCTCATCGACGAGCTGCTGGATGATCTCGAAGGTCAGGTCGCCGGGCCGTTTGACCGCGATGCCATCGGCAATTGTGGCGATGGATGGAAGGGTCTGTAACGCGCCGGATTGCAGAGCCGCGTGCGTACTGGCCGCGCCCGCCGCCTGCACGCCGATCACGGTGATATTGGGACGCAGGGCTTTGGCCGCGATCGCGATACCGGAGATCAGGCCGCCGCCGCCGATTGGCACAACCAGCGCGTCAGCGTCGGGCAGATCGCTGAGCATCTCCAGGCCGAGCGTGCCCTGACCGGCGATCACGTCGGGATCGTCGAAGGCATGCACAAAGGCAGCGCCGGACTTCTCTTGCAGTTCCAGACAGTGTTGATAGGCGTCGTCATAGGTCGAGCCGTGCAGGATGACTTGCGCGCCGTAGCCCTGGGTCGCCATGATTTTCGCCAGAGGCGCGGCTTCCGGCATGACGATTGTGCAGGGAATCCCGGCTTGCGCGGCGGCGATGGCCACACCTTGCGCGTGATTGCCCGCCGAGGCCGCGATGACGCCGCGTTTGCGTTCTTTGTCGCTCAACCGCGAAACCTTGAAGCTGGCCCCGCGTACCTTGAACGAGCCAGAGCGTTGCATATTCTCAGCTTTTAGATAAATGTCGGTTCCGGTAATCTCATGCAGCGTGCGCGACGGTTCGAGTGGTGTATGATGGAGGTGTGGTTTGAGGAGTTTGTGTGCTTCCCAAATATCAGCAATGGTAACTGGAGAATGGTGGTTAAGAACGGTAGGAGCGGTGGAGGTCGTTTCAGCCTCACCTTCTTGCGTGGTGTGTGTGCTACTTTCTACTGTGCGCATGACGTATTCCGGTCCTTCTCATTACTCCCGCGCTGGATGTTTCTGCCACTGACGTTGTGGAGGATCAATCATGAGGGCTATTATAGCGCAAGAAGAGATGGGATACAACTGGCCCGTCTCAAATAGAGATGCCCGTCCCCAATTTTTGCGACGCCATCCCAAAATGTTGTTTTTTCGCGCAACATACGCTATCTTCTGAAAGAAACGGGGAAGTTTGTCTGGCGAAAGGATTCACGAATTCTATGCCATTTGAGGGAGCAACGTTCAGCCACTATCGCGTTCTGCACGCTATCGGGAAGGGCGGCATGGGCGAGGTCTATCTGCTGGAGGATCAGCGGGTGCAGCGCCAGGTCGCGGGCAAGTTTATCCGGCTCGACATTCTCCAGGGCGAACCGCGCGCGGCTGAACGGGCCTTGCGTCTCTTCTGGCGTGAAGCCACCGCGCTCGCTCAACTCGATTCCCCCGCGATCTTACCGCTCTACGATCATGGCGAAGTGACGCTCTCTGGCGTGGACGTGGCCTATCTCATTATGCCCTATCGGCCCGCCGGCTCGCTCAAGGACTGGTTGCAGAGACGTGCCCGCGCTCGCCAGCCGCTCAGTCTCGCCCAGATCGCGCACCTGGTCGAGCAGGCCGCGCAGGCCCTCCAGCACGCCCACGATCACGGCATCATGCACCTGGATGTCAAGCCTGGCAACTTTCTCATTCGCGCCAACCAGGCGCAGCCACGCCGCGCGCAAGGGGCGGCGCTACATTCACAGGGATCGAGACGCGAGGGCGATGTATCCAACATTGGCCGGAATGATGATGCTTACCCCGATCTTTTGTTGAGCGATTTCGGGATTGCGCGGCTGGTCAGCGCCAGTGCGCACACGAGCCAGCAGGTACGCGGCACGCCCCTTTACACGGCCCCCGAACAATGGAGTGGCCACGCGGTCTTCGCCAGCGATCAATACGCCCTGGCCATCATGGCCTACGAACTGCTCGCGGGCCGTCCGCCGTTTCGCGGCTTGCCCATGAGCGTGATGTACGCGCACACGCACAAACAACCGCCGAACATTTGCGCGGCCAATCCACAACTCCCGGCCAGCGTCGATGCTGTTCTGCAACGCGCGCTCGCCAAACACCCTGACGACCGCTATCCCTCCGTCTCCGCCTTCGCCCGCGCCCTCCGTGACGCGCTGGAGGAGGTTGAGATTGACGATGGCGTGGCATGGCGCTCCGCCGATATACAACCCTCTCGCGCCCAATCATCCAACAGGCCCACACGCGCCCGTACCATCCTGCTGATCCTGTGCGCGCTCTGCATCATCCTCGGCGCGGGCAGCCTCGGCCTCTATCGCCTCACTCACAACCAGACGCAAACGCCGGGCTATACACCTGCCAGCCTTACAGCTTCCCAGCAACCAGCTTCGACCACGACCAGTTCGCCAGCCGCGCGCACGACCGCGACCGCGCAACCTGCTCCCAACGTTCCCGGCACAACCTGGCACATCCAGACCAACCCGGCTGCCGCGCAGAATGGTATACAACCATATCTCTACAATGTCGCGTGGGCTGATGATCGCTTCATCGCTGTTGGCGGCTCTGGAACAGTCCTCACCTCTTTCGATGGCATAAAGTGGAACGCGCAAACACTCACCACGCCACAAATCCTCTACGGTGTCGCGTGGTCGGGAAAACGTTTCGTCATTGTGGGAACTGGTGGCACAATTTTTTCCTCGCTCGATGGCATCACCTGGAATCCGCAAAACTCGAATAGCTTGCAAGATTTATACGGTATCGTCTGGGCTGGAAAACATTTCGTGGTTGTAGGTCAATCCGGTACCATCCTCACATCAACCGATGGCGTCACGTGGAGCAAACAAAATTCTGGCACCACGCAATCTCTCCAGGCTATCGCGTGGTCAGGAAAACTACTAGTTGCAGTGGGAACATTCGATACCATTGTCACCTCTTCTGATATTATCAACTGGACAATCCGTAATACAGGCATTCCTCTATCACTTTATGGTATTGCATGGTCGCAAAAAAGTTTTGTGGTTGTAGGTACCTCAAATACCACCCTGGTTTCGTCTGATGGTATCACATGGAATGCTAAAACTTCTGGTGTCCAGCAAGACCTTCACTCAATCGTCTGGACAGGGGCAGACTTTGTTATCGTAGGCACAAATGGCACCGTCCTGACCTCGCCCGATGGAACCGCCTGGACGCAACAGCAGGCGAACACCGCGCAAATCCTCTACGGTGTCG
>Ga0207674_10001833_pt1 | contig 27091 bp, 16 predicted proteins | sample KBSCornC72_FD_184303 | JGI IMG/M metagenome (GOLD analysis project Ga0207674, IMG submission 184303) | Corn rhizosphere microbial communities from Kellogg Biological Station, Michigan, USA - KBS Corn C7-2 (SPAdes) (version 2) | ecosystem: Host-associated > Plants > Roots > Rhizosphere > Soil ...
AATGCGATTGAAAAACCGGGAAGGGAAATTAACAGCGGCATCGGCCTTATCAGACTGTTCCTGCGCAAAGCAGGCATACGATAGGATGGTGAGCAGCAATAAGAATGCTGCCCGGGATCTTAGCATGGCAAGCCGGTTTGAGGAGTTGCGTAAAGCAATACGCCATACCTGTGTAATAGGTACAGTTGCTGCTAATTAATCAGAGTAGGCGAAATAAAAGAAATATGGGTAAGGAAAAACAGATACAACGAAGTAAGGGAAATTCCACTTCTTATAAAAAGATACTCAATATTTTTTTGGTTATGTAGGTGGTTCCTTTACGAAAGTGAAAGCAATCGATATTTAAGTAATAGCAGGAATGCTCATTCAAGAGCGTGGATATCATGGTTCTCGCCCTTCTGATCGGGGCGACGCTTAACGATATCTTGTGATTCAAAATGCGATCTTACCGAAAGGGATACCTGCTGTGAGTCCGATAGCCGTCCTGCCATTGAGTCCCCTGCCGGCATCGATGGAATGTCCCATGTCATAGATACGGACCTGGAACTCGAAGGTCACTGCTGCTTCCGCCTGCTTGTTGATCAGCACAACGGGTATGCCCAGTATGCCGTCGAGAGCATGATAATCGCCTATAGACTGCCGTGCAAGGAAACTGACACCGATGTGTGAATTGGCAGGGAACCAGACCAGCTGGCCTTTTACCGATGGAGTAACGAAGGTCATGTAATCTCCCGTATACAGGCTGCCCAGCTTGTCGAGCAGGTAGCCATTACAGGAATTGCTTAGGGATGCATCACCTGCGATGGTGGCGTATATCCTTCCAAATTTACTGCCTTCCCATAGCCGCGTGTGGGTGATGGATAAATAGAGCGGATAGGCATGCCTGGTAGTGATGGGGTCGCCGGATGAGGGTGCTACCTGGAAGCCCTCTGGGATGAGGGGTACATAAAGACTGATGCCGGTGCAATGGAAGGAGATGACTTTATAGAGAAATCTTTTGGCGAGGGTGCTGGCCTGTTTATGGGAATAGTCGAATTCGAAGAACAACGGGAGGTCAGGGTCGAAGGTGAAATCATTCGCCTGCTGCCGGATGGCTGTTTCAGTGGAATGCAGGATGGCGGTGCGAAGAGTGTCCATCAGTCGCTGCTGCTCCGGAGTGGCAGCCACCGCGGCGCGGCCGATCCAGGTTTGTTTCAGCAGGAGCCCGAACTGGTTGCGATAGGGTCTGCCTTCCGAGTGCGCGGCAAAGGCGTCCGCGATGTTGGCCTGCGCGCCGATGCTTAGGAAGGAGCGGAGGGGCTGATCGATGCCTGTGGACTGTCTGAGATTGTGATAGATGGCCAGTGTGCCTTCCGCAGCGTTGGCGATGACGGAATTCTTGTACAGGGTGAGATTGTCCGGATCCGACATATAGTAGCCCGCCGCCTCCGAGAGAAAGACATTCATCGCACGATGGGAGATGAGGTTTGCACTGGGGATGGAGTCATGGATGATGCGCAGCTCATGGATAAGACTATCAGGTGTCTGAGCCTGTATCACGCCAATGGAACTGGCCGTCACCAGGGAAAGAACCCATTTACGCATCCAACCCCCATTTGGTGAGCGTAGCGTTGGTAAACACTTTTTTTGAGTCGGCATCCAGGAGCTTGTTGCGGGATGCCAGCCAGGTCTTCAGGTCGTCGCCATATATGCTGGTAAGACGATCGAGATCAAGCTCATTGATCTTACCCCAGTGGAAGGCGAAGGGGATCTTTTCTTCTTCGAACTTCTTCCATACGGCGGTATAGAAAGCATATGTCTCATCGGAAAAGGCGGCATCCAGCTCCAGGACACAAGTGTAGTCGAATTTGGTAAAGGCCAGCTTGGCATTGGATTTTTTTACAAATCTATATGCAAAGAGGCCCGCAAACGGACCGTTGCTCTTATTGATGGCCAGCAGCAGCCCGGTGGCCTTGCTGACATAGCTGATGGGAATGCCGATGGCCGCGCTGAGCAGCTTACCATGGAGAGTGGTGTTGTCGAAGATCTCACCCATGGTGCCGAATTGCCGGGAATAGGGGGTGAGGCTGGATGTCAGGAGCTTTGTGACCAGTGTCGGCACCAGCGATGGGATCACCTGTGTGATCTTGCCGATGAAGCAGGGCGCATCATCACCCGGTCCCAGGCCATTGAGATTGCGTGCCGGCGGAGAATAGCCTGTTTTATAAGGTCTTTTATACATGGTGGTGACATAGGCTCCTTTGTCGAGATCATAAGGGTTGAGCGAGACGGCGAAGTGAAAGGGTCTTTCGCTGCCGTAGGGGAGCGTGGCGTTGGTGAAGTCCAGCGTCTGCATGATCTGCTGCAGAGAGGCGTCGAAAGGCATGGTGGACATATAGGCCTCGAGCAGGAAGATGCTTTCCGTCTCGATCATGGCGCCGTGTATGATGCCAAAGCTGCCGAAGCTGACCAGCGCCGAATAAAAAAGATCATCGTCCTGTAACAATTCCGTATGCAGGCTTCGTATAAGGTTATCCGATACGACGGGATAGGACTTGCGTTCCAGCCAGATGTGACGGGTAGGGCTTACGATGATGTGCAGGCCGACGACGAAGTCCTGTATTGCCCCTACGTCAAAGGCGGAGCCATGGGCGCCTGTGGCGATGACGCCCGCGATGGTTTGTCCGTTGCTGGCGCCGGATGTTTTTAGAGAAAGGCTACGGTTTTTGAGAAATTGGCTGAGCTCCCAGACGCCGTTGCCGCACTGGGCCAGGAACAGCTTGGTGGGATCGCCTTTATAGGCGGTGGCCACGCTGGGTCCGGAGATATCGAAGATCATATTCAGGGGCTTGGTGTCCAGCATGATGCCCGCCTCGGCGGCGGCGATCTTTGTCCAGGACCAGCCGGCTCCCAGCGCGCGCAGCGGGATCTTTTTTGCTATGGCGTCTGCGATTATCTGCTGCAGGCCTTTTGTAGTGTCATTATAGCTGTCGATGGGAGGGAGAGAATTGTCGTTGCCCAGCTCATACAGGTCCCTGATGGTCTCTACAAAAGTTTCATGCCTGTTCTCCCAAACGGTGAAGCCAGTCTTGATAATTTTCATGCTGATAGGGGTTAGTTGTCAAAGATGGCCTGTCACCTGACAGGGTTTACTGCATTTCCATTCTATCCTCATCGGTGACCAGATACCCAGCGTGAGCACGGTGATGAGTGAGTAGCCGAAGTTGCTTTTTACCTGGACGAGGGCCACACCGTTGGTGTTCAGGGAATCGCAGATGGGAGTGGCTATTTCCTTTGGATTTTGCACCAGGCCCCAGAAGAAGGAATGCGCTGTCCGGGAGTTGAATTCTGTACCCGGCTGAGCATGAGTGGCAACGCGATAGGTGTAACAGCTGCTGAACAATAGCAGGCATGTCAATAGTGCCAGCGGCACACGGAGGAGTGGAGGCATAGAATAGAGTTAGCTCTAAATATAGAGCTATTTTCAAATATTTTCTATACTTTTATCAAACAGATAATCAGCTCACCACTTGACTAAACTGCTGCCATATGACGAAAAGCGTCTTTTGAAGCAAATTTCAAAAGGTGATGAAAAGGCGTTCCGGGCCCTTTACGACGCGTATTTCAACCATCTTTCCGCCTTTATTTTCAAATTATGTAAATCCACGGAGACGACAGAAGAGATCATACAGGATGTTTTTGTCAAGCTGTGGGTCCGGCGTCATACCCTTTCCCACATGGATTCGCCCGAAGCTTATATTTTGTCCATGGCCCGGAACAAGACCATTGACCATCTCCGCCGGCTGGTGAAGGATAGCCACCTTATGGAGCTATTGACCGAACAGCCGCAGGCGGGCAGTAATGATATTGAAGAACGGCTAAATGCGAAGGAGCTCCGGGACCTCATCGAAGAGGCCCTGAGCGGGCTGTCCGAACAGAAGAAAAAGATATTTCATCTCAGCAGGGAAGAAGGGCTTAGCCATGACCAGATTGCGGAGGTCATGCACCTCTCCAAAAGCACCGTGAAGAATCACCTTTCCGAAACGCTTCGGCATATCAGGGGACATCTCCAGCAACATTCGAATTCCGAAGCCACCCTGGTAGTTTTCCTCTTGCTGAGCCTGTACCAGGCATAGCGATCCTCTTTTTAAAAAAAATATCCCGCGAGGCAGTACGTTGCTCCCGATGTATCGTCTATTTGTTATGCCGACCTCCTCAACACGATTGCGTTATTTGCTGCAACAATACGCTTCAGACAGCTGCACCAGACAAGAGCTGGCGGAATTGCTCCGGGCAATAGACGACTCAGGGAACGACAGGGACCTGGAAGATTCCTTACGGGCCATCTGGCTTGAGCTCACCGGCTCGGCAGCGGCTCCCTCTGTTGACAGGGAGAGGGTATTCAGCCATATCATCAGCGATCCGGCATTCGGCGCTTCGGGAACGAGGAGGCTATGGTTTCGCCGGATGGCCGCTGCCGCTGTATTCCTTTTTTTAGCAGGAGCCGGCGCTTACTTCATTTCACCGGCGACATCCAAAAAAACAATTCCGGCGCCCATCCGTGCCATCGCGGATGTCCGTCCTGGCGGCAACAAGGCGATACTTACCCTTGCCGACGGCTCCGCCATCGTGCTGGACAGCTCACACAACGGCGAATTGGGACAACAGGGTAATACCCGGGTAATCAAGCTGGACAGTGGGCGGCTGGCATACAGGGTCTTGCCCGCCGATGGTCCCCCCACCTCGCTTCAATACAATACTATTGCGACGCCCAGGGGCGGTCAATATCAGGTGGTATTGCCGGATGGCACTAAAGTATGGCTCAATGCATCGTCCGCGCTTAGATTCCCGACCGCATTTGACAAGGGCAGGAGAGAGGTCGACCTGTCGGGAGAAGCTTATTTTGAAGTGGCGAAAGACGAGATCCCCTTCACGGTGCATATCTATTCCTCTGCTGCGGGAATGGGTGGGGCCGGCGGGCAGCGGCCGGTGAGCGGCATAGATGTGCTGGGGACTCATTTCAATGTCAATGCTTATGGCGACGAGACGGCTGTGACGGCTACGCTGCTGGAAGGAAGTATCCGGATGACGGCGGAAAAAGGACAGCAGCTGCTAAAGCCCGGGGAACAGGCTGTTTATCTCAAGGCGGGAGGAATGCCGCGTGTCATTCCAAATGCGGATATAGAGGCTGCCATTGCCTGGAAGAATGGATACTTCCAGCTCGATGGGGTTGGGATCGAGGTATTGATGCGCCAGCTGTCCAGGTGGTATGATGTGGATGTACAGTATGAAGGCCCCATCACGGAAAGAGAATTCGCGGGCCAGATGCCCCGGGCGAGCAACTTATCGGAAGTCCTCCGCATCCTGGAAGCAGGTAATGTTCATTTCAGACTGGAGGGAAAAAAACTGGTGGTGACACCTTAAAATAAAAGGTTGCCTAAAAAGAAAACCGGAAGTGCTTGAGACCACCTCCGGCGAGTAGCTTGGGCTAACCCATTTTTACAATCGTTCTACGGACTGCTTATTGTTTAACCCAAACACAACAAAGTTATGCATTTACATGCTAGTATTCACCGTGGATATTTTCCGCGGACCAAAATGCTGTTGATGATGAAGCTGACTGCCATTCTACTACTCACCGCCTGCCTCGAAGCATCTGCCAGCGGACGGGCCCAGCAGGTCACCCTTTCGGCGACCAACACTCCCCTGAAGAAGGTATTTACGGAAATGCACCGACAGACAGGTTATCTCTTCTTTTACGATCTGAAAGACCTCAGGGATGCCAGACCTGTGACGATAAATGTGGACAATGCCGGGCTGGAGGCGACGCTGGACCTTTGTTTCAAGGATCAGCCGCTGACCTATACCATCATCAACAGGACGGTTGTGATAAAGAAAAAGATAGTAACAGAAGAAAAGGTGACCCTGCCGCTGCCGCCTCCGGTAGAGATCACGGGTACTGTCGTCAATTCAAAAGGAGATCCTTTGGCGGGCGTCACCGTATACATCAAGGGGACCAGGAGGGGCGGCATTACCGACGAGCACGGTAATTTCAGGATCGTCGTCGCCGACGCCAAAGACGTGACGCTGGAATTTTCCATTGTCGGATATGAAGCGCAGACCGTGAAAGCGGGTGGTCAGAACAACCTGCGGGTGGTATTGAAAGAGGCGATAGCCGACCTCAGCTCCATCGTCATCGTGGGATATGGCTCGCAAAAGCGGGAGAACCTCACCGGCGCGGTATCGACCGTGAGCTCCAAGGAGCTGGAAAGCCGTCCGCTGGTCAACGTAGCCCAGGGGCTGCAGGGATTGGTGCCCAATCTGAATGTCGACATGACCAGCGGCAGACCCGGCGCTTCGGCCTCCTTCAATATACGGGGCGTTACATCCCTCAATTCCCCCAATACAAGCAACAGCTCCAATGCAGGCAGCCCGCTGGTAATGGTGGATGGCGTGCAGATGGACCCCAACCTCATCAATCCCGGCGATATCGAGAGCGTCACGGTGTTGAAGGATGCGGCATCCGCTGCTATTTACGGCAGCCGCGGCGCTTATGGGGTAATACTGATCACCACCCGCAATGGAAGGAAAAACAGTGCCGCGCGTCTTAATTATTCCGGCGCGTATACTATTACACGTCCTACCAGGCTGCCCAAACATCTCAATTCGGTGGATTACATCAATATGCATCGCGAGGCGGACAGGAATGGCCAGATGAGCGGTGGATCTACCGCCTCCTTCCCGTTTACGGAAGAGGACTCTATCATGGCAGCCAAATACTTTGCCGACCCAAAAAACAATCCCAGCGGCTATCCCGATCCCGGAAATCCTTCCAAATACCGCTATGTGGGTAATACCGACTGGGTGAAAACGCTTTATCCCGGTTGGGCTCCCCAGCAGCAGCACAATCTTTCCGTTGCCGGCGGCTCGGATAAGACATCCTATATAGGCACGCTGGGCTATTTTGATCAGAAGGGCATGTTGAAGCCGGGGCATGAGGATTACCAGCGTGTCAACCCCGGCCTGAAGCTGACCACCGAAGCGACCCCCTGGCTAAGCTTCAACCTGCGGGCCAATCTGAACCATATCCGCAACAACAGGTCGAATGCTCCCACCAACAGCAATGCCAACAGCTATATACAGGGTGACGGCAGGCCGAATATGCCGGTGTTCAATCCCGGCGGCAGCGACTATTCCGGGCAGGGCAGCTGGACCAACCCTGTAGCCGTACTGGCGCAGAATGGACGGGACATCCTTACTGCCAATGATCTTTGGTTCACGGCCGGCGCAGTGGTTACGCCTGTAAAGCATGTCCGGATCAATGCGGACTATACCTATAACAATTACTCGGGATTTGAGCAGCAGGTGCAAAAGCAATTCCCTGAGTACGGAGTGGATCATGTATTCCTGGATTACTATCCCTGGACCTATCCTGACGCTTCGACCGAGATCAGCAATAACAACAATTACAGGGTGCTGAACCTGTATGCCAACTATGAGAATACATTCGCTGGGAGGCACTATTTCAAGGCCACGGTGGGGTATAACCAGGAGTACAGGCATTATAAGACCATCAATACACAGGCGAAGAACCTGATCGATCCGGGCACTCCCTTTATCGGATTGAATTCCGACCCCAAGCCCGCCGTATGGGGGAATGACTATGAGTGGGCGCTGGACGGGCTGCTTTACCGCCTGAACTATATCTTTTCCAACAAGTACCTGCTGGAGATCGACGGCCGGTATGACGGTACTTCCGCCTTCCCCAACGGGAAAAGGTTCGTGTGGTCGCCTTCGGCGTCTGCCGGATGGAGGATCTCCGAAGAGCATTTTTTCAATTCTTTAAAAGAGGCGGTCAGCGATCTGAAGCTAAGGGTGTCGTATGGAAAGCTGCCCAATCAGCAATTCGATCCTAACAGTCCATCTGATGGGTCCATCTATCCTTATGTGGGGCTGATGCCAAACGGTCAGTCCAATTATATCTTCGGCAGCCAGCAAAATACAGCCGTAAGCGCTCCCGGGCTGGTCAGCCCCAGCTTCACCTGGGAGACCGTTACCACCAAGGACGTGGGATTGGATTTCACCGTACTGAGACAGCGGCTGACAGGCAGCTTTGACTGGTTTGCGCGGGAAACCTCGAATATGCTGGTCAGCGGACAACCTTTACCGGGCGTGCTGGGAACCGCTCCGCCGAGCAAGAATGCGGCCAGCCTGATGACAAAAGGCTGGGAGCTGAGCCTTACCTGGAACGACAAGATCACTAAAGATCTTTCCTATTCTGTACAGATAGGGCTGTCCGACAATACGTCGAAGATTACGAAGTACGACCTGAACCCGACCAGGTCGCTTGGCAACTATTATGTAGGCCAGCAATTCAACGAGATCTGGGGCTTCGTCACGGATGGGTATTTCAAGACGAATGCGGAAGCCGCGGCTTATGATCAATCCCAGCTGTCAGGGGTTACACAGATGGCAGGGGATATAAAATATGCAGACCTGAACAAGGACAACAAGATCACGCGGGGCGACAATACTGTCTCCAATCCGGGAGATCAGAAGATCATCGGCAATGGAACGCCCCGCTACCAGTATGGCGTCAATCTGAAAGTGCAGTATAAGAACTTCGACCTTGCCGTATTTATCCAGGGAGTGGGTAAAAGGGACTATATGCCAACGGACAATGCTTTCTGGGGGTTCCAGTCCGAATGGAGCGTCCCCTTTGTATATATGAAAGACCACTGGTCACCTCAAAATCCAAACGCTTATTTCCCTCTCCTGCGGTTTGGCGGCGGCAGCAATTTCCAGAACCAAACCAAATACCTGCAGAGCGCTGCCTATGCCAGGATGAAGAATATAGCCGTCGGCTATACGATGCCGGCCGGCATCCTCGGCAGGATCAGGATAAAGAGCCTGCGGGTATATGCTTCGGGACAGAACCTTTTCGAGATCACGAAAATGTTCAAGGCATATGATCCCGAGATCATCGGGTTCGGCACCTATCCATTGAGCCGGGCCGTATCATTCGGCCTGCAGCTGGGTTTATAGAGCGTCATTAATGATTAAAAATTTCCAGTATGACAAACAAACATCTGACTATATACGCACTCATTCTTATGACAGGCATGTTCTCCGCCTGCAACAAGCGACTGAATCTTTATCCAGTGGATGCGCTCAGCGAGCCCACTTTTTTCAAGAATGCCAATGACCTGGCGCTGTACTGCAATACGTTCTACCAGGACCTGCCCGTTCAGAACTCTTTCTGGTCCGACAGGTATTCCGACAACGAGCTGGCTCTCGACCATGGGGATGGCCTGCTGGATGGCACCTATGTAGTGCCCGTATCCGGCGGAGGCTGGGATTGGGGCCAGATAAGGAATGTAAATTATTTCCTGCAGCGTTACCAGCGGGCTGCGGCCGATCAGGCTACCCTGAACAAATATGCTGCGGAGGCGCGCTTTTTCAGGGCTTATTATTACTGGCAGAAAGTCATCCGGTTTGGGGACGTTCCCTGGCTGAGCCGGGACCTCACCGATACTTCCGTCTCCCTGCTGTATGCACCCAAGACGCCGCACAAACAGGTGATGGACTCCGTGCTGGCGGACCTGAACTTTGCCGTCGGCAATCTCCCGGACCTGAATGCGGTGGACCCGGGACGTCTGCACAAATATGCCGCCCTGGCCCTGATGTCACGGATATGCCTGTGGGAAGGTACCTATCGCAGATATCATGGGATGGGCGATGATGTCCCGTATTTAAATGCGGCTGTCACGGCTTCCGAGGCGATCATGAGCTCCGGCAACTATGGTATCTGGTCCACCGGCAATCCCAATACCGACTACTACAACCTTTTTATACAAGAAGACCTTACTGGCAACAAGGAGGCCATCCTTCCTAAGCTATATATAAAGAATGTGTTAACGCAGAACCTTACCCGCCAGCTGGGCGAGAGCAGCACGGGATTTACCAAGGATTTTGCCCGCAGCTTTCTTTGCAAGGATGGTCTGCCCACTGCATTGAGTCCCCTGTACAAGGGTGACGACTCCCTGGATGCGGAAGCCGCCAACCGGGACCCCAGATTTTCACAATTGATCGCCACACGGGGGTTTGTGCTGACGAACAACGCGGACGGCACGAAGAATGCCTTTACGCTGCCGCAGATCGGAACGGCCACGGCGCCCACCGGCTACATGATCATCAAGTGCCTGTCTCCTGATCCTGCCCAGTGGAATGCGGATCAATCCACGCTGGACCTGTTCATATTCCGCTATGCCGAAGTGCTGCTGAATGAGGCGGAGGCCAAGGCCGAGCTGGGGGAGTGTACACAGGAGGTTTTGGACAACACCATCAACCTGATCCGGGACAGGGTAGGCATGCCGCATATGGTGATCACCTCTTTACAGAAAGATCCCAACTCAACCTTCCCGACCCTTCCTGTACTGCTGGATGAGATCCGGCGGGAGAGAAGGATCGAGCTGGCGGCGGACGGTTTCCGCTTCAACGACCTCCTGCGATGGAAGGCCGGGGATCTCGTCAATAACCCTGCAACGATATTGGGGATGAAGCTGCTGCCCTCCGTGCGCGCGGAATACCCGCCCAACCAGGTGGCGGGAGTAGTCGTGGATGCCAACAATTATATCCGCATATATACCAATATCGGTTCCCGCACCTGGGATGACAAGATGTATCTTTATCCGATCCCAACCCAGGAGCTGACCTTAAATCCCAATCTGAAACCTCAAAATCCAGGATGGTGAAACATACCTATTTGATATTTAGCTGCATTTACTTAATGCTGGCGCCCGGGGCGAATGCCCAGGATGCGCCAGCTCCATCCGGACCTGTGCCCAATGCCAGGCAGGTCGAATGGTATCACCGGGAGATCATCGCATTTTTCCATTTCGGCATGAATACTTTTACCGGCGTGAATGAAGGAGATGGAACGGCCAGGCCGGAACTTTTCAATCCCACTGCGCTGGATTGCAATCAGTGGACAAGTGTATTGAAGAAGGCCGGCATACCCTGCGCAATTTTGGTGGCCAAGCATGCCGACGGCTTTTGCAACTGGCCTTCTTATTTTACCAACTATTCCGTGAAGAACAGTCCGTGGAAAGGCGGGAAGGGGGATGTCGTAAAAGAGTTTACGGATGCCTGCAGGGCTTCCGGGATAAAGGCCGCGTTATACCTGGGGCCGCATGACAGGCATGATGCGCGGTACGGAACGCCTCTTTATAGCGACTATTATGCCGGCCAGCTGTCGGAGCTGCTGAGGAATTATGGCCCTATATGGGAGATATGGTGGGATGGGGCCGGCGCCGACAAGCTGACCACGCCGATGTATACGCGCTGGGCGGACACGGTCCGGAAGCTGCAGCCCGATTGTGTTATTTTCGGGACAAAGAACTCTTACCAGTTCGCCGACTGCCGCTGGGCAGGCAACGAGTCGGGTAGGGCAGGTGATCCCTGCTGGTCGACCATCGATCCTTTGTCTATCCGGGATGAATCGGAGCATATCAAAGAGCTGAACCACGGGGAGCTCGATGGATCTGCCTATGTGCCGGCTGAAGTGGATGTATCTATTCGTCCCAGCTGGTTTTATCATCCTGAGGAGGACGATAAGGTAAAGACTGTGGCTGAACTGTGGGATCTCTATTTCAATTCCGTGGGACATAACAGCGTATTGCTGTTGAATTTTCCTCCCGACAGGCGGGGATTGATCCCGGAGGTGGATGCGCGGCGGGCGGACAGTCTGCGGCAGCTGATCAGCAGCACTTTCAGGACCAACCTGGCTGCGGGCGCCATCATCCGGACAAAGCACCCACGCGGCGGGAAATATAAGCCTTCCAATATGGTGGATGATCTCGAGGACACTTATTATGCGGCGGCAGATGGAGCCGTTACGGATACGATGACCTTTGATCTGGGATCGCGCAAAACATTCGATGTACTGATGCTGCAGGAAGTCATCGGGCTGGGCCACCGTACCACAGGATGGTCTGTGGACTATTCGGCGGATGGGAAGACCTGGACCCCCATTCCCGAGGCCACTGGAAAACAAACCATCGGGTATAAATGGCTGATCAGATGCAAGCCTGTAACGGCCCGGCATATCCGGTTAAAGATCACTGCGGGCAAGGCATGCCCGGCCATTCATACATTCGGGATATACAAGCAGCCGACGACCTATTGATATTTATTCAGGAAAAATCAGTTTATTGGCCCAACAGCGCTTTCAGCTGGCGGAAGTCGATGTTCTCCCTTACCTGGCGGTCGATATTGCTTGCATCGGCACCGGCAGGATCGTAGCTCCAGCTGACGAGGAATAACAATGGCTTGTCGCTGCCGGTGTTGGTATAGTAGGCGGGGTTGATCCTCACCAGCATGTTCCTGTCAGCGTCCTGGTCTTCGAACCCATGGAAGCTTTCGGCATCCACGGAGACCATGGCGGGCTTATCGAGCTCCGCAGCCGCGCTGTGAGTAGAGAGGGAGTCCATCAGGCGGAGGGTCCTGTCGATGGATGCGGTAGCTTTTTCAATGCTCAAACGCAGATACTCTTCATCGGTGTGGTAATTTTGGGCGAAGAGCCGCAGCCTCACCTGGAGGTCGGCGCCGGAGTAGCTATTGTTGAGCTCTTCGAGGGCTGCTTTTTTCTCAGCGTCCTGGATAGATGCGGAGCGGATGGGGGATTTGAGCTTGATATCCGCGATGATGCTGTTCTTTTTACCCATGAGCTCTGCGCGGGCCTCCTGCAGGTATTCCCTACGGGTGATCGCAATATAAGGGAGCCGGTTGCTATCCGGAGTTATGAGCCAATAGATGGTCCGTGCATGATCCTCCTCTTCAAATTCGAAATAACGGGCATCGCCCTGAACACCGGAAGAAGGCCGGATGCCCGCGAGGTCCTTGCCGTTCACCGTCAGATAGCGCAGGAGAGGGCTGATATCGTTGGACATGATCGTGAGCCGGCCTCTGCTGTCTTCGGACCGGCATTGAATGCCAAACCGTCCGATGGAATATTCGCCGTGCCATACGGGGGTGAAGTCTGTTGCGGAAAAGCAGGAGTCGTGGAGGAAGGAGATCATGGCTTCCGTCTCATTCTGCATTTTGACGAGCTTGCTGTGGGGAACATGGCCATTGACCAGGTCCTGTTCTCTCACCCATTCTTTGGGGGACTTGTCCAGGAGAGGATTGGGGGAGCCGTCGTTGTTGAATGCGACGTTGTCGAGAGACATTTGCGCCTGGGCAAGACAGGGCAGTATAAAGAATAGGGGCAGGTAGAAAAGCTTCATAATTCGTGCGTTTTATAGGGACTGCGATTAAATACCGATCATGACTGCTTTTCAAAAGACATGGAGTATTCATCTATAATCGGTTGTGCCCGACGAACGAATGAATGGATTGGTTTTTGGGGAAGCTTGGATGTAGGGAAAGTCTAAAAGTCTGATTGTAAGGAGGCTTGGATGAAAGACGAAGAGAAGTAGTCTTTACACGAGGATATAGGGACAAAGATAATAGCCGGATGCTGTATTTGCAAGGGTTTTGTCAAAAATTATAACCTATTGATTATGCGTAAATTCTCCTTTATCTTGTGCTGTAATTATCGGCTGCTATGAGATGGACCTTACCAGCATTGCTCATTTTTGTCTTTCATAACCTACCCGCGGCCGGGGCTTTATAATATCAATCTGCTGGTGGACCTGGGTCTGCCGACTCAAACTTCCTTTTGCAGGCAGGTGCGGATAGATACGCTGCCCCAGGGAGCTTTTCAGGGGGATACCGTCTGTTATGGCGTCAGCCCGGCCCTTCTTTTCCAGGCATCCGATGGGGCCGCCCCTTTCTCCATAGACTATGATGATGGCAGCGGCCTGTATACCCAGGGCAATCTGGATGGTCATTCGGCGGTGCCGCTGCCTTATCCGCTGACGGCGCCCGGCGCTACAACCTTCTATGATACGGTGACGGTCGATGTCCCTATGAGCAGCACAAAGGCAATGGTCTTGCCGAACAGCTTTACCCCTAATGGAGATGGGCATAATGATTGCTTTGGCATACAGCGCTGGGGGCACATGGAGCTGCAGCAATTTTCCGTGTACAACAGATGGGGCGCCCGGGTGTTCAATACCAAGAATCCTGCTGAATGCTGGGATGGCACATACAAGGGGCAGATGCAACCTACGGGCGGATATGTCTATGTCATTCAGGCCAAAACAGTCTGTGGCTTTGTGACCCGCACCGGAACGGTGATGCTGATCCGTTAAGCCTCTCTACCCGCTATTGTGATATTTTTTATGCATGCAACACTTACGGCTTTGTCGTTGTCAACCTCCGGGAATGAAAAAATGACCGGCGGCGGGGGCACGCTGGACAAAATGGTTAAATTGACATAAAATCACGTTCGAGATGATACAGCTTGGTGTACTATTGACGAAATACCACCGCCTGTTGAGTATTGCGGCAATACTGGATGTTTTCGAGACTGTCAACAGCTTTTCTGTGGAGGAGGGTGGGGAGCCTTCATTTAAGATCCATGTATTGAATGCCGGTGAAGAGCATAAGGGATTTTATAGTGGATATCCGTTGGAGGAATTGAATGATCGGATCTGTTTTGAACTGATCCTGATACCGGCCTTTTGCACTAACGATATGAAGAAAGCCATCCGGGACAATGAGGCGTTCATAGGATGGCTCTGTGACATGCGTCACCGCGGAGCAGCCATTGCCAGCGTCTGTACGGGCGCCTTTTTACTGGCGGCTACGGGATTATTGAATGACAGGACGGCTACTACCCATGTGGATGCAACGGGGACTTTCGCCACCACATTCCCCTCGGTGAGATTGCAGGCAGATGCCGTGGTGACACAGGACCAGGATATCTATACCAGCGGCGGTTCCACCAACAGCTTCCACCTGCTGCTGCTGCTGATCGAAAATTATTGCGGGCGGGAGATGGCTATCCGGACGGCGAAGTATTTTGCCATCGACATGGACAGGGAACAGCAGGCCCATTTTGCCACGTTCAAGCCTGTGCCTTCGCGGCAGGATGAGCTGGTGTCCGAGCTGCAGGAGCGGATCCGCAGGGACTATGCGCAGGTGAGCACCATCGAGGAGCTGATCAATGACCTTCCTTCCAGCCGCCGTAACCTGGCGCGCCGGTTCAAGCATGCTACGGGGATCACCTTTATCGAATATTTACAACGGACGAGGATCGAGGCTGCCAAGCGGGTGCTGGAGCAGTCGTCGGGCGGGGTACTGGAATCCATGATCGCCTCGGGCTACAATGATGAAAAGACCTTCCGTCAGCTGTTCAAAAAGACGGTGGGTATGACGCCCAGCAGCTACCGCGACAAGTACCATGTGCGGCTGCAGCACTCCCGCGTATAGGGCCGTCAGCGTTTATTCCTGTATTGAAGCGGGGATTGTCCCATCAGCTTGGCAAACATCCTGGAGAAATAATAGGGGTCTTCGATACCCAGCTTGTCGGCTATCTCTTTTATCCGGAGCTCGGTATACAGCAGGTATTGGCAGGCCTTCTGGATCTTGAGATGGTTGAAGTATTCGATGGGAGCAAAGCCTGTCTTTTTCCGGAAAAGGGCCGAATAGTGCGAGGCGGAGAAGTTTACGGACCGGGCGATGTCCTCCAGGGTCAGCAGCTGCGAAATATTTTCCTGCATATAATTGATGGACAGCTCCACTGCATCGTCCGGCTGCTTGTTGCCGGAGAGATGGAACTTGTCGGCATAAATAAAGGAAGAGATATAATGATAGAGGCAGACATTGGCATAACAGATATTGTCGTTGCTGTAGCCTCTTTCGAGACAGGTATACATATCTTCGAAGAGCTCGATGCGGCGGGGCTGGAATTCCACGACGCCCTGGTGATCGTCGATCTTGCGGAGCAGCGTGCTCACGAGCTCGCCTGAGAGAGAGCCTTTGAAGTGAACCCAGTAAATAGTCCAGGAATGTTCTTCGCTGGCTGCATAGCTATGCTGCTCGCCCGCCGGGATGATAATGAACGATCCGGGGTTCAGCTGATATTTTTTCTTCATTATCTGAGCGCTGCCATTGCCTTCCACACAATAAATAAGTATATGCTGATCGCTGCCGTGTACTCTTTGACGGTAGTGGTGCTGGGCTTTCGGGTAGTATCCGATGTCGGTGATGTAGAGTTTTTCCACCAGCGGATTGTTGACGCATAGATCTGAAATTATCTTACGGGGAAGGACAATCGAAAGCTGACCGGCGAATCCTTCTTTTTTTCGGAGTACGCGATGAAGTGACATGGCAAGTTGGGAGATGATAATAAAATTGTCCAGCAATTTAATAAAAAACTCCATCTTGTCACCCGCCTGTTCGGATTAAAATTGTACCCTCAAATAAATGATCAACGAAAAACTTGCCAGCGCATGAAACAAAAACTGCTGCTTATAATCCTTTTTGCCTGTACGTTAAACATAGCTGCCATAGCGCAGTCCGTGCAGGTTTCCGGGCGCGTCGTCACTTCGGCCAACGTGCCGCTGCCGGGTACGAATATTGCCGTCAAGGGTTCTTCCCAGGGCGCCATCAGTGATGACGATGGGAAATTTTCCCTGGCTGTGCCCGCGAATGCAACGCTCGTCATTTCACATGTAGGCTTCACTACCAGGACGGTGGCGGTGAAGGGACGCGCCACTATTACCATATTGCTTGACAGCGCCAGCAAGGAGCTGGACAATGTGGTGGTCATCGGGTACCAGACGGCCTCCCGCAAGAGCGTCAGCACCTCCATCTCTTCCGTATCCGCCAAGGACATAGAGTCGTATACGACGGGCAACGTGGGCAATGCCTTGCAGGGCAAAGTGCCCGGACTGCAGGTAGTGTCCGGCGGGGGGCTTCCCGGCGCGCAGCCTAAGATCCTGATCCATGGTCTCAGCAGTATCAATTATAATAATAACCCGCTGATCATCGTGGATGGGGTAGAGTCGGATATAAATTCACTGAACTTTATCAATCCTGGCGATATCGCCAGCATCGACGTGCTGGAAGACGCGTCCGCAGCGGCCATTTACGGCGCCCGTGGCGGTCAGGGCGTCATCGTGGTGACGACCAAGCGGGGCAGAGGCAATGCCACGATCAATGTTGCCGGAAGCATCGGTATCAATAAGCTGCCGAACCTCAAGCTGGCGGGCGCCGGCGAGTATGCCAGGATCATGAACCAGGAGGCGCAGGCCAGCGGCGGCACTCAGCCCTTCCCCGATCTTTCCAAATTACAGAGCACCGACTATTGGAAGAATTCATTCGATGACGGTCGCACGCAGAACTATATTGTAAGCGCCTCCGGTGGAAAGAACGGAATGTCCCTGTACGGCAGCCTTGGCTATTACCGGGAAGACTCCTACAATGCCACCAGTCAGGGCGGCAACTGGCAGAAGTACACAGCCCGCTTCAACGCCGATATGGAGATCAGCAAGGTGGTGAAGTTCGGTCTTAACCTGGCGCCGCGCTATGAGACATGGCTGGGCTCTCCCAATGTTACTTATTATGCCTACGCCATGGACCCAACCACAGCCCCGTTCAAATCGACGGACTCCGTGTACAGGGCCATGACCGCTGCCGGCTCCAAAATGAATATGACGGCCTTCAATCCTATCTATAGCAGGCCCAATCGCAGCTCTTTCAATAGCATTACGAATCCCGCCTTTTATTACCTGACGAATTTCGACAAGAACGATTTCTTTGGGACGCAGTACAGCACTTATCTGCAGCTGACGCCCATCAAGGGACTGGTGATCAAGAGCACGGTGGAAGGCTTTGTCAATGTAGGCCAGTCCAACAACTATTCGCCGAAATATTTTCTGGCTCCCAACGCCTACAACCTCAACAGCACGCTGAGCTCTTCCACTACCCTCTACACCCGCTGGAAGATCACGAATACAGCAAACTATAAATTCTCCATCGGGGACCATAGCTTCGACCTGCTGGTAGGGCAGAGCACCGATAAATATACTGTCAAAGGCACCAGCGCCACACGATCCGACACGACATCCATTCCCCTGGACGCTCCCGGTTTCCAGTCTATTCAAGGGGCCACCGGTACGATCACGGGCGGCAGCGGCACTTATCAGCCAGGCGCCAGCAGCAGCGGCGCTCCGTGGGGGGACATGGTGTCTTACTTCGGGAGCTTCCGGTACAACTATCAGCAGAAATATTATCTGGCCGCCACCATGCGTGCGGACGCCTCGTCGCTGGTGAACCCGATTTACCGCTGGGGTTATTTCCCCACGCTGTCCGGCGCCTGGGTGCTCTCGGAAGAGTCTTTCTTTAAGAACGTCAAACCCGGGGTCATCAATTACCTGAAGCTGCGTGCCAGCTGGGGAAAATCCGGCGGCAACCTGCCTCAATATACGGGCGCCTGGCTCACCACGCTGGGGCCTACTACCTATCCCACGGCCACGGGAGGCGTCGTATCCGGCTTTGCTCCTAACAACATCGCCAATCCCGCGCTGAAATGGGAAGTACAAAAGGACTATACCTTCGGACTGGAAGCGACCTTGTTGAACAACAAGCTCAATTTCACCGCGGAGAAATATGTGCGCAATCCCAGCAGTCTGATGGAAAATATAAATGTCGATCCCATTCTCGGCTATCCTCAGGGCTATATATCGGCCCAACTGGCTAACGTGGGTAAAATGACGACCAACGGCTGGGACTTCTCCATCGGGTACAAGGACAATATTACCCGCAAGCTGCGTTTCGATGTAAACCTTACCGTCAGCCATTCGAAGTCCATCGTGGACGACCTCGGCACGGCTGATCCCATCATCGGACGCGAGGCCAACGATGTCATCTCTACGGGCAGGGCCCGTCTGACCAAGGGTCATGAGCCCGGCGCCTGGTATGGCTTTGTTACGGAAGGCGTTTTCCAGACGGATGCGGAAGCCGCCTCTTATGTCAATAAGAATGGAACGCGCCTGCAGCCGAAAGCCACGGCCGGCGATCTGAAATTCAAGAACATCAACGGCGACACGTTGCTGGACAACAGCGACCTGACGGATCTGGGCTCTCCCTGGCCGAAATTTACGGGCAACCTCACCATCAGCGTGAGCTATGGCCGATTTGACTTCCGCACGGAGTTCTACGGTTCCTTTGGCGCCAAATATTTCCAGAGCTATCGGCTGAATATGAACCCCACAGGACATATGAACTTCAAATCCGGACTGGCCGACCAGTTCTGGCATGGCCAGGGCACCAGCAATAAATTCCCCATCCTGCGCTATCCGGACCAGAACGGGAATTTCAGCAAGATGTCCGACTTCTTCCTGGCGACCTCGAATTTCGTAAAGTGTAACCTGATGCAGGTAGGCTATACTTTCCCGAACTGGATCAAGGGAGTGAATACCATGCGGCTATACGCCTCCGTACAAAACCTGTTCACCATCACGAAATATCCCGGTCTGAACCCGGACCTGCCCTGGTACAATGCGCCGGGCTACAACGGAGTGGACAATTTCCAGGCCATCCCTTCGCGGCTGTTCGTGGTGGGTCTCAATCTTAATTTATAAACAGACTGTTCTTAAAATAACTCATATGAAGTATTCTTTTTTCCTGATAGGTAGCCTGGTCCTGCTCACGGCCTTAGGCGGATGTCAGAAATCCCTGCTCGACGTGAATACCAACGGCTCGGTGCAGGCTTCCCAATATTTCACGACCCTGGACCAATGTAATACCTCTACACAGGTAGCTTACCGTTATATCGACTATGACAGCTGGTGGCAGATCTTCAACTGGCGCTATCTGTCCGGCGAAGCCGCCAGCGACAATGCCTGGATCGGCAATACCTATCAATCCACCCATGCCACTTATGATGCGGTGGCTCAGTATACGCTGGATGCGGGGAACGACAGGAATGAAGCCCAATGGATCATGCTGTACAAGTCCATCGGCATCTATAACAGCACTATCCAGGGGATACAGGGAGCGCCTATCGATACGGCCAGCAAGGTGAAGTTTATCGCCGAGCTGAAGTTTTTAAGGGCCTGGTGCTATTTCGACCTGGTGCGCAACTATGGCGGCGTTCCGATCGTATTGAAGGTCTATCCTCCCAATACCCACCTGCCCCGCAATACGGTGAACGAAGTGTACGATCAGCTGATCACCGATCTGAAAGAATGCGCCGCTGTCCTGCCCCGCAAGTCCGCCTATTCCGCCGGGGACAAGTTCAGAGCATCTTCCGGCGCCGCGCTGTCCCTGCTGGCAAAGATCTATCTCTATAAGGAGGACTGGGCGAATGCGGAGGCTGCATCGCAGCAGGTGATCGCTATGGGCGACTATTCGCTGGAAACCAGCTTTGGAACACTTTGGAATTATAACTATAAAAATGGACAGGAATCCATCTTCGAGGTGCAGTGCGGCTCTTCCAAGAATCCGCCTCTTCCTTCCAGCGCGCTGTATATGATCAATGCGGTGGCCGATGGAGGATGGGGGTATTACAGTGTTACGAGCGACCTGGAGAATGCCTATATCGCGGCGGGTGACAGCATCCGGATGGTATGGACGATCAACCGTCAGGGAAAGCCTGTTGCCGGCGATCCGAATAACACCAGCTTCAACGGCGGCGGCTATCCCGCCACTCAGTCCAAGTCGGGGAGATTCTCCCGCAAATGGTATGTGCCCAAATCGCAGCGCCCTGCCAATGGATTGTATGGCCGGGATGACATCATTCTGCGGCTCGCCGACGTGCTGCTGATTCATGCGGAGGCCTGCGCCATGCAGAATAAGACAGCTGACGCGCTGGCATCTCTAAAGACTGTGCGGGACAGGGTGGGCCTTACTACCGACATGTCGCTCACCGGATGGGACCTGATCAATGCCGTAAGGGCCGAGAGAAGACTGGAGCTGGCTTTTGAAGGGGACAGGCTATATGACATCCGCCGGTGGAAGGATCAGAGCGGCAAGCCTGTCATCAACAGCATTTTTGGACCCAACGGCAGCTTTGTGCTGTACAATACCCAGACGAGCACGGATATCTATGAGACGAACAATACGCTGGAGCCGCAGAACAAGGGCATCCGTTTTGATCCAGCCGTCAATTTATTATGGCCTATCCCTAACAGTGAGATCGTTGCTTCCGGGGGGGTAGTAAAACAAAATCCGGGGTATTAACTATGAAGAATATGCGTTATCTGATCCTCTCCGTCCTGATCCTGCCCGCCGCCGTGCTGGTGGGTGAATGCAAGAAATCCAGCCAGGCGACACCGCCGCCCGACAATGGTCAGAGCTGTTTTTACAATGGCGTCGATACCTGTAACAAGGCGCAGACGAAGCTGACCCTTACCATAGACCTGAGCAAGGTGCAGCAGACCATCCACAGCTTTGGCGCTTCGGACGGCTGGACCTGTAAGTTCATCGGCAAATGGGCCGACGCCAATAAGAAAAATAAGATCGCCGACATGCTGTTCAGCATGGACACTTCGGTGGATGGAACTCCCAAAGGCATCGGACTCTCGCTGTGGCGGATGAACATCGGCGCGGGCAGCTTCGAGCAGGGGGACACCAGCCAGATCACGACGGACTGGCGGCGGGAAGAGTGTTTCCTGAATGCCGACGGGACTTATGACTGGAACAAAGAGGCCGGCGGGCAATGGTTCCTCCAGGCCGCGCGTCAGCGGGGAGTGAAGTATAGCCTTGGCTTTGCGTTGTCCCCGCCCGTGTGGATGACAAAGAACCACCGCGCTTTCAATACCACCGGCACTACCAGCTTCAATATCGCGGATGGACGGATGGGTGATTATGCGGACTTTTTGGCGCAGGTGACCGCTCATTTTGGATTTGATTATATCAGCCCCGTCAATGAGCCGCAGTGGGAGTGGGGTAATACTACCGGCGCGTCCGTATCCCAGGAAGGCAGCCAGGCCCAGAATTCAGAGATAGCTGACATGGTGAAGCTGCTGTCCGCGGACCTGGCCAGCAAGGCGCCTGCCGCCAAGGCGGTGGTAGGAGAGGCAGGACAGTGGGACTTCCTGTATGGCAGGAACAATGATGGGAGAGGGGACCAGATCAATCAATGGTTCAATTCAACTTCCTCCAACTATATAGGGAACCTGCCCAATGTTGCGCATACCATCTCCGCCCACAGCTATTTCACGACCTGTCCCGATGACAACGAAGTCAATGTCCGGCAGCAGGTGGCTACGAAGATGAAGCAGGTGGACCCTACGCTGGACGCCTGGCAATCGGAATTTGGAATTCTTGGGAATATCTGCAATATCTATAATGGCAGTCCCCGTACTACCAACATCGACTATGGACTCTATGTAGCCAAGACCATTCATCATGATCTTACGGTGGCGAACGTAACTTCCTGGCAGTGGTGGCTGGCCGTCAGCCCGTATAATTACAGCGATGGGCTGGTGTATATCAATGATCCCTCCGGGAATATCAACGTGGACAATTGCAAGCAGGACGGCACCGTACTGGATTCGAAGCAGCTGTGGTCGCTGGGCAACTATTCGAGGTTCATCCGGCCTGGTATGCGGCGGGTGTCGGCTGTCGTGCAAGGGCTGGAAAATCCGGTGACAGCCGCGGGATCATTGATGGTATCGGCGTACAAAGACGAGGCGTCCAAAAAACTGGTGATCGTGGCGGTGAATGTCTCGTCCCAGCAGACGACCTTGCAGCTGTCGGGTGTGAATGGAGTGGGGAAACTGGACGAGTATCTTACGGATGGGAGCAATAGTCTGAAGCGTTCGCAGACATCTCCCGGCAGCATTGTGATCGCACCCAAGGCTATCGTAACGTTGACAGGAACATATCAATAAAATGGGGTTTAGAAAAGTATTTATTGGCATATTAGTGCTGGCTGCCTGCCTTACAGGGGGAAGTGCGGCCGGGCAGACGGAACGGGCCGGAGGCCCGTTGTCCGAAGGACGGACATTGTCCCTGGCAGGTATTTGGCGGTTCAAGCTGGACCCTCTGTCTACGGGGGTGGGCAGTAATGGTGTGCAGCTGTTGCCGCGCCTGCCGGAGGATATCGCGCTGCCCGGCTCCACCGACCAGGCCGGGAAAGGAACCAAGACACAGGGGGGCACTTCGCTGCGGCTGACCCGTGAATATGAATACAAGGGGCCGGCCTGGTATGAAAAACAGGTGTATGTTCCAGCCGACTGGAAAGGAAAGTTTGTCCGGCTGTACCTGGAAAGAGCGCACTGGCAGACGGAGGTGTGGGTCAATGACAAGCTGGTGGGGCGGCGGGAAAGCCTCTCTGTGCCGCACGTCTATGATATAAGCTCACTGCTACGTGCCGGCGAGGATAATACCATTCGTATCCGTGTGGACAATAGCAAGCTTTATGACATAGGATTCACCCATGCCATGAGCGAGGAGACACAGACGGACTGGAATGGCATCATCGGAAGAATGGAATTGCAGGCGCTGGACCCGGTGCATATCGAGGAGGTGCAGGCCTATCCGGACGTGGCGGCCCATAAGGTGCGGCTGCATATTACGATCGCTCACCCCGCCGGGGCTGTCAAGGGAGATATGCATTGCTCGGTGATGGCTGCGGGGGTGACCATTCCTGCTGTCACCCTACCCTTTGCGGGTCGGGACTCCATTTTGGTAGTAGACACCAGCTTATACCTCGGCGATAAAATACTGACCTGGGATGAATTCGATCCCGCGCTGTACAGGCTGTCGATCCGGCTGGGGAATGATGTAACAGAAACTGTTTTTGGCATGCGGCAGATGGGGACGGAGGGAACGAGGTTTACCATTAACGGCCGACCTGTTTTTATCCGTGGCACGGTGAATTCCGCGGAGTTCCCTTTGACCGGCTATCCATCGATGGGGTTGGAGGAATGGCGGCATATATTCAAGGTCTGCAGGGAGTATGGGCTGAATGCGATGCGCTTCCACTCCTGGTGTCCGCCCGAGGCTGCCTTTGACGCGGCGGATGAGGCGGGCATGTATCTGCAGATAGAGAACTGCGACTGGCGATTCAATATCGGTAAGGATGCAGAAGCAAATGGCTTTCTCCGACAGGAGGCGGACAGGATATTAAAGGAGTACGGCAATCATCCTTCGTTCACCATGTTCTGTGAAGGCAATGAGCTGGTGGGACCTTCCGTGAATGCATTTCTCTCCGGGCTGCTCGACGAATGGAAAAAAGATCCCCGGCACCTGTACACCGGCAGTTCGGGGTATCCGGTTGTGGCGGGCAATGAATACAACGACTACTATGGCGCACGCCCGCAGCACTGGAAGGAGGGGTTGAATGGACGGTTTAACGCGGCGCCGCTGAATACGAACTATGACTACTCGGAGTATGTACGGAAATTCACCGTGCCCATGATCACGCATGAGATCGGTCAGTGGTGTGTATATCCCGGCTTCGAGCAGCTGTCCAAATATACGGGTGTGCTGAAGCCATTCAACTACGAGCTGTTCCGGGAGAGCCTCCGGGATCATCATATGCTGGATCTGGCGCCGTCCTTTACAATTGCCTCCGGCAAATTCCAGGTGATCCAAAAAAAGGAGGAGATAGAATCTTATTTGCGTACGCCGGGCATGGGTGGATATCACCTGTTGCAATTGAATGATTTCCCCGGGCAGGGTACGGCGCCTGTCGGGGTGGTGGATGATTTTTGGGACCCCAAACCCTATACCTCCGGCGGGGAATGGAGCCATTTCCAGTCGGCGATGGTGCCCCTGCTGCGGACATCTTCTTTTACCTGGACCAATGACCAGGTCTTTACAGGCCGGATGGAGTTTGCCAATTTCGGCAGAGGGCCGTTAAAGAAAGCCGTTGTGCGGTGGTCGCTGGAATATGCAGATGGGAAACTGTATGCGTCCGGGAGGACAAAGGCTATGGACATTCCGCTGGGCAGCCCTATCCGGCTGGACAGTCTGCGTATACCGCTGGACCGTGTCGATCAAGCCAGCGAGCTTACGTTTCGCATGACCCTGACGGGAACCAATGTTGCCAACGAATGGAAGATCTGGGTGTATCCTCACGCCCTGCCTTCTGTGGACACCACGGGCGTTACGGTGGCTTATGAATGGAACGATGCCGTGAAGAGCCTTTTGCAGCGGGGCGCACGGGTGCTGCTGCTGACGGATACGTCCATGATCCGCTCGAAAGCAAGTCCGGTGTTCTCGGGGATCTCCTGGAATACGGTGTGGTCGGGGATGCCTCCTGACCTGCTGGGTGTGCTGTGTGATCCACGGCATCCTGCCTTTGCCTTTTTCCCCACGGAATTCCATTCCAACTGGCAGTGGTGGGACCTGGTGCGTCATTCAAAGCCCATGGTGCTGGATGGTCTGCCCGCGGCGGTGCGCCCATTGGTACAAATGATCCCGGATTGGAATCATAATAATAAGATAGGGCTGGTATGGGAGGCGAAGATAGGGAAGGGACGGCTGCTGGTGTCGGCTATCGACCTGCGGGATGATCTTGCTCACCGGCCTGTGGCGGCGCAGTTCCTGTACAGCCTGAAAAAATATGTCACGGGGGTTTCCTTTGATCCGAAAGACAGCCTGCCGGCGGAAATGATAGATACGCTGTTTGTCAAACCTGTCAGTCTGGCAAGGGTTAAGGCGGAGCTGCAAAAGAAATGGCCGGACAATCGGACCATCAACCTGGTATTCCATGGACATTCCGTACCGGCCGGCTATGGCAGAACGCCGGATGTCCACACGTTCGACAGCTATCCTTACCAGGTACTGCGGGAGCTGAAGCAGCTGTATCCGTATGCGGTGATCAATGTCATCGTCACTGCCATTGGAGGTGAGAATTCCACCCAGGGAGCGCAACGCTTCGACAGGGATGTGCTGACACACCGGCCCGATGTGCTGTTTATCGACTATGCGCTCAATGACAGAAAGATAGGATTGGAGCAGGCAAGAAAGAATATGGAGGAGATGATCCAGAAGGCTTTGCGGGAGGGTATACCTGTCATCCTGATGACCCCGTCGGCCGATGTGAATGTGCCGTTGCTGCAGCCGCACAATGAGCTGGAGCAGTTTGCGGATATGATAAAAGAGCTGGCTGGGAAATATCACATCGGCGTGGCGGACAGCTATAGCCAGTTCAGAAAGATAGAAGAGGAGGGGAAGGACATACATGCCTATATGGCGCAATCAAACCACCCTAACGCTATGGGGCATGCGCTGATAGCGGCGGAGATAATGAAGTACTTTAGACCATAAAAAGAGGTGTTTTATATGAGCGATGTTTCAGTACGTGTATGGCAGGAGCAGGTGATCATTCCCACTTACCGGACCGGTGCTCCGGACAAGAACCCTATGTTCTTTGAAAAACGTGTATACCAGGGTAGCAGCGGGGTGGTATATCCGCTGCCTGTCATCGAAAAGATCCATGACCAGCGGACGGACCAGGCTTATACGGGTCTGTTCCTGGAGAACAAATTTTTAAAGATCATGATCCTGCCGGAGCTGGGCGGGAGAGTGCAGATGGCGTATGACAAGATAGGCCAGCGTCATTTTATCTATTACAACCAGGTGATCAAGCCGGCGCTGGTGGGTCTTTGTGGTCCATGGATATCGGGCGGCATCGAATTCAACTGGCCGCAGCACCACCGGCCGAGCACTTTTTCACCAGTGGATCATTCGATCAGTCAGCAGGAGGATGGGAGCGCCACTGTCTGGATCAATGAGGTGGAGCGTATGACCCATACCCGGTGCCTGGTGGGATTTACGCTTCATCCCGATAAGGCATATTTGGAGATCAGCGCAAAACTTTATAACGGGACGCCGTTGCCTCAGACTTTTTTGTGGTGGGCCAATCCTGCCGTGAAGGTGAACGACGACTATCAGTCCGTCTTCCCGCCGGATGTGCATGCGGTATTCGATCATGGCAAGCGGGATGTATCTTCTTTCCCGATTGCCACCGGAACCTATTATAAAGTAGATTATTCACCCGGGACGGATATCAGCCGGTACCGGAACATCCCTGTCCCCACTTCCTATATGGCCATCCGGAGCCAATACGATTTTATGGGAGGTTATGAGCATGATACGAGGGCCGGCGTGCTGCATGTGGCGGATCATCATGTTTCGCCGGGGAAGAAACAGTGGACATGGGGGCATAGTGACTTTGGCCAGGCATGGGACAGGAATCTGA
>Ga0207674_10001834_pt1 | contig 27065 bp, 29 predicted proteins | sample KBSCornC72_FD_184303 | JGI IMG/M metagenome (GOLD analysis project Ga0207674, IMG submission 184303) | Corn rhizosphere microbial communities from Kellogg Biological Station, Michigan, USA - KBS Corn C7-2 (SPAdes) (version 2) | ecosystem: Host-associated > Plants > Roots > Rhizosphere > Soil ...
ACGATCACACCTTCGTCGAACATCAACTGCCGCAGCGCCTTGCGCAGATCGGCGTCCTCGCTCAACATCTCGGCCACAATGTGCCGCGCCCCTTCGAGCGCCTCCTCCACGCTGTTCACTTCCTTCTCGGCACTCACAAAACCCGCAGCCAGCATCGCCAGCGGCTGCTCGCCCGCCTCCTGCGCCATCAGATAAAGCGCGAGCGGCTCCAGCCCCTTCTCCCGCGCAATCGTCGCCTTGGTCCGCCGCTTGGGCCGGTAAGGAAGATACAGATCCTCCAGCTCGCTCTTGTCGAGCGTCGCCTCGATGCGCCCCTTCAGCTCATCGGTCAGCTTGCCCTGCTCCAGAATGGAGGCCAGAATCGTCTCCCGCCGCGCCACCAGGTCGCGAAAATAAGCCAGCTTCTCCTCGATATCGCGAATCTGCACCTCGTCGAGATTTCCCGTAGCCTCTTTGCGGTACCGCGCAATAAAAGGAACGGTTCCCCCCTCATTCAGCAGTTCAATGACGGCAACCAGCCCATGCATGGGCACATTTAACGAAGTAGCAATATGGAGAAGAATTTCAGGGGAGAGAACTTTAAGATCAGCCATGGATATCTTTCCATCCTAGCCGCAAGCCATCTGGAAAATCCGATCCAATCCCCGCGCTACACTAAACTCATGCTTGACGAAGCCACATTCCGCCGCGAGTCCGACCGTGCCCTCGAAGCCCTCAAGCAGTCCCTCATCGCCGCCGAAGAGGACTCCGAGACTTTCGAAGCCGAAGAAAACAATGGCGTCCTCAACATCGTCTTCGAAGACGGCACCAGCAAGTTCGTCCTCACGCCAAACACTCCCGTCCGCCAACTCTGGATCTCCGCCACCTCCACCAGCTTCAAGCTCGACTGGTCCGAATCCGCCAACGCCTTCGTCCTTCTCAAAACCGGAGAAGATCTGAAGACCCTCACCCAGCGCCTGCTGCGCGAACACCTCAACGACCCCACCATCACCCTCGCCTGACCGAAATCCCGAGATCCCAATGAAGCTGATGCTCCCTGCACTCCTCCTCGCAGCCACCGTAGCCGCGACCGCCCAGACTCCCACACACAAAGCCCCCGTCACTCATCACCGCGCCGCGACTTCCGCCAAAACCATACCCCCCGCAGCGGCCCCAGTCCCCAACATCCCCGCTGTGCCCGGAGTTCCCAAAACTCTCTACACACTCAAATACATCGACACGGTCATCGGCACAGGCCCGCTCGCTGAACCGCAGAAGTGGTACACCGTCCGCTACACCGGCTGGACCGCCGACGGCACCAAGTTCGACTCCTCCTACGATCATCCCGGCGGTGAGCCTATCACCTTTCCCTACGGAGCCCGCCGCGTCATCATCGGCTGGGACACCGGATTCGAGGGCATGCACGTCGGAGGCAAGCGCCGCCTCTTCATTCCCTACCAGTTAGCCTACGGCGAGACAGGACGCCCTCCGGTCATCCCCGCCAAAGCCGACCTTATCTTTGACATCGAACTGGTAAGTATGTCCGACACGCCGCCGGAGCCGCCCGCCCCTGCACCCGCAGCCGCAGCCCAACCCGACACCGAAGCCGCTCCGGCAGAAGCACCGGCCGAAGAGACCAAGCCAGCCTCCACGCCCGATACCCAGACAGCAACTCCTGCGCATCCAGAGGGCATCTGATCGCGTCTAAATTCGAGGCAGCTTAGAATAACTCATAATGCTCGATAGACTTAGACCGCTATTTCCATACCTCAGGCGATACTGGAGGAGTCTCGCCTGGGGCGGCGTAGCGGTCGTCCTCTACAACGTCATCAAGATCCTCATCCCCCTCGTCATCGGCAGCGCCATCGACGACATGCAACACGGCCTTACCGAGGCCAAAGTTGTCCACCACGCAGTCCGCCTGCTCGTCATCGCATTCTTTGCCGCCATCTTCCTGTACATCACGCGCGAGGTCATCATCGGCGCCTCCCGCGACATCGAGTACGACCTCCGTAACGACCTCTTCGCCAACCTCGAACGCCAGTCTGCCAGCTACTTCCACACCCATCGCACCGGCGACATCATGGCCCGCACAACCAACGACCTCAGCGCCGTCCGCATGCTCCTCGGCCCGGCCATCATGTACAGCGCCAACACCATCGTCTTTACCGCCGCCGCGCTGCCGTTCATGATCCGCATCAGCCCCAAGCTGACGCTCTGCGCCTTTGTTCCGCTGCCCATCGCCTCAGTTCTGGTTCAGTACTTCGGCGCACGCATCCACCGCCGCTTCGAGCGTATCCAGGCCATGTTCTCCGACATCTCCGCCAAGGCGCAGGAGAACTTCTCCGGAGCGCGCCTCATCCGCGCCTTCGTTCAGGAAGAGGCCGAGATTGCCTCCTTCGAGACCGCCAACCACGAGTACATCCGCCGCAGCCTCTATCTCGTTCGCCTGATGGCCATGCTCTGGCCGACGCTCGAATTCGTCCTCGGCCTCTCGCTGATGATTACTCTTCTGGTCGGCGGCCACGAGGTGGTCTCGCACCGCATCTCGGTCGGCCAGTTCACCGCGTTCATCGTCTACATGGTACAGCTCACCTGGCCCATGATCGCCGTCGGCTGGGTCGTCAACCTCTTCCAGCGCGGCACGGCCTCCATCGTCCGCATCGACGAACTCCTCAAGCAGGAACCTTCCATCGCCGACGATCCCGCGGCCACGGACACGCCGATCACCGGCGACATCGAGTTCCGCGACCTTACCTTCGCCTACCCCGGCGCGCCGCCTGTCCTGCACGACATCAACCTCCGCATCCCCGCCGGCACCAGCCTCGCTATCGTCGGCCCTACCGGCTCTGGCAAGTCCACGCTGGTCAACCTCATTCCCCGTTTGCACGATGCATCGACCGGCTCCGTTCTCATCGACGGCCATCCTGTTCGCCACTTCACCCTGGCCCGGCTTCGCAAGAGCATCGGCTTCGTGCCGCAAGAGACCTTCCTCTTTTCTGAAACGATCCGCAAAAACATCGCGTTCGGCAGGCCCGAAGCAACCATGGAAGAGATCGAAGACGCCGCCGGCATCGCCCACATCGGCACCGAAATTCTTGAGTTTCCCAAGGGCTTCGACACCATGGTCGGCGAGCGCGGCGTCACCCTCTCCGGCGGCCAGAAACAACGTACCTCCATCGCCCGCGCCGTCATCCGCGATCCCCGCATTCTCATCCTCGACGATGCCCTGGCCAGCGTCGACACCTACACCGAAGAGCGCATTCTCAATGGACTACGGCAAGGCATGGAGAGCCGTACCACCGTCTTCATCTCGCACCGCATCTCCACCGCGCGCAACGCCGATCAGATCGCGGTTCTGGTCGATGGACGCATCGCGGAACTCGGCACCCACGAAGATCTGTTCACCCGCAATGGCTACTACACCAGTCTCTGCGAAAAGCAGCGCCTCGAAGAAGAACTGTCCGTCACCACGTAGCGTCCTCTCAGAAACTTGTTACGCCAGCCATCGCGAACCGATTGCTTCACCCTCATTCGCATGCACCGCACGAACCGGCACAAATCTCTCCTCCCGCGTCCGCAGTTCGCGCGGCAACACTCTTCCCGCCTCCGGATCGTGAGCGACAATCACCCACGCATCGCGAACATTGCGAACGCAGGCAATTACCTCTTCAAATAGCTCCCGCGACTCAAGCTGCGAAGCTTCGAGCGTCATCGTAAACATCGCCGCATAAAAGTCGGCGAGCGATGCCGCAACGCTCCCGCCCATCTCCGGGCGCAGCCGGGCCTGCAGATACATCAGGATATCGACGACCTTCTTCACCGCGATGCGCCGTCCGCGAACGTCGTGCTCTTCCACGCACTGCATCGCCCGGTAGAGAAAGCGGATCGCCGCGTCATAGAGCGCGACCACCAGTTCAACGCCGGTCGCTCCCGCCAAAGCCTGCTGCTGATAACTCTCGTCGCGCATTCGTCCGCCTGTCTGACTTCCTATCTGCCTGTGTTGTAGCCCGTGACCGCGCTATAAATTTCGTCAATCTGATTAAGCTGGCTGGGAATCGACTGCAGGATCTGGTTGGCCGCATTCAGCTCATTCGTCAGCGCCGTCTTCTGATCGGCCAGCCGCGCATCTTCATCGCTGATGCTCTTGCTCAGTGCCGTCTCCTGCGCCCTGTTCTGCTGCTGGGCCAGATAGATCGCCCCATTCGGCGCCTGGGTCCCGAGATTGTTCAACGCAGCGGCAAATTTCTGTCCAAAGCTGCCCGAGTTCTGCAGGAAGCCGGTAACATCGGCGAAGTTCGAGTTCAGTGCATTGCTGAGCGTGTCGACATTCAACGCCAGCGTGCCATCGTTGTTCACGCCGATGCCAAGCTGCGTAATGCTGCTGATCCCACCGCTGGCGGCCCCGGAAAACAACGCCCCGGACAGTTGCCCCTGCAACAGCGCCAGCGTCGAGCTTCCAAAGAGCGGCTCGGCATTGCCGCTCGAATCTTTCCCTTCCTGCGTATTCAGATCTTTGACCACCGCGTTGTAAGCCGCTACCAGCTTGCCCACGGCAGTTTCAATGTCGGTATTATCGTTAGTGATTTGTACCTGCACCTGCGTTCCCGGAGAGTAAGACAACATTTGAAACGTCACTCCCGGAATCGCTCCGCTCACGGTATTCGAGGCGCTGCTGAGACTCACTCCATCGACCGTCAGGCTGGCATCCTTGCCCGTCTGCCCGGTCTGGAATGCAATGCTTCCTCCTGCAGTTACATCGGAGAGACCGCTGGTTACCGTAAGCTCTCCGCCCGCGCCGCCGGTTCCGCTCACCAGCGAAAGCCGTGACCCCGAGCTATCGGAGATCACGCTGGCACTGACGCCGATGTCGGCAAAGTTAATCGCCGCTGCCAGCGACGTAAGCGTATTGCTGCCGCTATCGACCGTAATCGTGTTGCTCGCTCCGGAACCTACCTGGATGGTCAACGTTCCCGAGAGCGTATCGGCAGCATTGGCCAGCGTCCCCGAGTATTGAGACGAGGTCTGAGCCAGCGAATTGATGACTACTGTATGACTGCCCGCCACCGCCGTCGAATTGGCGGACGTAAGACTCAGGAGATTCGTATCGGAGCTCGATCCCTGTTTCTCCGACAAGACACCGCTGAAGTCCGTCAACGACTGCAACGTCGTCGTCAAAGTCGAAAGGTCCGTCCCCAGCGAAGTAAAGACGGCGTCCTGAGCCTGCAGCGCGGTCAACTGGTTCTTCCACGGCGTCTCGATGGCTTGTTCGGTAGCCATAATCTGCGTAACGGTCGACGCGACATCGAAGCCCTGCCCGCTGGTCGCCGCTCCAAAATTGATGCCGACTGTCGCCATCTCACCTTCCCGTCCCGCTCCAATAGACAAGGAGCAAGCGCCGTGCCAACTCGGAGCATCGGCGAATTAGAAGAAACTAAACTCGCGCGAAAAATAGCTGGCGGCCACCGAAGAAGCATCCTTCCGGCAGCCGCCATCCATGCACTATTGCAGCAGCTTCAGGATCTCCTGCTGCACGCTGTTGGCCTGCGCCAGAGCACTGATGCCGGTCTGGCTCAGCACCTGGAACTTGGCCAGATCGCTGGTCGCCTGTCCATAGTTGGTCGAGCGAATGCTGCTCTCGGCGGCAGACAGGTTCACCTGCTCCGAGCTGGCCACGCTGGCCGCTGCATTCAGCTGGTTGATGTTGGCGCCGATCGTGCCGCGCTGATTGGCGACGTCGGCAATGGCGGTGGTGATCTTCGCCAGTTCGGCGGCGGCTCCCGCAGCCGTCAGCGTGGATGCGGAGAGATCCTCGCCGGCGCCGCCGCCGGTGGCCGTGCCGATGCTCGCGGTCGTAAGCGCCCCGATCGTATCGGCAAAGGTCGTGGTGCCGGCGGTCGTGCCGTCGCTGACGACGAAGTTGGTGGCCGTGCCGGAGAAGACGGCAGAGCTGTTGAAGTTGGTCGAGGTGCCGATGTTGCCGATCTCGGTCAGGATGTTCTGATACTCTGCATCCGCCGAGCTGACCTGCCCGGCCGTCAGTGTTCCGTTGGCCGCCTCGGTGGCCAGCGTGACCGCGCGGTTGAGCAGGTTGGTCACCTGCGAGAGCGCGCCGTCGGCGGTCTGCAACAGGCCCACGCCGTTCTGCGCGTTCTGCGCCGACTGCGTGAGGGCTGCCTCGTTGGCCGCCAGGCCGTCCGCTACCGCCAGACCGGCCGCGTCGTCCGCGCCGCTGTTGATGCGCGAACCGGAAGAAAGCTGTTGAAGAACCTTCTGAAGACTGCCCTGAGTCTGATTCAGATTGTTCTCCGCGTATGTTGCTGCGACGTTGGTAAGAATGCCCAAGGCCATGTGGAAACGCTCCTGTGCTGCTCGATTTGAGTTGCCACGACGCCTGTCCAGGTTCCCGGTCCAACCTCCCCGGCCTGCCATTACAGCAGGCCTGAGACTCCGTTCCCCTCGCGGCAGGATTCGCGTTCTCCCCTCTCATCGGCCCGGCATACGCGCACTTTAGCCTTTCCTCACTTACTTCTGCCCGGCTGAGCGCTCTCACACACCTATTGACGGCGCCATCTCCGCCGATAAAAGAGGACAGCAGGCAGAAGCCTGGAGGAATCCACCGCATGATCGAACTCACCCGCTTAAACGGCAGCCATCTCGCAGTCAACTGCGACCTGATCAAATATGCCGAGTCCGCGCCTGACACCGTGCTCACTTTAATTACTGGAGAAAAGCTGATCGTGCTGGAGCCGTCCAGCGAAGTCTCTCGCCGTACCCTCGAATACCGCGCGCGAGTCCTTGCAGCCGCGTGGCCCGAAGCCGCAACCGCGCTCAGCGCAAAGGCCGCTCACAGCGCGCACGCAACCGCTCGCGACATCGAGCAAAAAGCGTCGGAAGCCTAGGCACCCCTGCCGGAAGAGGAATTCGTTATGGATATCGCCAGCATCGGCGGCATTGCACTCGCCATCATCGGCATCATGGCCGGCATGATGATGGAAGGAGGAAGCATCTCCCAGATCACCCAGCCCACCGCCGCCATGATCGTCCTCGGCGGCACCGTCGGCGCGGTCCTGCTGCAATTTCCCCTGAAGGTCTTCGTCTCCGCCATGAAGTCCGCCATGCGGATCTTCGTCTCCGGCGGATCGGACGGCCACTCCGTCGTCGCCCAGATCGTCACGTTCGCCAACAAGGCGCGAAGGAGCGGTATCGTCTCTCTCGATCAGGACCTCCCCGCCGTCGAGGACCCGTTTCTTAAGCAGACATTGATGCTCGCTATCGACGGAACCGAGCCCAGCGAAGTTCGCAAGATCATGCAACTGGAGATCGACAACAAGACCGAGATGGAAGAGAAACTTCCGCAGGTCTTCGAAGCCGCCGGCGGCTACTCTCCCACCGTCGGCATCATCGGCGCCATTCTTGGCCTCATCCAGGTCATGCAGCACCTCAACAACATCGACGAGGTCGGCCGCGGCATCGCCGTCGCCTTCGTCGCCACCATCTATGGCGTGGCGCTCGCCAACCTCGTCTTCCTCCCTGCGGCGGGCAAGCTGAAGATTCGCCAGCGCGATGAGCAGATGATCAAGGAGATGATGCTCGAAGGCGTCATCTCCATTCTCGAAGGCATGAATCCCCGCATGATCGAGACCAAGCTCAACACCTTTCTCTTCGACAGCAAGACCGACAAACCCACCGAGGCTGTCGCCGTATGAGCCACAAGAAAAAGCATGAGCATGTCAACCATGAACGCTGGCTGGTCTCCTACGCCGACTTCATCACCCTTCTCTTCGCCTTCTTTGTTGTCCTGTTCGCCTCCAGCCAGACCAACAAGAAGAAGCAACTCGATCTCTCAGCCGCCATGCAGACGGCCTTTACACCCATGGGCGTCTTTGAGACTCACTCAAGAACACCGCCGCTCACCGACCGCCCCGGCGCTCCTACCACCGTGACCCCTGCCGCGCTGCCCCTTCCTCTCACCTCCGTAAGAGTTGAAACCGCGGAAGAGACCGAAGCTCACCTGCGCAAGCTCCTCGCCGAGCAGATCGCCGCCGGTCGCATCCCCGCCGGCAGCGTCACCATGCGCATCACTACCGAAGGCCTCGTCATCTCGCTGCACGAGGCCGGATTCTTCGCCTCCGGCTCGGCCGAGGTCCGCGCCGCGTCCATACCCATGCTTTCGAGCCTCGCCGTGATGTTGCCCAAAGGGCCGCTACGCATCGAAGGCCACACCGACAACGTCCCCATCCACACCGCGCAGTTTGCCACCAACTGGGAGCTGTCCACCGCGCGGGCCACGGCCATCGCGCGCCTGCTGCTCGATCGCGGCCCTATCGACCCTGCCAATCTCTCCGCCGCAGGCTATGCCCAGTACCATCCTGTAGCCAGCAACGACACACCCGAGGGCCGCGCCCAGAACCGCCGCGTCGATATTATTCTTTTGCGACGCCCAGCAGCTTCACGATGACGCGCTTCTTCCTCTGGCCGTCAAACTCCGCATAGAAGATCCGCTGCCACGTCCCCAGGTCCAGCCGTCCTTTGGTGACCGGCAGCGTCGTCTCATGGTGCAGCAGCAGCGCCTTCAGGTGCGCGTCCGCGTTGTCTTCACCGGTCCGATGATGCTTGTATCCCGGCCACGCCGGAGCCAGCTTCTCCAGCCACGCCCCGATGTCTTCGATCAACCCATCTTCGTTGTCGTTCACATAAATGGCCGCCGTAATGTGCATCGGAGACACAAAACAGAGGCCGTCCACAATCCCGCTTCGCCGCACAATCTCTTCCACCTGTGGCGTAATATGCACCATTTCATACCGCTCATCCGTATGAAAACTCAGATATTCCGTATGCGCCTTGATCGTAGCCATCCTGCCCTCCAGTTGCTCAGCCCATCGTCTAAGCCGCCAATGCGCCCTGCACGATTTATACTTCAACATGAGTCGGCACCAAATGAAGCAAGCTATCTATAGCCTCGCAGCGGTTCTCTGCTTATTGACGATGCTCGTCAGTTCTTCGACGTGCATAGCGATGAGCCGTCACGCAAAGGCTCCTTCCACCGACTGCCCCACTCATTCCCCTGCGAACCAGCCTGTGCCCGCCTGCTGCACCGTCCATCACCAGCCGTCCGCATCGGCAACTGTCTTCTCGGTGGAGCAGCCAGTTCAGCTCCAAGCCGTCCACTCGTTCCCCGTCATTCTGGAAGCACGCGCCGTCCTGCCGCCGCCTTCCCTCGAAAGCTCGCCGCCTCCGCTGCCGCCTCTCCTCAAACTTCGCATCTGATTTAACTCCTGAGCCTTGCCGCCACGCAGCATGATTCCCTATGCTGCACGCCGACCATGCTACCCGCAGGAGAACAATCGCCATGCCCCGCACTCTCGCCGCCGTCCTTTCCGCGCTCGCGCTCTTCCCTGTCCTCCTCCACGCCCAAAAACACAATATGCCTGGCATGGAAGTGAAAGAGCATCCCCCCGCGCATCAACACGAAGCGCAGCCGATGCAGATGGGCGCCATGTCTCAGCCCACGACTCTGATCGAAGCCGAACTCCGTCATGCCTCCTCCGGCACCAGCATCGAACCCGCATCGACGCCGACCCCCATGCTCATGTCCCATCGCGGATCGTGGATGCTGATGCTTCACGGCACCGCCTTCCTCACCGAAACCCAGCAACACACAGCCACATCCCAGCGCGGCGGCGACAAGCTCTTCTCCACCAACTGGATCATGCCCATGGCCCAGCGACCGCTCGGCTCCGGCCAACTCACCCTGCGAGCCATGTTCTCGCTCGAACCAGCAACCGTTACGGACCGCCAGTATCCGCTGCTCTTCCAGCAGGGCGAGACCGCCTTCGGCAAACCCATCATCGACGGACAGCACCCCCACAACTTCTTCATGGAGGTCGGCGCGCTCTACGACATCCGCCTCGGCGAACGCGCCCTGCTCAGCTTCTATGCCGCGCCCATCGGCGATCCCGCCATCGGACCCGTCGCCTATCCCCACCGCCTGTCCGCATCCGAAGATCCCCTCGCCGCGCTCGGCCATCATCAGGAAGACTCCACCCACATCGCCTACAACGTCCTCACCGCGGGCATCACCTGGCGCGGCCTCCGCTTCGAACAATCCGGCTTCCACGGCGGCGAGCCCACCGAGCAGCGCTGGCAGTTCCAGCCCTCCGCCAACGGCCACGCCATCGACAGCTACTCCTCGCGCCTTACCTTCTCCCCCTCCGCCAACTGGAGCAGCCAATACTCCATCGCGCACATTGTCAGCCCGGAGGCTCTCTACGCCGGCGAAGACCAGCAGCGCCAGACCGCCTCCATCATGTACAACCGGCCCTTCGGCAGCGTCCGCCCCGACGGCGCCCACTCCGGCAACTGGTCGAGCACACTCCTCTGGGGACGCACCCGCCCCCTCGCCCACGACAACACGCACACCGCCACTCCGCAGAACAGCTACCTCGCCGAATCCCTGCTCCAGTTCGACAGCCGAAACTACCTCTGGACCCGCATCGAAAATGCTGGACGCTCCACCGAACTCCTCATCCCGCCCGGAACATCTCTCCCCCCTGATTTCGAGGAATCCCCTATCGGCCACGTCCAGGCCTATACTCTCGGCTACAGCCGCGACTTCCAGATCGCTCCGCACCTGCTCGCCGCGCCCGGAGCACAGTTCACCTCCTACACCGCACCGCAGTCCCTCATCCCAACCTACGGCCATCATCCCTTCGGAGTTGTAGCCTCCATCCGCTTCCGTCTATCCCAATAGGGTTGTGATGAAAAAATACTGGTATATTCGCTTCGATGACGTACGCGTGGCTCCCAAAACTTTTAGTCCCTACAGCAGTTGGTCTGGCATTCTCAGCCTTCCGTAAGTATTTTCCGGCAAAGCCTGATATAGCTCTCCAGCGTTATGATCGTCCGGAAGGTAAAAGACTCCCGACCGGTGTGTTCAGCGTAGTCACCGTTACGATGGGAATAGCGATAGCAGTGGCAGGTTACTTTAGCCTTCTTGCTGCTAACCATTTATTTGCTAAAGCTGATGGCCCACCCCTTGCATATGCTTTTCCAGTCGCAGTATCGTGGTGCTTCTTGCCAGGGTTCGCGGCGCTGTCGATTCCATGGCCTCTTACTCTCATGCTGTTGCGACGAAGCACATATCATGATGAAGCTCGCTACATAGAGTCTGAAGCAAATCTCAAGTCCGGATTCGATTGTTTTCGGGTCATGGCAATGCTGAACATTTTTCTCGTTCTTCCTATAGCCGTTTTAACCCTCCTCGCGCTGCCTGAACGTTTGACATTGACCAACCATGAAATCCTTTGGACCCACTATGCTTCACTAACACCTGAGAGATTCGCGTATGCCGATATCGTTAGGCTTACTGAGGTGGATGGGTACAAGCTCTCCGATGGAACCTTTAAGTCACACAAAGACCTTGTTATTGACTTTAGAGATGGCCGTAAATTGAGCGCAAATGCGGTTGGCGACGGCGGTTCTGAGCCACCCGCTGATGTCATCAATCTTCTCTTGGAAAAAACCGGACTCACACCCCTCCGAATTAGAACATTAGACAATTAGCAATAACGAGACAAAGCAAAAATGACCCTCTACATCGCCACCTCCAACCCCGGCAAGCTGCGCGACTTCGCCGCCGTCGCAACACCGGAGACCTCAATCCTTCCGCTCCCCGGTCTCAACGAGATCGCCTCTCCTCTCGAAGACCAGTCCACCTTCGAGGGAAACGCCCGTCTGAAGGCCATCTATTACTCCCGCCATACGCCCGGCGCAATCGTCATCGCCGACGACTCCGGCCTCGAAGTCGATGCCCTTCATGGCGCGCCCGGCGTCCACTCCGCCCGCTACGCAAGCGACCACCACTTCGGCGGCGCGGTTTCCTCCACCCCGGACGAGCGTAACAATCTTTATCTCCTCCAAGTACTTAGCAACACCGGTCCGGAATCTCGCAGGGCCCGCTACCGTTGTGTCATCGCGGCAGCCTGCGACGGAGCCATCCTCGCGACCGGCGAAGGCGCTGTCGAGGGCCAGGTTCTAATGGTTCCACGTGGAACAAGCGGCTTCGGCTACGATCCCCTCTTCTATCTGCCCGAATACGGCAAGACCATGGCCGAGCTGGACATCGCCGCCAAACTCGCCTTCAGCCATCGCGGGCGAGCCCTCCGCGCTCTGCTCGAAGCCCTGGCCAAAACCAGCGATATGCCTTAATTCGCACAGAAATAACGATAATCGCACTAAACTCCACCGTTTCCTTGACGCTGGCAAGACTGCGGCGGAATAATCACCATGCTGCACTCTATCTGCCGCAGCGCACCTCTCAGTTCTTCAAGGAGTCTTCATGGCCGCTGCCGCATCGCCAGCACCTCCCGTCGCGCCGCCCATCCGTGGCGTGCAACCGCTCCGCGCCGGCCAGGGACACTCTTATTTCTGGCGCAAGCTGCACTCGCTCACCGGAATCGTCCCCATCGGCGCCTTCCTCATCGAGCACATCGTCTCGAACTTCGAGGCCATCCACGGTCCCCTCGCCTACGCGCAACAGGTCAAGTTCCTCAACAGCCTGCCCATGGTCCGGTTTCTGGAGTGGGCTTTCATCTTCATCCCGCTCGCCTACCATGCCGGTTACGGCATCTTCATCGCCATTCGCGGCCGCAACAACGTCAACGTCTACCCTTGGGTCGGCAATTGGATGTATCTCTCCCAGCGCGTCACCGGGCTGATTGCCTTCGCCTACATCATCCAGCACGTTCTGCGCCAGCGCTTTATGGGGGTCAGCCTGCCCGAGCACCCGGGCGCAGCCTTCGCCAAGGTCCAGCACGAGCTGCATAACCCCTGGATGTTGGCTATCTATATCATTGCCATGGTCGCGACATGCTGGCACTTCTCCTACGGCGTCTGGCTCTTCGCCGCCAAGTGGGGTATCACGCCCGGCGACCGCGCCCGTAAGCGATTCGGCTATGTCTGCGCCGCGGCTGGCTCCGCTCTCTGCATCATGGGACTGGTCAGCATCTACGCCTTCGTTGGGCCAAAGTATCAGAACGCCCCGGCGGACGTCATGCCCGCCCAGCCACCGGCGATCACCATGCCCGCACCCGAGACGCCCCCCGGTTCCGCTAATCCGGCGCCCGCGCAGCAATAGTTTAGGAAGCAATAGTTGAGTGACTTAATAGTTTAGTGTGTCAACTGGTTTAGGACAGCAATAGTTTTTGTTAGGGTATGGTTTCAGCCGTGCCACCGAACGCCATCAACGGAAGGGGGCTTTAGCCCCTGAGGTACGAATCAAATGGCAGCAGCAACTCCCAGAATCATCGTAGTGGGCGGCGGTCTCGCCGGACTCTCCGCCGTCATCAAGATCGCCGAAGCCGGCGGCAAGGTGGACCTCTTCTCCATCGTCCCGGTCAAGCGCTCGCACTCCGTCTGCGCTCAGGGCGGCATCAACTCCGCAAAGAACCTCAAGGGCGAAGGCGACACCACCTTCAAGCACTTCGACGACACCGTCTACAGCGGCGACTTCCTCTCCGACCAGACCCCGGTCAAGCAGATGTGCGAGCAGGGCCCAGCCATCATCGATCTGCTCGACCGCATGGGCGTCCCCTTCAACCGCACCCCCGAAGGCCTGCTCGATTTCCGCCGCTTCGGAGGGACGCTGTATCACCGCACCGCCTTCGCGGGCGCAACCACCGGCCAGCAACTCCTCTACGCGCTCGACGAACAGGTCCGCCGCCACGAGTCCGAGGGCAAGGTCACCAAGTACGAGGGCTGGGAGTTCCTCTCCGCCGTGCTCGACTCCAAGGGTGCCGCGCGCGGCATCTGCGCCATGGACCTGCGCACCATGGAGGTCCGGACGTTTCCGGCAGACGCCGTCATCATCTGCACGGGCGGCATCGGAGCCATCTTCGGCAAATCCACCAATTCCGTGGTGTGCACCGGCAGCGCGCAATCCGCCCTCTACCAGCAGGGAGCCTACTACGCCAACGGCGAGTTCATCCAGGTTCACCCTACCGCCATCCCCGGTGAAGACAAGCTTCGCCTCATGTCGGAATCCGCCCGCGGCGAAGGCGGCCGCGTCTGGGTCCCCCGCGACAAGAACGACAAGCGCGCAGGCAAATCCATTCCCGAATCCGAACGCTGGTACTTCCTCGAAGAGTGGTACCCCAAGTACGGCAACCTCGTCCCCCGCGACGTCGCCACCCGCGCCATCTTCAAGGTCGTCTATGAGCACGGCATGGGCATCGACGGCCAGCCCATGGTCTACCTCGACCTCACCCATATCGACCGCGCCACCCTCAACCACAAGCTCGAAGGCATCCTCGAGATCTACGAGAAGTTCGTCGGCGACGATCCCCGCGATGTCCCCATGAAGATCTTCCCCGGCATGCACTACACCATGGGCGGCCTCTGGGTGGACTTCAATCAACGCACCAACATCCCCGGCATCTTCGCCGCGGGCGAGGCCGACTTCACCATCCACGGAGCCAACCGCCTCGGCGCCAACTCCCTGCTCTCCTGCATCTACGGAGGCTTCCTCGCCGGTCCCCAGGCCCTCGCCTACGCCAAGTCCATACCCTCACAAGAAGGCGACGGTGGCCACGCCGCCGAGATGCAGCGTCAAAAGGAAAAGAACGCAGCCCTGCTCAGCAGCACCGGCACGGAGAACCCCTTCAAGATCTGGCGCGAACTTGGCGAAACCATGACCAAGCACGCGACCATCATTCGCTACAACGCCGGCCTCGCCGAAGCCGACGCCAAGATCGTCGAACTGCTCGCCCGCTACAAGAACATCAACCTGTCCGACAAGAGCCAGTGGGCCAACACCAGCTTCGCCTTTGCCCGCCAGCTCTACAACATGCTCGAACTGGGCCGCGTCATCGTCCAGGGCGCGCTGCTCCGCGACGAGTCTCGCGGAGCCCACTACAAGCCCGACTTCCCCGAGCGTAACGACGAAAAGTTCCTCAAAACCACCAAAGCCAGCTTCGTCGACAACGCACCCAAGTTCGAATACGGAGACGTAGACATCAGCCTGCTCAAGCCCCGGCTGCGCAACTACACCGCCAGCTAGCCTTATCGCTCCAGAAATTGCCGCATACCGACAGGACGCATACCGACAGGAAAGGACACCCGGACAAGATGCACAGCGCGAATCTCCTTCAATCCCGTTCCCGGCATCTAACCGGACATGACAACCATCAATGCGGTCTACGTCCTGTTGTCGGTCATATTCGCGTGCTTCATCACGTATATGTTTGTCTACAACATCCGGCTCAAGAACCGGGAAAAGCGGATGGCGATGAGACATCATCCTCCGGCCGCCAGGTAGGAAGGCGTCTAAGAAGGCGCCGACCGGCCAATGAAATCTATAGCAAGAAAGGCCTCCACACTCTCCTGCGATCGAAGGCATAGGAGATTTGCGGGCTTTATAGGAGCATTTGCATGGCACAGAGCAGCATCAAAGTCGAGATCAAGCGCCAGCCCAACCCGGACGCACCCGCGACCATCGAGAAGTTCGAAGTTCCCTACCGCCCGGGCATGAACATTACCTCGCTGCTCGGCGAGATCGCGCTCAACCCGGTTGACGTCTCCGGCAAGCAGACCACGCCTGTCACCTACGACTCCAACTGCCTCGAAGAGATCTGCGGCTCCTGCGCCATGCTCATCAACGGCAAGGCCCGCATGGCCTGCTCCGCGCTGGTCGACAAGCTCCGTGGCCCCAATAACGATCAGCCCATCACGCTCGCTCCCCTGTCGAAGTTCCCTGTCGTCCGCGACCTCGCCGTCGACCGCAGCGTGCTGTTCGAGAACCTCAAGAAGGTCAAGGCCTGGGTTCCCATCGACGGAACCTACGACCTCGGCGAAGGTCCCCGCCAGTTTCCCCAGCTTCAGGAGACCCTCTATCCGCTGTCGAACTGCATCTCCTGTTGCATCTGCATGGAGGTCTGCCCCCAGTTCAACGTTGCAACCGGCTTTGTCGGAGCGGCCACCATCGCCCAGACCAAGCTCTTCAACAACAACCCCACCGGAGCCGTCCTCAAAGCAGACCGCCTGCGCGCGCTGGCCGGTGATGGCGGTATCGCGGACTGCGCCTACGCCCAGAACTGCGTCAACGCCTGCCCCAAGGAACTCCCCCTCACCGAGGCCATCTCCGATGTCAACCGCGACGTCCTCGTCCAGCAGGTCAAGGACTTCTTCGTCCGCTAAAGCGATTTTGCTTCGGAAGGCAAGGTAAAAATACAGGGGTCTCTCCACTGCGGCGGCAAAAGCGCCGCCTTCGGTCGAGATGACGTAAGTCAGTTAGAGCATTTTTCCTGTTGCTGTGAATCCCGGGACAACCCCATATCCGCAAAAGGCCGGACATGGGACACCCAGATCCCTGCCCCGCTTATTTCCCAACAAGTCGCATCTAACCAGAAAATGTCGTTAGGAGAAACTCCATGATCCAACTCGCAGACGCCCGCCGCATCATCGCCGCAGCCGAAAAGAAGGCCGAAGAGCTCAAGCAGCCCATGAACGTAGCCGTCGTCGACGAAGGCGGCAACCTCATCGCCTTTGAGCGCATGGCCAACGCCTGGCTCGGCTCTATCGACATCGCGCAGAAGAAGGCCTGGACCTCGCGCGCCTTCGACATCACCACCAAGGATCTCGGCGCAAACTCGCAGTCGGGTGACCAGTTCTTCGGCATCCACGCGTCGAACAACGGCAAGGTCATGATCTTCGCGGGCGGCATCCCTATCAAGAAAGATGGCAAGGTCGTAGGGGCCATTGGAGTTAGCGGCGGCTCCGGCGTGCAGGACCACGCCGTGGCCGAAGCGGGCGCAGCCGCCTTCTGATCTATCAGAAGAAATTCACCAAGCGAGCACAGGAAATTCCCCAGGGGAGCGCACATGCGCTCCCTTTCTGCTGCAACGTGCCGCCGGGAAAAGGAGTCCTACCACCCAGAGGTGATCGGCATGGCAGAGAATCACGGAGTCGTCTTTTTAGGACAAAACAAGGTGGAAGTGCAATCCATCGACTTCCCGAAGATGCAGAACCCCGCCGGCAAAAAGATCAATCATGGCGTGATTCTGAAGATCGTGGCCACCAACATCTGCGGCTCCGACCAGCACATGGTCCGCGGCCGCACTACTGCTCCCACCGGCATGGTGCTGGGGCATGAGATCACCGGGGAGATCATCGAAGCCGGATCCGACGTGGAATACCTGAAGGTCGGCGACCTGGTCACTGTGCCCTTCAACGTCGCCTGCGGCCGCTGCCGCACCTGTCGCGAGCAGCAGACCGGAGTTTGCCTCAACGTCAATCCCGGTCGCGCCGGCGGGGCCTACGGCTACGTCGACATGGGCGGATGGGTCGGCGGCCAGGCCGAGTACGTCATGGTTCCCTACGCCGACTTCAACCTCATCAAATTCCCCGACAAGCATCAGGCCATGGAGAAGATCCGGGACCTGACCATGCTCTCCGACATCCTCCCCACCGGCTTCCACGGAGCCGTCTCGGCGGGCGTCGGCGTCGGCTCCATCGTCTACATCGCCGGAGCAGGCCCGGTTGGCCTCGCGGCGGCAGCCTCGGCACAGATCCTCGGCGCTGCCCTGGTCATGATCGGCGATATGAACCCCGATCGCCTGAAGCACGCGAAGAAGGTCGGCTTTACTCCCATCGACCTGACGAAGAGCGACAACCTCGGCGACCTGATCGAAGCTGTCGTCGGCAAGCCCGAGGTAGACGCCGCCGTGGACGCCGTTGGCTTTGAAGCCAGGGCGCAGGGCAAAAAGGGGGAGGAGGCTCCGGCGACCGTTCTCAACTCGCTCATGTCCATCGTCCGCGCCGCGGGTGGCATCGGCATCCCCGGCCTCTACGTCACTGAAGATCCCGGCTCGAAGGACGAGGCCGCCAAGCAAGGCAACCTCAAGATGCGCTTCGGTCTGGGATGGGCCAAATCTCATCGCTTCTACACCGGGCAGACTCCGGTGCTCAAATACAATCGCCAGCTCATGCAGGCGATCCTTCACGACCGGCTGCCCATCGCAAAGATTGTTAATGCAACGGTCATCCCCCTCAGCGAAGCAGCCAACGGATACAAGGAATTCGATTCCGGAGCAGCCAAGAAATTCGTCCTCGATCCCCACGGGCTCCTCAACAAAGCCGGATAACTGGTCTCTCCCTCACTCCAAAGTGGCCCGCCGTAATTTCGGCGGGCCACTTTGTTTTCGGATTGTAAAGGCTCTATTTCGAGAAGATGGAGTTACCCGGAGTAGTCTCTTCGTTCGAATGGATCCGATTCTGAGCGCGCTTGGCGCTCTCCATTCCGATATGATCCAGTTTCTCCTCCTCGGTCTTGCCTGCCTCGGTCGCCGACGTCTCCTCTTCGATCGCCTCATGGGAAGGACGTGCGCGCGTCTTTGTTGAATCCAGACCTTGTGCCATAAATCACCTCTGTTAAGACAGATGGCGATAAGACAGGCAGGAGTTGCCGAGGAAAAATCGACATACCGCATCGCGAAGAAATTGCGCCACTTATCTATCTGCTGGGTGGAATCGCGGTTGACTGTCGGGGCGGAATCGCAGTTTATTTATTAGCCAGAATCGCGATTCGATGAATCTTGGGCGGCTCCGCAAGTAGCTCATCTGCCTTTGCCATCAGCGCCTTGGCAATCTCTCCATTCAAATGCGCATCGCGCCCGGCTTCATCGTAGAACGTGTCAAAAATGGCGTATCTGCCTTCGTCTTCCTTGAAGGCATACCACGTAATCGTGCCGCGCTCTTTCTTCGCCATCTCCGCGCCCTGCTTGAGAAAAGCCTCTACATCGGCTTCTTTCCCTGCTTTCGCCTTCAGTGGAACGTAAAGCGCATACTTTGCCATCGTTTGAATCCTCCATTCAACATTCGATGCGGAAAGCGCACGCGCTCCATCACAAACCTGTGAAATCGCATCCAACTCGTTTGAGGCACCTATGCGCAGATCTCACCCATCAATTCTGAGAGGCATAGCCGCCGGTATTGCGGCGGGCATCGCCGCTACGCTGGTCATGGACCAGTTTCAGAAGCTGGCAACCGCAGCCCATCGGGCCTCAGAGAAGCACAAAAAGCTGGCCGCACATGAATCCCCCTGGCTGATCGCTCGCGAGCAGGCGATCGAGGAGCAGCAACAAGCCGAGCAGGAAGACTCCACCGAGATCGTCGCCCGCAAGATCGCCCGGGCAGCCGGAACCCGTCTTCGCAAAGAGGACAAAAAGAAGGCTGGCCGCGTCGTGCACTACACCTTCGGAACCCTGATGGGCGTGGTCTACGCCGTCACCGCCGAACTCGTGCCCGAGGCCACCACTGGCGCAGGCACCGCCTTCGGGACGCTGTTGTTTCTCGCCGCCGACGAGGTTGCCGTTCCTGCGTTCCAACTCTCGCCCTCGGCGGCGGGTACGCCCACCTTCGACCACCTCCAGCACTGGGCCGCTCACGTCGTCTATGGGGGATCGCTGGAGCTGGCCCGCAATCTGATCACACGGCTCATGTAGCCGTCTTGTCATCAAGCCGGAGCCCGGATTGCCCGAACCCGGCGTCTGCGATAGCCTGATGCTTGGAGTCTTATACCGCATGAAGCTTCACTATCTCGCACTTGCCCTGGCGTTCAGCCTGCCCGCGCTGGCGCAAAGCGCGGACTCTCTGCCCGACGCTCCCAGCGCCACCAACCAGGTAAAAGCTCCCGTCGTTCCGACCGGCCCTACGGTGGTCATCGATACCACCATGGGCCGCCTGACCTGCAAGCTCTACGACAAGCAGGCGCCTGTTGCCGCGGCCAACTTCATCGGACTCGCCGAAGGCTCCAAGGAGTGGACCGACGAGAAGACGCTGAAGAAGGTGCACAACAAGCCCTACTACGACGGCACCACTTTCCACCGCGTCATCCCCGGCTTCATGATTCAGGGCGGCGACCGCACCGGAACCGGCATGGGCGATCCCGGTTACCTGTTTCAGGATGAGATCGACCCCACGCTGACCTTCGACGAGCCAGGCCGGCTGGCCATGGCAAACTCCGGCCCCAATACCAACGGATCGCAGTTCTTCATTACCGAGGAGGCTATGCCTCAGTTGGATGGGAAATACACCATCTTCGGCCAATGCGACGCGCACAGCGTCCTGCTGGAGGCGTCGATCGCGCGAGTTGCCCGCGATGCCAGAGACAAGCCGCTTACCCCCGTCGTCATCAACCACATCACGATCGTGCGTGAGGGACAGCCCATGCCGCCGGAGCCTGCCATTGCAGCCCCATCCACGCCGGCTCCCGCTGCGCCGACAACGGCAGCGCCCAACGCGCCGCCTGCCGCCCCCGCAAAATAATCTTCTGCGCTCCGCGATTTCGGCGGAGATGCTCCCCGCTTTTCCATCAACCCGCAACCAATTCGAGGAGAGTGCTGAAAATGCCAACCAAGCCCGGTACCTATGCAACATTCAAAACCAGCGAAGGAACCATCGTCTGTGAGCTGTTCGAGAAAGACGCGCCGCAGACGGTCGCGAACTTCATCGGCCTCGCCGAAGGAACGAAAGAGTGGAACAGCCGCAGCAAGAAAGGCGACAAGCTCTATGACGGAACCATCTTCCATCGCGTCATTCCGCAGTTCATGATCCAGGGCGGCGACCCCGAGGGCACCGGCATGGGCGGCCCCGGCTACAAGTTCGCCGACGAGACCCAGGGCTCGAAGCACGGCTTCCAGCAGCCCGGGAAGCTCGCCATGGCCAACGCCGGTCCCAACACCAACGGCAGCCAGTTCTTCATCACCGTCACCGATACGAGTTGGCTCACCGGCAAGCACACCATCTTCGGCGAAGTGGTGGAGGGCTACGATGTTGTTGAAAAGATCTCCAAGGTAAGCCGCGACGGCATGGACCGCCCCAAGACGCCCGTCGTCCTCGAATCCGTCACCATCGAGCGCATCGCGTAACTTTCTTGCGACTCAAACAGAAAGGCCCGCTCAACTGAGCGGGCCTTTCTTCTTATCCGTGCAAGTCTGCGTTAAATCTAACTACGCCACGCCAATCACGGTGCACAGTTCCTTCACCGAATCCGCGCTCTTCTGCAATCCTGCCTGCTCCTCGGCGGTGAGCTTGATCTCGATGATCTGCTCCAACCCCTTCGCTCCCAGCTTGCAGGGCACGCCGACATACAGGCCGGAGATTCCATACTCGCCCTGAAGATACGCGGCGCAGGGCAGAATCTTCTTCTTGTCCTTCAGAATCGCCTCGACCATCTCGGTCGCTGCCGCCGATGGCGCATAGAACGCGCTGCCGGTCTTGAGGTACTTCACAATCTCAGCCCCGCCATCGCGAGTCCGCTGCACCAGTTCGGCAAGCCGCTCCGGCTTGATCAGCTCCGTGATCGGAATCCCGGCAACGGTCGAGTAGCGCGACAGCGGAACCATGGTGTCGCCATGCCCGCCCAGAACAAACGCCGTGACATTCTCGACCGAGACATTCAGCTCCTGCGCGATGAAGGTCCGGAACCGCGCCGAATCGAGCACCCCGGCCATACCAATCACGCGCTCGCGCGGCAGCCCGGCCTGCTTGAACGCCGCCTGCGCCATCGCATCCAGCGGATTCGACACCACGATGATGATCGTGTTCGGCGACGCCGCCACCACCTTCGAGACCACATCGCTCATGATCTTGAAGTTCGTGTTCAGCAGATCGTCGCGGCTCATCCCCGGCTTGCGCGCGATCCCCGCTGTAATCACCACCACGTCGGAGTTCGCGGTGTCGGCGTAATCGTTGGTCCCGATGATATAGCTGTCCCGCTTCTCGATCGGCATCGCCTCCAGCAGATCGAGCCCCTTGCCCTGCGGCACTCCCTCCACAACGTCGAGCAGCACCACGTCAGCAAGTTCCTTAGCCGCAATCCAGTGCGCTGTCGTCGCTCCAACGTTGCCCGAACCAACAATCGTTACCTTCTTCCGCATCTTTTCTCCTTAGCCATTCTCAAAACTACCTTGTCATTCCTTCCGCAGCGGGAGGACCTGCTTTTGCCTTTTTTTCTTTACCCCATGTTCTCGATCATGCGGCTGGCAAACTCGCTGGTCTTCGCCTTGGTCGCGCCCTGCATCCCGCGCTCGAAGTCATAGGTGACAAACTTCTGCCCAATCGTCTTCTCCATCGAGCTCTCGATCAGGCGCGCCGCCTCCGGCCATCCCAGGAAGTCGAACAACATCACGCCCGACAGCATCACCGATCCCGGATTGATGACATCCTTGTCCGCGTACTTCGGAGCCGTGCCGTGCGTCGCCTCGAATACGGCATAGCCGTCGCCGATGTTTCCGCCCGGCGCGATCCCCAGCCCGCCGACCTGAGCCGCCGCGGCGTCGGAGATGTAGTCGCCGTTCAGATTCGTCGTCGCCAGAACGCTGTAGTCGGAAGGCCGCAGAATGATCTGCTGAAAGATCGAGTCGGCGATGCGGTCGTTGATCAGGATCTTGCTCTTCCACTTGCCGTCGCCGTGCGAAGCACCGATTGAGGCGATCACCTGCTTCACCTCAGCCACCACACCTTCGCCAAACTCCTTCGCGGCAAACTCGATGCCGGGCTCGATCAGCGCGGCGTTCTCTTCCGCCGTCAGCTTCGGATTCGCTTCAAGATTCCCCAGAATCCAGCTCTCGCGCTCAGTCACCGTCTGCTCGCGGAACTCCTGTGACGCTACCTCGTAGCCCCACTCGCGGAACGCGCCCTCGGTGAATTTCTGGATATTTCCCTTGTGAACCAGGGTGACCGTCTTGCGGTTGTTGTCGAGCGCGTACTGAATCGCCGCCCGCACCAGCCGCTTCGAGCCGGTAATCGAGATCGGCTTCACGCCCACGCCAGAATCCTGACGAACCTTCTTCTTGCCGCCCTTCAGCATCTCGTCGTTCACGAAGTCGATAAACTTCTTCGCCTCGGGCGTTCCTTCGCGGAACTCGATGCCAGCATAGATGTCCTCCGTATTCTCGCGGAAGATCACAACATCCAGCTTCTCCGGATGCTTCACCGGGCTGGGCACGCCGGCATAATACTTCACCGGTCGCACGCACTGGTAGAGGTCCATCAACTGCCGCAGCGCCACGTTCAGCGAGCGGATGCCCCCGCCCACAGGCGTCGTCAGCGGTCCTTTAATAGAGACGCGAAAATCCATCGTGGCCTTGACGGTCTCATCGGGCAACCAGTTCTGCGTCTGGCGATAAGCCTTTTCTCCGGCCAATACTTCAAACCATTTAACTGCCCGCTTGCCGCCGTAAGCCTTCGCAACCGCTGCGTCGAAGACGCGCTGCGACGCCTTCCAGATATCCCGGCCTGTGCCGTCCCCTTCGATAAAGGGAATAATCGGATGATCGGGGACCGTATAAGTGCCGTTGGCGTACTGAATTGCCTGACCGTCCGTCGGGACAGCGATGCCGTTATAGCTTGCCTGCATGTAAGTTTGGCTCCACGAGAGATTAAACGAAGGCTACCACCCGCAAGATACGGGTTGCAACCGAGGTGCGCTTATCGAACGAGGTAGTAGTCCACCGTTGCCACCACGCGAACCTTCTTCATGATGCTCGAATCGGGCGACGAACCGCCCCCGGCGCCACCCTCTCCTGCCGACTCCCCATCAGCCGCCGAGATCGAGAAGACGCCTTGGTTGGCCGAGCGAATTGACCCCACCTGGCTTCCCGAGTCCGCGGCAAACCGGTCCGCCGCGGCCCGCGCATTCCGCGTCGCCTCGGTAATCATGTCCGGCTTCAGCGCATTCAACCCGCCAAATTTATAACTGATCCCCTGTCCATATCCGCCGCCCACCACAATCCCGGCCTGCACCAGCTCCGCCGTCTTCTGCCCGGCCTTCGCGATTCTGTCCACATCGGACGAGTTCACCGTTACCGTCTGCTGCACGATGTAGCGCGTGCCCGTCTGATTGCCGCTATATTCGTTAGCCAGCTTATCGGTCACCTGAATCTGGCCAACGGTAATCTCCTGCGGCTTGATCCCCTGGTCGGCAAAAAACTTCAGCACCGCCGCCTTATCGGCTTCGCTCTTGGCAAAGACCTGCGGCAGTTCGTTGCCCGCCTCCTTGAAGGTTACCGGCCAGATCGCGCTGTCGGACTTCACCGTCCGCTCCACCAGACCCTTGACCGTGACATACCGGTCCGCCAAACGGATCGCCTTGATCTGTGAGCCGAGCACCCATCCACCCAGTACAAGCCCCAGCAGCAAGCAGACGCCAAGCACGACGGCAGGAGAAAGCGGACTGGCAGATCGCTCCGTATCCAAAGAAAAACCTCCTCGCGGCAACACGAGCAGAATGCCGTAGCCGGCTTCGCCTGTCAATAAGATAGGAACGCTGTGTTCGCCAGCCGCATCAGAACCGCGTCATGATCCCTTCTGGCTCTGGCGATCCAATTCCGGCAGTTGGTAGATCGAAGGTCCGTTGATGGCACATTGCCCGCCAGTCACGATAGCCACGTTTTCCGTTAGGCGTGTCTCTGTGGCATCCGCCAACGATCCCAACAACACCAATGTGGAGCCGTCATCCATCGTAAATATTGCATCCACCCGATTACCCTCGACTCTACCCGGGCGCGTCGAATCCGTCACCCCGGAGGTAAAGCAAGGCGATCCTTGAACGCGGATGCTGCCAAGAAGCGCGGAACTTCTCGACAACGGTTTCCCAGAGGGATCCATCACCGTCGCCCCCTGCTGTAGAGTGGCTTGAAAGGTCGCCTGCGTAGCTGTTGATACTCCATTAACGGTCGTCTGCGTACTTCCTGTCCCAACATAGACTCCGCCGATAAGAGGAAAAGACGTAGCTGTAAATGTTCCTGACAGATTCGTGTTGCATTTCGGCGGAAACGGCGAAGTCAACGATACCGTATAACTTCCTGGCCACGGCCCTCCGCTTGCCCGAGGAACCGTCCCCCTGATTGACACTGCCCCCAAACTGTTCGGTGGCGTTGCCAGAGTAAAGCTTCCATCCGCGGCGACACTTCCAATCACCGGAATCCCCGGACTTCCGAACTCGACACTAATGCAGAAATCGTTGACAACGCCTGCGGCGACAATATTGTTGCCATTGACGTCGAAGGTCACGGCAAGACTGGTGCCAGTTGGGGTTAGACCTAACATATTCGTCGGCATAGGCCCCACAAGAAGCCAGTTCCCTGCGAGCGCACTTACAACGGGAGCAGCGGGCTTCTCTGCTCCACAGCCGCTCAGCAGCAATCCTCCAACCGCACATGCAGCAGCCAACAACCAGGCCCAAGCTTTCATATCGCTAGAACTCTAGCACGCGCAGTCACTCGCGCCATGAAAAAGATAAAGGCCGATGAGATCGTCATCGGCCTTCGTCTTGGGTACGCGTTTAACGCTAGAACTGATTCCAGAGCAACTGGTTGTAGACATCGTGGTGGTACTGGACCTCGGGTGCCTTGACGATCGTGCCGAGCAGGTGAGCGCAACGGTCTGCCGAAGCCTCTTTGAGATCGGCATAGCGCGCCTTCACATCTTCGCCCAGCAACGTCGTTGTCCACTCCGAATTGCGGAAGTTATCCAGCGCAACGTAGATATTGTCCGGCAGATACCGCTGCGCCTGGCGAAGGTTCTTGATCTTCGCCGTATTGCCCTGCAAACCGCTGCGGAAGATCGAATAGAGCACAAGGTACGGATTCGCATCCGGCCCAACCGAGCGGACCTCGACGCGGGCAGACTTCTCGTTGCCGATCGGAATGCGGACCATCGATCCACGGTCGGTCGCCGACGCCTTGATCTGGTTGGGAGCCTCGAAGTGCGGGTCCAGCCGCCGGTAGGCATTCACGCTGGCATTCAGCAGCAGGCAGATATCGTTGCCGTGCGTCAGGATGCGGTCCGTGAACTGCCACGCGAGCTTGGAGATCTTCTCCTCACCCTTGGCATCCCAGAACAGGTTCTTGCCGCCCTTGGTGACCGAGACATTGGTGTGCATGCCGCTTCCGTTGACGCCGACTACCGGCTTCGGCAGAAAGCTCGCGGTCATGCCCATCTGCGTCGCCACCTGGCGGCAGATCAGCTTGTAGATCTGGATCTGGTCCGCGGCGGCAACCACCTCGCCGTAGGTGTAGTTGATCTCGAACTGCGACGGCGCAACCTCGGGATGGTCCTTCTCGTTCTCGAAGCCCATGGCGCGTTGCACCTCGGCCGTGGTGTCGATGAACTCGCGCAGCGGATCGCCGGGCAGCGAGTGATAGTAGCCGCCCTTGTTGACATACTCGAACCGGCCCGTCTCGTGATAGCTGCGCTCGGCGTCCAGGCCCTCGAAGAGGAATCCTTCAATCTCGTTGGCGGCGTTCAGAGTGTAGCCCTGCTTGTCGAAGCAATCCTGCGAGAACTGCTTGAGCACGCTGCGAATGTCGCCGCTGTAAAGGCCGCCATTCTTGTCCACCACTTCGCTGAAGACCAGAACTTTGCCCGGGCCGAAGACATCGGCGGGCGCCCAGTAGAACGCGCTCCAGTCGATGGCCAGCCGCAGGTCGCTCTCGCGCTGCGCGGTAAAGCCGCGGATCGAGGAGCCGTCGAAGGTCAGGTTGTCCCAGCTCTTGACCAGGAACTTCTTGTCGTAGTCCAGCATATGCAGCCGGCCTTCGAGGTCGCTGAACAGCACGGTGACAGCTTTGATCCGGCGCTCATCTGTAAGATACTTCAGGCGCTCTTCCTGAATGACGTCGGCGGACACGCGCTTCTTGCGCTGCTCCTTGACCTGGAGGTTCAATTCCTCGAGTTCATCGTACGGAAGCTCCAGAAAATCACGTAATTGGCTCAAAATGACACTCCTTCTGCAATGAAATACACACGACTGCCGTACCGCCGCATCCGAGGCAGCGACTGAATAAAGACTGTGTGGGATTGACGCAGAATCGGCATGGATCCTGTGTCGCAGAATCGGCGTGGATTCTCCGGCACCTTCAACGTTATCAGATATCCCCGCCTGAAAAAAGCAGGAATTCATAACTTGCGCACTGAATCTACTCTTACGAACCGCAAGCCGCGATCGGGAAGCCTCGTTCAGCCCGGTATCGTCGGCAGACGCCCACGCGCCCTATAAAATGAAGGACAATTGCCCATGCCTGAAA
>Ga0207674_10001835_pt1 | contig 27058 bp, 25 predicted proteins | sample KBSCornC72_FD_184303 | JGI IMG/M metagenome (GOLD analysis project Ga0207674, IMG submission 184303) | Corn rhizosphere microbial communities from Kellogg Biological Station, Michigan, USA - KBS Corn C7-2 (SPAdes) (version 2) | ecosystem: Host-associated > Plants > Roots > Rhizosphere > Soil ...
GCGTCCCACGGCGTCGTCAGGTCGAGCAGGTGCACGCCCGCCTCCCCCATCGCCCACGCCGCACAGGCCACCAGCGGCTCACCGTGGAGCAGGGCGAACGGCAGGGACCCGCGCCCGCGCTCGACGACCACGCCGTACGCCGCCGGATCCAGGTCGTCGTACATGCCGCGGATGCTACGGGCCGGTCGCGACCCGAGCACCGGCACAGAGGGGAGAAGGCGAAGGCCCCGTCCACCGGAGTGGAGCGGGGCCCTCGTCAGTCGGCTCTCAAACCGAGCTCACGAAGCAAGCACCTCGTCGAGAATCGCCTCGGCCTTGTCCTCGTTGGTGTTCTCCGCCAGCGCCAGCTCGGAGACCAGGATCTGGCGTGCCTTCGCCAGCATCCGCTTCTCGCCGGCCGACAGACCGCGGTCACGCTCGCGGCGCCACAGGTCGCGGACGACCTCGGACACCTTCATCACGTCGCCGCTGTGCAGCTTCTCGAGGTTGGCCTTGTAGCGGCGCGACCAGTTGGTCGGCTCCTCGACGTGCGCGGCACGCAGGATGTCGAAGACCCGGTCGAGCCCGTCCTTGTCGACCACGTCGCGTACGCCGACGAGATCGAGATTGCAGGCCGGGACACGGACCACGAGATCCTGCTGGGCCACGATCCGCAGGACGAGATACTGCTTGTCCTCACCCTTGATCTTCCGAATCTCGATGTCCTCGATGACAGCAGCCCCGTGATTGGGATACACAACCGTTTCGCCCACGGTGAAAGACATAGTGCTCAGTACCACCCTTCTTAGGTGACCATTCTAACACGTGCGCGAAGCAGCTCCCGTTGCGTCTCCGCAGGTCAGACGGGGTTTCCGGGCTTGACAGATCGGTCGTCTATGTGCCTCGTCCGGCCGGTGCGCGCCCGGGCGTGTCCGCCCGGTCACCGGCCCCGACCCGGGGCCGCATGCCCGATACTGCGGACATGTCGGCGCCGTCCACCCCGCACCGCACGTCGAGCCGGGGCGATGGCCGCTTCGCGCGGCTGACCCCGGTCCTGCTCGTGCGCGCCGCGCACCCCCGGCAGGCGGTCCTCACCGCCGTCGCCCTCGCACTCGCGGCCGCCGTCTCCGGCCGGGCCCCGCGCGAGGTCGGGCTCGTCGCGGTCACGGTCCTGGTCGGCCAGGGGCTCCTGGGCTGGGACAACGACCTGGTCGACGAGAGCGCCGACCGGGCGGACGAACGCGCCACGAAGCCACTCGTGTCCGGCGACCTCGAGCGCGGCACGCTGGGGTTCTGGCTCGCCTGCGCGGTCCTTCTCGTCGTCCCGTTGTCGCTCTCGAGCGGGATCGACGCGGGCCTGTCCTACCTGCTCTCCCTGGTCGTCGGCGTGCTCGGCAACCGGCTGCTCCGGACGGGTCCCTGGTCCTGGCTGCCGTGGGCGGTCGCGTTCGCGCTGTATCCGGCCTACCTCTCGTACGGCGGCTGGGGCGGCGGCGCGGAGGGTCACCCGCCCACGATCGAGATGACCGTCGCCGCCGGCCTCCTGGGGATCGGCGTGCACATCCTCACCTCGCTGCGCGGACTCGTGGACGACAACCGCGCCGGCCGTCGGCACCTGCCGTTGCGCCTCGCGCTGCGGGTCGGCGCACCCCGCCTGCTGGTGCTCACCGGTCTCTACTGCGCCCTGGTGATCGGGGCGATCCTGGCGGTCGGCAGCACGGTCGGGTTGTCCCAGTAGCACCCGCTCGAGCTGCGCAGCGCTGCCGCTAGGGTGTCGCCCGTGAACCTGCGACGCCTCCTCGCGCTCGGAGCGGCCGGCCTCGCCGCCACGGTCGTCCTGTCCGCCTGCGGCTTCGACTACCCGACCGACCGCATCAACAACCTCACCGCCGGCGTCGACTACCGCGACGGGACGGTCGACATCCTGAACGCCGTGGTGGTCGCGAAGCAGTCGAACTCCGGCACCTTCGTCGCGACGTTCGTCAACGGCAGCCCGACCGAGACGATCAGCCTTCAGTCCGTGTCGGGCGACAACACCGCCATCACCCATGTCGACTCGACGTCGTTCACCCTCCAGCCGAACACCCTGCTCAACCTCGCCGGTGACAAGGGCATGCCGGTGAGCGGAACGTTCGCCCTCGGCCAGTTCGTGACCCTCTCGTTCCAGTTCGACAACGGCGAGACCGCGACCCTCAGCGTCCCGGTCGTCGCCGACGACGGTCAGTGGACCGGGCTCGACATCTCGACGCCGTCCCCGAGCACCTCGCCGCCGGTCGATGCGTCGTCCCCGAGCGCCTCCTCGTCGAGCTGACATGACCGCCACGCTGGTCCTGCTCCGCCACGGAGAGAGCACCTGGAACGCCGAGAACCTCTTCACCGGCTGGGTCGACGTGCCGCTGTCGGACCAGGGTCTGGCCGAGGCGCAACGCGGCGGCGAGCAGCTGCGCGAAGCGGGGATCCTCCCCGACGTCGTCCACACCTCACTGCTGCGCCGGGCCATCAGCACCGCCGTGATCGGGCTCGACGTGGTCGACCGGCACTGGATCCCCGTCCGCCGCAGCTGGCGGCTCAACGAGCGCCACTACGGCGCTCTCCAGGGCAAGAACAAGAAGCAGACCCTGGAGGAGTACGGCGAGGAGCAGTTCATGCTCTGGCGTCGCTCGTACGACGTACCCCCGCCGCCGCTGGACGACGACGACGAGTTCTCCCAGGCCCACGACGTCAGGTACGCCGACCTCGGTGCCGAGCTGCCCCGTGCCGAGTGCCTCAAGGACGTGATCGGCCGGCTGCTGCCCTACTGGGACGGCCCGCTCAGCGACGACCTCCGGGCCGGGCACCTCGTGCTGGTGGCCGCGCACGGCAACAGTCTGCGGGCGATCGTCAAGCACCTCGACGGCATCAGCGACGACGACATCGCGGGGCTCAACATCCCCACCGGGATGCCACTGGTCTACGAGCTCGACGACCAGCTCAGACCGACCGTGGCGGGCGGACGCTACCTCGACCCCGACGCGGCCGCCGAGGCCGCGGCCGCGGTCGCCCAGCAGGGCCGGTAGGGAGCCTCAGGCCGACTCGCTGGCGACCGGGAACTGACCGGTCACCACGAAGATCACCCGGTTGGCGACCGAGACGGCGTGGTCGGCGATCCGCTCGTAGTAGCGGCCCAGCAGGGCGATGTCGACGGCTGCCTCCACGCCGTGCTGCCAGTCGTCCCCGAGCAGCTGGGCGAAGCTGCCGCGCCGGAGCTGGTCCATCTCCTCGTCGTCGCGACCGATCTCGATGGCCCCGTCGACGTCCCTGTCGGTGATCACCGCGGCGACGCGGCGGACCATGTCCTCCGCGACCTCGCCCATCCGGGCCATGGTCGGCTGCGCCTCCTCGGGGACGGCGATGTCCGGGACGCGCAGGCGGGCGATCTTGGCGACGTGGACCGAGAGGTCGCCCATTCGCTCGAGCTCGCTGACCATCCGCAGTGCGGAGACGACGACACGGAGGTCGCCCGCCACCGGCTGCTGCAGGGAGAGCAGCGAGAAGGCGGTGTCCTCGACGCGCTCGCGCGCCACGTCGATCTTGTCGTCGGCGGCGATGACCTGCTCGGCCACCTCGACATCGCCGTTGAGAAGGGCCTGCGTGGCGAGGCGGACCGACGTCTCGACCTCGTGGCAGATCTCGGCGAGGTCGGAGAAGATCGAGTCCAGCTGCTCATGGAACGCTTCGCGCATGTGCTGCACGCTAGGTGGCCAAGGTGTCCGAACGGGGTCGACCGGTGAACGAGCCGTGAACACTCCGTGAGCACGCCGTCCGCGAACGAACGACAGGTGTCGTGATGCGTACCATCTGTGTGTGAGCCCCACGACGCAGGCGTTCCTCGCCGCGCTCATCGGGGCCGTCGTCGCCGGTGGTGCGGTTCTCGGCTGGCACGTGAGCGAGCGGCAGCAGGCGGCCGCCGCACCGCAGGACGAGCCCACCCTGCCGACCGGAATCGCCACGGTGCTGTCGGTCCTGCGCAGCAGCGCCCTGGTCGTGAACGACGACGACGAGGTGGTGAAGGCCTCGGCCCCGGCGCTCGCCTTCGGGATCGTGCGCGACCATCGGCTGATGTCCGCCGAGCTCTCCGACCTGGTTCAGCAGGTGCGCCGCGACGGCCAGATCCGCGAGACAGAGCTGACCATGCCGCGGCCCAGCGGTCCGCCGCGGATGGTGACGGCACGGGTGGCGCCGTTGAGCTCACGCCTGGTCCTGGCGCTGGTCGAGGACCGCACCCGCGAGCGTCGGGTCGAGGCGGTCCGGCGGGACTTCGTCGCGAACGTCTCCCACGAGCTGAAGACTCCGGTCGGGGCGATCAAGCTCCTCGCCGAGGCCGTCGCCGACGCCTCCGGGGATCCCGAGGCCGTCGAGCGGTTCGCCCACCGGATGCTCACCGAGAGCGACCGCCTCTCGCGGCTCGTGCAGCAGATCATCGAGCTCTCACGCCTCCAGGGCGACGAGCCGCTGGAGGCTCCCGCGGTGGTCGACATCGACGACGTGATCAAGCGGTCGGTGGACATCACCGTGATGGACGCCGCCAACAAGAACATCTCGGTCGTCACCGGGGGGACGCCGGGGCTCACCGTGTTCGGCAACGAGGAGCAGGTCTCGGCGGCGATCACCAACCTGGTCGCCAACGCCGTCGCCTACTCGGGCGACGACTCGACGGTGCTGGTCTCGACCAAGCCGAACGACGACATGGTCGACATCTCGGTGGTCGACCAGGGGATCGGCATCCCGCACGACGAGCTGGACCGGATCTTCGAGCGGTTCTACCGCATCGACCCGGCCCGGCACAGATCCACGGGTGGTACCGGACTCGGGCTCTCGATCGTCAAGCACGTCGCCGCCACTCACGGCGGCGACGTACGTGTGTGGTCCCTGGAGGGACAGGGCTCGACCTTCACGCTCTCCCTCCCCCGAACCAAGCAGGAGGAGTTCACCTCATGACCCGAGTCCTGGTCGTCGAGGACGAGGAGAGCTACGCCGACGCGTTGTCGTACATGCTCCGCAAGGAGGGGTACGACGTATCGCTGGCCGCCACCGGTCCCGACGCGCTCACCGAGTTCGACCGCAACGGAGCGGACATCGTGCTGCTCGACCTGATGCTGCCCGGCCTGCCGGGCACCGAGGTCTGCCGCCAGATCCGGGCCGTCTCCAACGTCCCGGTGATCATGGTCAGCGCCAAGGACGACGAGGTCGACAAGATCGTCGGCCTCGAGCTCGGCGCGGACGACTACGTCACCAAGCCCTACTCGCCCCGGGAGCTGGTCGCGCGCATCCGTGCGGTGCTCCGGCGCGGAGTCGAGCCGGACCTCGCCCCGAGCACCCTGGAAGCGGGTTCGGTGCGGATGGACGTCGAGCGCCATGTCGTCACCGTCGACGGGGAGCCGCAACGGCTGCCGCTGAAGGAGTTCGAGCTCCTCGAGCTCTTCTTGCGCAACCCGGGCCGGGTGCTGACGCGTGGACAGCTCATCGATCGGGTCTGGGGCTCGGACTACGTCGGCGACACGAAGACGCTCGACGTCCACGTGAAGCGGCTGCGCGCCAAGCTCGAGCGCGACCCGTCCCACCCGACGATGCTGATCACCGTGCGGGGACTGGGCTACAAGCTCGACCTGTAGCCGTCGCCAGAACCCTGCCGAAAGTCCCTGTTGCCCGCTGCTTGGACCCGGCTAGCGTTCCGAGTTCTCACAGGGGGGAGCACCATGCGTCGTTGGGGAGAGCACGTACTGCGGCATCGCCGGCTGGTGATGCTGGCCTGGTTGATCGTGGCGGTGGCGGGAATCGCGGTGACCGGGAAGGTGAACGACCGGCTCACGGTCGACTTCTCCCTGCCCGGCCAGCCCGGCGACAAGGCCGCGAACCAGATCATCGAGGCGTTCCACAACGGAGGGAACACGTCCCCGCTGATCGCCACGGTGACCCTGCCGAACGGCGAGGCGATCACCGGGCACGAGGGCGAGGTGGCGAAGGCGTTCGCGTCGCTGGCCGGTGCCGACGTCCCGCTCCGGGTCGTGGACGAGGCGAGCACCGGCGACCAGGCGTTCCGCACGTCGGACGACCGGACGGCGTACGCGATGGTGTTCTACCCGTTCCCGCAGAGCTTCGACGAGGAGGTGCCGACGAAGCTCGTGCTGACGACCGTGCGGTCCGCCGCACCCCCCGGTGCCACGGTCGGGGTCACCGGCATGGACGCGCTGGCCGTCGGCGACGACTCCGGAGGCAACGGCGTCCTCACCGAGACGCTGCTGGGAGCCGTCGGTGCGCTGGTCGTGCTGCTGTTCGTCTTCGCCTCCCTGCTGGCGTTCATGCCGCTGCTGATCGCCGCGGTGTCGATCCTGACGACGTTCCTCCTGCTCCTGCCGCTGACCTACCTGACCGACGTGTCGTTCATCGTCCAGTTCCTGGTCGCGCTGGTCGGGCTCGGGGTCGCCATCGACTACTCGTTGCTCTTCGTCACCCGATGGCGCGAGGAACGCGACCACGGCAAGGAGAACCACGAAGCCGTGCTGGCGGCCATGGAGACGGCCGGCCACGCCGTCCTCTTCAGCGGTCTCACCGTGGCGATCGGGCTGCTCGCGCTGGTCGTGCTGCCGGTGCCCTTCATGCGCAGCATCGGGATGGGTGGCGCCCTCATCCCGGTCGCCAGCGTGCTGGTCACCCTGACCCTGACCCCGGCGATCCTCGGCGGCATCGGGCCGCGCGTGGACTGGCCGAAGATCCGGCACGAGAACAGGGCGAGCCGCGGCTGGACGGCCTGGGCGCGGATGATCGTGCGCCGGCGGTGGGCCGCCCTGCTCTGCGCGCTGGCCGTGCTGGGCGTGCTGTTCGCGGCGTTCCTCGGCATCAAGATCGGGGCGGCCGACTCGTCGTCGCTCGCCCACAGCGGGGCGGCGTACGACACCTTCCAGACCTTGCAGAAGGGCGGCGTCACGAGCGGGGTCCTCACCCCGATCGAGGTGCTCACCGAGACGGACAAGGCGCAGTCGGTCGCCGACACGTTGGGCCACGTCGACGGGGTGACCAGGGCGGTCGTCCCGACCGACCCCGGCGCCTCGGTCGACGGGCGGACGGTGGTCCTGGTCTTCCCCGACCAGGAGACGGTCAACTCCCAGAGCGTGCAGGTGGTTCGCGACGTCACCGCGCTCGCCGACGACACGGACGGAGTCATCGGCGTGACCGGCCTGGGCAACGCGCAGGTCGACTTCCTGCACGCGGTCTACGGCAACTTCCCGCTGATGCTGCTGATCATCGCCGGGCTGACCTACATCCTGCTGGTGCGAGCCTTCCGATCACTGCTGCTGCCGCTCAAGGCCGTGATCCTCAACCTGATCTCGTTGACCGCCGTCTACGGCCTGATGGTGCTGTTCTGGCAGGAGGGCTACGGCTCGGACGCGATCTTCGGCATCGCCGAGACCGGGGCGGTCACCTTCTGGATCCCGTTGATGGTCTTCGCGTTCCTGTTCGGACTGTCGATGGACTACGAGGTGTTCATCCTGGCCAGGATCCGCGAGGAGTACGACGCGGGCGCGTCGACCGACGACGCCGTGGTCCAGGGCATCGGGCGCACGGGCCGACTGGTCACCAGCGCGGCGTTGATCCTGTTCCTCGCCTTCGCGGCCCTGGCCTCCGGCCCGGGGACCGACCTGAAGGTGCTGGCCACCGGGCTCGGCTTCGGCATCCTGCTCGACGCCACCATCGTCCGATCGGTGCTGGTGCCGTCGCTGGTGTCGTTGTTCGGCCGGTGGAACTGGATGCTGCCGGACTCCGTCGCGCGGATCATGCGGGTCGAGCCCTCACACCCACACCCCGAACGGGAGCCGGCCCCGGTCGGCGACTGACGGCGAGCGCCACGGTGCGGATCCTCTTCAGCTCCTGGCCCGGGTACGGGCACCTGTTTCCGATGGTGCCGCTCGTCCGTGCGGCCGAGCGCGCCGGCCACGAGGTGCTGGTCTCCTCGGGCAGCGACCTCGCGGCGGCGACCGAGCGTCTCGGTGTCCCGTTCCGGTCCAGCGGCCTCACCGCCGCGGAGGGGTACGCCGGCGTCCCCGACATCGGCCACTCCATCGACGCCCTGCCCGACGAGGTGAAGACCGCCTTCGCCGCCCGGCACCTGTTCGGGCCCGGTGCCCTGGCCCGGGCCCGAGACCTCGGAGAGGTCCTCGACGAGTGGCGGCCGGACCTCGTCGTGCACGACACCTTCGAGCTGGGAGCTCCCTCCGCGGCCGGGGAGCGCGGCGTCCGGCACGCGACCCATGGGTACGGGCCGCTCCTGGCGGAGAACCAGGCGATGGTGCGGGCGGTGGCGGAGGTCGTGGCCGACGCGGGACGCGAGGATCCCAGTGGCGTGTTGGACGCGCCGTACCTCGACATCACCCCACCGGGCCTCCGCCGGGACGAGCACGTGGCATGGGCCGATCCACGGCCCCTCCGACCCTCCGCCGGCGAGGCCGACCCGGATCCAGACCTGGAGGCGGCCCTCGACGCACTGCCCTGCGCCCGGACCGTCTACCTCACGCTCGGCACCGTGATGAACCGGGCCCCGCACGTGTTCGGGGCGGTGCTCGCAGCCTCCGCGACGCTCGGCGTGAACGTCGTGCTGACGACGGGCCCCGACACGGACCCGTCGTCGGTCGCCGGCGACGCCGACTGGGTGCTGGCACGCCCGTACCTCCCCCAGGCCGTGGTCCTTCCCCGCTGCGACGCGGTCATCTCACACGCCGGGGCCGGCACCATGCTGGGGGCCCTGTGCCACGGGGTGCCCCAGCTGTGTCTCCCGCTCGGCACCGACCAGCCGCTCAACGCGGCCGCGCTGGCCCCGACCGGGGCCGGGCTGGTGCTCGTCCCCGAGCAGATCTCGGAGGCGGCCGTGGCCGACGCCGTCCGCCTCCTGCTCGAGGATCCGTCGTACGCCGCATCCGCCCACCGGCTCCGGGACGAGATCGACGCCATGCCGGCTGCCGACGAGGTGCTCGCCCAGCTGGTGTGAGGGCGCCGAGCTCGGCCGTCGCCCCCGCTCCCCTCCGCGGGCGTCGTTCCCGACAGGTCCCGACCCTAGAACACCCGTGGCAGCCGGCCTCGGTCGACGACGATCACGTGCAGGCGTCGAGGGCCGTGGACCCCTTCGATCCGGTCGAGCTCGATGTCGCTCGTCGCGCTGGGCCCGCTGATCCACGTCAGGGGGCGAGACGCGTCGAGGACGTCGAACGCGTCGGGGACGTCGGCGACGACCTGGCTCGCGTCGAGGACGCAGACATGGTGGTCGGGCACCAGCGTGGTCGCACGTCGAGCCTGGCCCCGGCCGTGGTCGAGCACGATCGTGCCGGTCTCTGCGATCCCCAGACGAGCGTGGGTGACGACGACCTCGAAGCCGTCGAGATCGGCGGCCGAGAGTCCCGTGTCGGCGACCGAGCCCGGGACGTCCAGGTCGAGATCCGGCGGTACGACGACGCGCGCTCCGTCGGGCAGCGCCGCCCGCAGTCGCACCGCGAGGTCGGCGGCGGAGCAGCGCTCCACCTCTGCGCGGTAGTCGGCGACCCGATCGCAGAAGAGCGCGACGATGTCCACGGACGCGTCGGGGGTACGCCGCGGCACGGCCGGGACGGGGATGTCGGGGGCGTCGGCCAGTGCGGATCTCACCCGGCCGAGGATCTCGTCGCGGGCACTCATCGGTGGGTCCGACTCCACCAGGCACGGAACGACTCCCGGGGAGGGGTCGGCAGGTCGCGAGCGGTCGTCCACCGTCGCCCCGGCCCCGGGAGCCTCGCGAGGCGCGCCCACCAGCGGCGGATCCGGCCGGACACGCGCTCGGCCCGCGCCAGACGACGCGCGTCGCCGAAGATCCATCCGGCCGCGCGCATCGCGACCGCCTCCGCGTGGGGCGCTCTGCGGTCACGATGGGCGTCGACGACCTGGGCCCGGAGGTCGACCAGCACCGACGGGATGTCGATCTTGACCGGGCACACCTCGTAGCAGGCACCGCACAGGGTCGAGGCGTAGGGCAGGGAGTCGGTCTGCGTGTCCCCGCCGACCCCGTGCAGCAGCGGGTTGAGGATCGCGCCGATCGGTCCGGGGTAGACGGAGCCGTACGCGTGACCGCCGACACGTTCGTAGACCGGGCAGACGTTGAGGCAGGCCGAGCAGCGGATGCAGCGCAGCGCCTGGCGTCCCACCCGGTCGGCGAGCGCGCGGGTGCGGCCGTTGTCGAGCAGGACGACGTGCACCTCCTGCGGGCCGTCACCGGGTGTGACGCCGTGCCACATCGACGTGTAGGGGTTCATCCGCTCGCCGGTCGAGGAGCGCGGGAGCAGCCGCAGGAGCACGTCGAGGTCGGTCCAGCTCGGGACCACCTTCTCGATGCCCACCACCGACACCAGCACCTCGGGCAGGGTCAGGCACATCCGGCCGTTGCCCTCCGACTCGACGACCACCAGGGTCCCGGTCTCGGCGACCGCGAAGTTGGCGCCGGAGACGCCGACCCTGGCTCGCAGGAACTTCTCGCGCAGGTGCAGCCGCGCGGCGTTCGCGAGCTCGCCCGGGTCGTCGGTCAGGTTCTCGGGAGCGGGGCGACCGGATGCCGCCATCCGCGTCCGGAAGATCTCGCGGATCTCGGCACGGTTGCGGTGGATCGCCGGCACCAGGATGTGCGAGGGCAGGTCGTCGCCGAGCTGGACGATCAGCTCCGCCAGGTCGGTCTCCCACGCGCTGATGCCCTCGGCGGCCAGCGCCTCGTTGAGCCCGATCTCCTGGGTGACCATCGACTTCACCTTGACGACCTCGTCGGCGCCGTGGGCCAGGGTGACGTCCGCGACGATCCGGCACGCCTCGGCGGCATCCCGGGCCCAGTGCACGACCGCACCGCGGGCGGTCAGTGACTCCTCGAGCCGCGCCAGGTGGACGTCGAGCCGCAGCAGCGCGGCGTCCTTGATGTCGGCTCCCGCCTGCCGGAGCTCCTCCCACTCCGGCATCTCGCCGACCACGCGCGCCCGCTTGTCGCGGATCGTGTGCGTCGCGCGGCCCAGGTTGTGTCGCAGCTGGGTGTCGGCGAGAGCCTCACGAGCCGCGACGGGGAAGGCCGGCATCCCGACGAACGCGGCGTTCATCACGCGCCCTCGGTCGACGCCAGGATCTCGGCCAGGTGCATCACGCGGACCCCGGAACGCTGTCGCGACAGCACGCCGCCGATGTGCAGCAGGCACGAGTTGTCGCCCGCCACGAGCACCTCGGCGTCGGTCTCGCGCACGTGGCGGGCCTTGTCGGCGCCCATGGCGACCGAGACGTCGGCGTTCTTCATCGCGAACGTGCCGCCGAAGCCGCAGCACTCCTCGGCTCCCGGCAGGTCGACGAGGGTGAGCCCACGGACGGCTTCGAGCAACCGACGCGGCCGGTCGCCCACCCCGAGCAGCCGCAGCGAGTGGCAGGTCGGGTGGTAGGTCACGCGGCGCGGGAAGGACGCGCCGACATCGGTCACGCCGAGCACGTCGACGAGGAACACGCTCAGCTCGTGGACCTTGGGCCCGAGCTCGGTGACCGCACCGACCAGGCCGGGGTCGTCCGCACGCTCGGCCACCATGCGGTGCTGGTGCCGGGCCGACGCCGCGCACGAGCCGGACGGCGTCACCACCGCGTCGTACCCCTCGAAGGCCGAGACGAAGGTGCGTACGGCGGGCAAGGCCTCGTCGAGGTAGCCGGTGTTGACCATCGGCTGCCCGCAGCACGTCTGCACCTGCGGGAAGTCGACCTCGACGCCCAGCCGGGTCAGCAGCTCGACGACCGCACGGCCGGTGTCGGGGAACATGACGTCGTTCACACACGTGACCATCAGTGCGACGCGCATGCCGTCCATCATGCCGCCGGTGCGGCCACCCGACGCCAGGTCCGATACCCGCGCGTGGCTGTCGGTGGCGATGCCTAGGCTGGCCGGGTGCCGTTGTCCGATCGTCCGTGGCTGCCCGTCGCAGCCGTCGCCACCACCCTGCTGCTCTGGGCCTCCGCCTTCGTCGCCATCCGTCATCTCGGCCACGACTTCTCGGCCGGGGCGCTTTCGCTGGGCCGACTCGTGATCGGCTCGATCGCGCTCGGCGCGGTGGCCGTCTCACGAGGGCTGCCGAAGCCGAGCGGACGCGACTGGTTGGGGCTGGTCGCGATCGGCGTGCTGTGGTTCGGGGTCTACAACCTCGCCCTCAACCAGGGCGAGCACCACGTCGACGCCGGCACGTCCGCGATGCTGATCCAGATCTCGCCGGTGCTGATCGCGCTGCTCGCGACGCTGTTCCTCGGAGAGCGGTTCACCACCTGGCTCGGCCTCGGGCTCGTCCTGGCCTTCGCCGGCGTGGTGCTGATCGGCGTCTCCCAGCCCGGTGGTCACAACGACGTCGCCGGGGTGCTGCTCTGCCTGCTCGCGGCGCTGGTGTACTCGATCGCGCTGGTCGTGCAGAAGCCGCTGGTGTCACGCCTCTCGGCGCTCCACGTCACGTGGCTCGCGTGCACGGTCGGGGCCGTCGTCTGCCTGCCGTTCGCCGGTCAGCTGGTCGACAACACCCGCGACGCCTCCGCGTCGGACATCTGGTGGGTGGTCTACCTCGGGCTTTTCCCGACGGCGATCGCCTTCACGACGTACGCCTTCGCGCTGCGGCACATGACCGCGAGCAGTCTCGGCATCACGACATACCTCGTGCCACCGCTCACGATCGTCATGGGCTGGTTGTTCCTCGGCGAGACCCCGCCCGGCATGGCCTACGTCGGGGGCGCGCTCGCCCTGGTCGGCGTCGCCGTCGCGCGCCGCAAGCCTCGAGCACGGAAGGTCGTGCCCCAGCCCGCCTGACCCGCGACCGGCGCGCCTCCTGTCATGCTGCGTCCGTGAACGTCGCCGCGGGTGTGCTGGTCGGCGTGGTGGCGGCGCTGCACCTGTCCTTCCTGGTCCTCGAGATGTTCCTCTGGACCACGCCCATCGGGCGCCGCGTGTTCGGACTCGACGCGGACTTCGCCGAGCGCTCGAAGGCACTCGCGGCCAACCAGGGCCTCTACAACGGCTTCCTCGCCGCGGGCCTCGTCTGGGGACTCGTGTCGGGACGCACCGATGTCCGCGTGTTCTTCCTGGCCTGCGTGATCGTCGCCGGCGTGTACGGCGCGGCCACCGTCAACCGGCGGATCCTCATCGTCCAGGCGGTGCCGGCCGCGGTCGCCCTGGTCGCCGTCACGCTCAGCTGATCGGGGCCGGCTTCCGGGCCGGGTCACGGGCTCGCCGCCGGCCCGATGCCGAACCACGGCAGGCACGGCTCCACCCCCGACACCTCGGCGCTGCGACCACCGTCGCGCCAGGCCTCGCGAGTCAGCCGCAGGTGCTGGAGCTCGAACGGGCCACTCGGCGTGTTGGTGCGGCTCAGCCCGTTGTCGCGGTACCCCATGCGGTGGGAGACGGCCAGCGACGCCGCATTGTCGGTGCGGGCGGACGACACCGCGATCTCGGCGCCGAGGTGCTCGAAGGCGAGCGTCAGCACACCCGCGCGCATCAGGTTCGCCACGCCACGGCCGCGGACGTCGGTCGCGAGCCAGGAGAACGAGTCCACCGTCCGCAGCAGCGGGAACTGCTCCCCCTCGAGCGCCTGGACGCCGACCACGCGACCCTCGACCTCCACGGCCAGATCGAGGCACCACGCGTCGGGCGACCACGTGCCCCGGTGCTTCCAGATCTCGGCGACCAGCTGACGACGGCGGTCCGCCTCGGGAGGCAGCCGGGCGAACGTCTCGTTGGCCGGGTTCATCTCGAGGTCGTCGGGCAGCGCGTCCAGGAGCGCCGGGAGATCGGCGTCGCTGAGGCCACGCATGGTCACCTCGCCGCTGGTGATCCGGAGGTCGAAGAAGGGCCAGACCATGCGGCCAGGCTAGGGCTGGTCGGGCTCGGGGGACGCACCGGTCTCCAGCCACCCCCGGAAGGCCTCGAGGTTGCGCGTCGACTCGCCGCGGAGGTTCCGCCACTCCCACTCCTTGCGGATCGAGGAGGCGAAGCCGAGCTCGAGGATCGTGTTGAAGCTGCCGTCGGCATGGGTCAGCAGCGAGCCGAGCAGCCGGTCGATCTCGTCGGGCGTGACCAGCACCAGCGGCAGCCGGGCGTCGAGGTAGATGTCACCCAGGTGGTCCACGGCGTACGACACGGCGTACGTCTTGAGGTTGCGCTCCAGCAGCCAGCGGTAGACGCGCTCGTGGTTCTCGTCCGGGTTGCGGCAGACGAACGCGTGGACCGCGAGGGTGTGCGGACCGATGTCCACGCGGACCGGCGTCTGGAGCTTGTGCTCGCCCGGGAGCCCGAAGCTGAACGAGCCGTCCCGCTCCTCGAACTCCAGGTCGTTCGCGGTCAGGTAGTCACGCAGCACCTGGGCCGGGTCGTCCATGGGTACGACCCTGCCACGTGTGTCTAGACGAGCTCACGCAAGGAGGCGCGCGCCCGCTCGTAGACGTCGAGCGTTCGCTCGGCGGTGTCCTCCCACGAGAACGCGCCGGCCCGGACCCGGGCGCCGGTCGCGAGCCGGGCACGCAGCCCGTCGTCGAGCAGGACCCGGCCGATCGCGTGGGCCCAGTCGTCGGGCTCGTGGGTGTCGAGCAGCAGACCGCTCACGCCGTCGGCGACGACGGTGGTGAGTCCACCGACCGCGGCCGCCACGACCGGCGTACCGGCGGCCTGTGCCTCGGCGGCGACCAGGCCGAACGACTCGTTGTAGGACGGGACGGCGACCAGCGAGGCGGCCGCGTCCCAGAGCGCCAGCTCGGCCGGTGGGACCGGCGGCACGAACCGGACGACGTCGCCGAGCTCCAGCTCGGCGGCCAGCTCGGCGAGCGCCTCCGGGTGCTCGACGCCCGTGCCCGACGGCCCCCCGACCACCGGTACGACGAGCCGCGTGCGCAGGTCCGGCTGGTGCTCGAGCAGTCGGGCGACGGCTCGCAGCAGCACGTCGGGCCCCTTGAGCGGCTGCAGCCGGCCGGCGAACAGCACCACATGGGCGTCGGGCGGCAGCCCGAGGTGCTCGCGCGCGGCATGGGTGTCGCGGGGCCGGAACACCTGGAGGTCGACGCCGGGGTGGACGACCTCGACCCGGCCCGGGTCGGCGTCGTAGAGGTTGATCAGCTGCTTGGCCTCGAGATCGGTGCTGGCGATCAGCATGTCCGCCGCCTCGACGACCTGCTCCTCGCCGATGATCCGGGCGACCGGCTCTGGCTCGTCACCGGTGGCGATGGCCTCGTTCTTGACCTTGGCCATCGTGTGCATGGTGTGCACGAGCGGCACGCCCCAGCGGTCCCTGGCGAGCGCGCCGACCTGGCCGGAGAGCCAGTAGTGCGAGTGCACCACGTCGTAGTGGCCGAGCGGCAGGCCGGCCTCGGTGCGGAGCACCTCCCGGGCGAACGTGCACAGCTGACCCGGGAGCTCGCCCTTGTTCAGGCCCTCGAACGGGCCCGCGTGGATGTTGTGGACGGCGATGCCGCCACCGGCCTCGGCGACCGGTTCGAGCCGCGAGGACGTGGCGCGGGTGAAGATGTCGACCTCGATGCCCGCTGCGGCGAGGCGCCGGGACAGCTCGAGGACGTAGACGTTCAGGCCCCCGGCGTCACCGGTGCCGGGCTGGTCGAGCGGCGACGTGTGCACGCTGATCATCGCCACGCGGCGGACCGCGTCGGCCTCGGTGACCTCCACGACGTACTCCTCCCGGGCCCGCAACAGGGCCCGAACCCCTCCAACCGCGGGAATCGGTCCCTGATTCCCGCGATCGGAGACCGAGCCTGCTTTGGCTCCGATCGAGACGAACACGGCCCGTCCGAGCTCGCGGAGCCGCACCCGGCCGCAGTCGGAGGACGAGGCGCAGTCAGAGGGTGGCGCGGGGTACGCCGCTGCCGTGGCGACCCAGCCGGACGCCGGAGACCAGCCCGACGATCGCGCCGAACACGGCATCGACCCGCTCCGGGTCGGACAGGGATCCGTGGACGAGGGCGAACACCCCCCACACCAGGGTCGGCAGGGCGAGCGCCACGAAGACGCGGAGCGCGAGCACCTCGCTCCGCACGAGCAGCAGCCCGAGGCCGAACAGGGCCACGGTGAGGAGGACCGCCCCGGCCCAGAGCACGGTCGTCTCGAGGGTTCCGCCGTCGGGGAGGACGTACGCGAGCACCCATGCGACACCCCCGGTCAGACCCGCGATCGGAGCGGCTCTGCGGAGGTCGAGAGCGGTCCCGGAGGCTTCGACATGGCGTCCCATGGGCCCCACAGTGTGCCACCCGGATGGGGCGGCGGTCACCGGCGCCAGGCAGAATCGGCGGAGTGACCAGCCACGGAAGCCGTCGTACCGCGGTCGTCACCGGCGCCAGCAGTGGCATCGGCGCGGCGACCGCTCGGGCACTCGCGCAGGAGGGGTACGCCGTGTGGTGCGCGGCCCGGCGCAGCGACCGGATCGAGGCGCTCGCCGCCGAGATCGACGGCACCGCGGTCACCTGCGACGTCACCTCGCCGGAGTCGGTGGCCGAGCTGTCCGCGGCCGTCGGCGAGAGCCTGAACGTGCTGGTCAACAACGCCGGTGGCGCCTTCGGTCTCGAGCCGGTGGCCGAGGCCGACGCCGAGTCCTGGCGCAGGATGTTCGACGTGAACGTGCTCGGTCTGCTGCACGTGACCCAGGCCCTGCTGCCGGCCCTGAGGGCCAGCGGAGACGGACTGATCGTGAACGTCGGCTCCACGGCGGGCCGGATCGCCTACGAGGGAGGCGCCGGCTACACCGCCGCGAAGCACGGCACCCAGGTGGTCACCGAGACCTTGCGACTCGAGCTGGTCGGTGAGCCGATCCGGATCAGCGAGATCGCGCCGGGGATGGTGCGCACCGACGAGTTCGCGATGGTCCGGTTCGAGGGCGACCGGGCGCGGGCCGACGCGGTGTACGCCGGGGTCGCCGAGCCGCTGGTGGCCGAGGACGTCGCCGACGCGATCGCCTGGATCGCCACCCGTCCCTCGCACGTGAACATCGACGAGCTGGTGATCAAGCCGCGCGCACAGGCCGCCCAGCACAAGGTCCACCGGGAGTGAGCCCCGCGCCGTACGCCGTCTGACCCGTGGGACCCGGGTGTCGTCCGGCGCTCGGGCCAGCAAGACTGCCACGCATGCAGACGATCGGCCTGGTCGGCGGGATGAGCTGGGAGAGCACCGCGGTCTACTACCGCGACCTCAACGTCGGGGTGCACGACCGGCTCGGCGGGCTCTCGTCCCCGAAGCTGGTGCTCAGCACCGTGGACTTCGCCGAGCTGACCGCCCTGGAGGATGCCGACCGCTGGCCGCAGATCGGTGACCTGCTCGCCGACGCGGCGCGCGGTGTCGAGCGGGGCGGTGCGGACTTCCTGCTCCTGTGCACGACGACGTTCCACAAGGTGGCCGACCAGGTCGAGGCCGCCGTCGACATCCCGCTGCTGCACCTCGGCGACGTGGTGGCCGAGGAGGTGCGGTCGCAGGGCGTGACCAGGGTGGGGTTCATCGGAACCACGGTCGCGATGTCGGACGGCTTCTTCGCCGACCGGCTCGGCCGGCACGGCCTCGCGACCGTGATGCCCGACCCGCGTCATCACGAGCTGCTCAACGGTGCGATCTACGACGAGCTGGTGCACGGCCGGGTCATCGATGCGACGCGGCGACGCGTGCTCGGCGTGCTCGAGGAGCTGTGGGACGCCGGTGTCGGCGGCGTGCTGCTGGGGTGCACGGAGCTTGAGCTGCTGATCAAGCAGGCAGACGCCGACCTCCCGGTCTACCCGTGCACGACGCTGCACGTGAACGCCGCCCTCGATCGGGCGCTGGACGGCTGACCCTCGCCGGATCGGCTCCACCCGCGCACGGCCGCGTCGCTTGCTTGCCGTCATCCCCGCTGTCACGTTGGACGTCACGGACCGGCGGGAGGGACTGACATGCGGGGTACCCGGTCGAGCGTGGTCGCCACGGTGAGCGCGGCTGCGCTCCTGGTGGTGGGCTTCGACTACACGACGTACGCGGTCACCGGCGACAGCTTGTTGCTGGGGCGTGCCAACCAGGCCGACGGTGTGACGACCCTGACGCGCCACGGGAGCGGAGTCGCGTTGTCGCTGGAGTCGTCGGGTCACCGAGCCCCGTCCTTGCGGGTCAGCTCCTCGGCCCGGGTGCCGCGGTTGAACGCCGACCTGCTCGACGGACGGCACGCGGCGCAGCTGTCGACCCGGGCGGTCAGCTACCGGGCGGGAGCGCGCGGGAACGTCGTGAACGGCGCCGGGTTCTGGCGCGTGCGCGTGGCGCCCGGCGCCTACCAGGTGAGCTTCAAGGCGTTCGTGATCCCGGACAGCGCCCCTGTGGGGTCCACGGTCGACGTGATCTGTGGAGTGGCCGACCTGGCCACGCTGGGGCCGAACACGAGGGTGTACACCGCCGACTCCGCGACGTACAGCAACGCGTTCCCGACCCTGATGTCGGGAGCCGACACGGTCCGCATCCGGAAGGACGCCGACCCCGGCATCGTGTGCACGACCGCGACGAACAGTGACTTCACCTTGTTCAAGCCGATCACGGCATCGTTCACCCGCGTCGACCGCCGCACGGTCAGGACGGCGGCGCCGGTGGCCGTGCAGAAGGTCGGACCGGGCGGCCTCTTCGCCGAGCTCCACCGCTGAGGCAGGTGACGACGCGCCGAGGGTGCCGCCGCCACGCGCTCAGCAGGTGTCCTTGACGGCGGTCTCGAGGGCCGTCAGCGACGCACCGAGTGCCTTCACGGCCGTGCCCAGCGCCGCCAGGGTCGACACCGAGGGCGAGGCGGTCGCGGCCTGGAGGGTCGAGCGCACGTTCGAGGTGGCCCGGTCCACGTCGGCGATCTCGGTGGCGTACTGGGTCTTGGCGGCGCTCATGACGGTGCTCAGGTCGGACTGCACCCGGGCGACGTCCCCCGGCAGGGCCGCGAGTGAGCTCTTGTCGAGGCTCACGCTCGTCACGTCCGCGACCGAGCTCTTGAGCGCGTCGACGTCCGAGCAGATCGCCGGCTTGTCCTTGCTGCAGCCGGTGACGACGAACGAGACCGCGAGGACGCCCCCGGCGGCCAGACACTGGACGGAACGTCGACTCATCATGGTCGCCACCCTCGTGCACCGAGCGCCGGTGGTCATCGCCCGTGGCGGGTGAGCGGAGCGGGATGGAGCCCGCCAGACCCTCGTTGTGGACACTCGACGCCCTGCTACGCCGAGCGCGCACCGCGGCTGACGCAGCGGAAGCCGAGGTGGGACGTCGACGTGTCGATGGGCTGCGCCATCCGGGCCGCGGGCCGATACCGCCGGCAGTAGTTGGGGGCGCAGAGGTGAGAACCGCCCTTCATCACCTTGCGCGGGATCTCGGTGCCCGGGACGGCCGGGTCGTGGCTGCCTTCACGGGTGCCGCCACGAGGGTCCTCGACGCTGCAGCACGCATGTGCCGCTGGTTCGTGCGCCCCGTACCAGTCGCTGGTCCACTCCCAGACGTTGCCCGTCATCTCGAGCAGGCCGTAGCCGTTGGGCGGGTACGAGCCGACCGGCGCGGTGCCCCGATAGCCGTCCTCACCGCTGTTGTGGAGGGGGAACTCGCCCTGCCAGGTGTTCGCCATCCATCGGCCTCCGGGCGTGAGCTCGTCGCCCCAGGCGTACGTCGCGCCGTCGAGGCCGCCGCGGGCGGCGTACTCCCACTCGGCCTCGGTCGGCAGCTCCTTGCCGGCCCACTCGGCGTACGCCGCCACGTCCTCCCACGCGACATGGACGACGGGATGGTCCGGGAGGCGCTTCACCGAGCTCCCGGGTCCCTGCGGTTGGCGCCAGCTGGCCCCCGGCACGTAGGTCCACCAGTTGTACGGGTTGTCCAGCGACACCGGCCGTGTCGGCTGCCGGAACACGGCGGACGCGGCGACCAGCAGCTCCGGGACGGCCCCGGGGTAGTCGGCCGGATCGGGTGCGCGCTCGGCGGACGTGACGTAGCGGGTCTGCTTCACGAAGCGGGAGAACTCCGCGTTGGTGACGGTGTGCGCGTCCATCCAGAAGCCGTCCACGCCGACCTGGTGCGTGGGCGACTCCTCCGGGTAGTGGTCGTCGGAGCCCATCCGGAACGTCCCGCCGGGGATCCAGATCATGCCCGGACCGGGCGCCTCGCTCTCGGGTACCCCGGGTGAGGGCTCGCGGTCGTCCCGACGTGGCCGCGCGTCGAGCACGGCCGGTTCGTCGTTGGACATCCACGGCACCCTTCGCTCGAAGTCTCCGCCGCCGGGTCCGCCACGCCGAGCACGTGGTCGACGCGCAGGGGCCTCGCCGGTGAAGGGTCCGATGGTCGCCCAGCGCGAACGGACAGGCCTCATCCCCTTCGGGTGAACCCCGGTGGGCGCCCTGCCGACGCGGACCTCCACCGGGCCGCCACTACACTCGCTTCGGCCCCCGGGCCGCCTCATCCGTCGACGAGAGGGACCTCACCACCGCATGTCAGCCAGCCAGGAGCGCGATCCGACACCAGGGTGGATCCGCAGGCTGGCCAAGCTGGTGTGGGTCCACAGGACCAACGTCCTGATCTCCTTCGCCGCGGCCGTCCTCGGCAGCATGGGCCAGGCGGTCGTCCCGCTCGTCGCCCGCAAGATCGTGGACGACGTCATCGGTCACGACGGCGCCCGCCTGTGGCCGTGGCTGCTCCTCCTCGTCGTGATCGCCGGAGCGGTGTTCGCCTTCGCCTACCTGCGCCGCTACCGAGGCGGCCTGGTCGGCATCGCCGTGCAGTACGACCTCCGCAACCGGATGCACGACCACCTGCTCACCCTCGACGAGCGGAGCCTCTCGCACCTCAGCACCGGCCAGATCGTCGCCCGCGCCAACAGCGACACCGCCCTGGTGCAGGGTCTCCTCAACTTCCTGCCGCTGATCACCGGCAACCTGCTGATGATGATCGTCTCGCTGGTGATCATGTTCGCGCTGTCGCCGCCGCTGGCCCTGGTCGGGCTCGTGATCGCGCCGGCGCTGTTCGTCGTCTCGCTCCGGATGCGGCTCAAGGTCTTCCCCGCCACCTGGGACGGCCAGCAGCGCGAGGGCGAGGTCGCCGAGGTCGTCGACGAGGACGTGAACGGCGTCCGCGTGGTCAAGGCGTTCGGCCAGGAGGAGCGCGAGCTGGAGCGGATGGTCGGCATCGTCGCGACCTTGTACGGCGTGCGCATGCGCGCCACCCGCCTCCAGGCCCGGTACCAGCCCCTCCTCGAGTCGATCCCCGTCTTCGCCCAGGTCGCGGTGCTCGCGCTCGGCGGCTGGATGGCGCTCCACGACCAGATCTCGATCGGCACCTTCCTCGCCTTCTCGACGTACGTCGGGCAGTTCGTCGCGCCGGCCCGGCAGCTGGCCGGCGTCCTCACCGTCGGCCAGCAGGCCCGGGCCGGCGTCGAGCGGATCTTCCAGCTGCTCGACCTCGAGTCGCAGATCGCCGACGAGCCCGACGCCGTCGACCTCCCAGAGGTGCGCGGGGAGATCGAGCTGCGCGGAGTGCGGTTCGCCTACGCGGAGCAACCGATCCTCGACGGGCTCGACCTCCACCTCCGTCCCGGTGAGCGCGTGGCTCTGGTCGGCGCCAGCGGCAGCGGCAAGTCGACGGTCACCCGCCTCGTCCACCGGCTGCTCGACCCGGACGAGGGTCAGGTGCTCGTCGACGGCCACGACGTCCGCCACGTCACTCTGCAGTCGCTGCGCAGGCAGGTGGGTGCGGCGTTCGAGGAGAGCTTCCTGTTCTCGGACACGATCGCCGCGAACATCGCCTACGGGCACCCGGACGCGTCGCGCGAGGAGATCGAGGAGGCGGCTCGCGTCGCCGGCGCCCACGACTTCATCCTCGAGCTGGCCGACGGCTACGGCACCCGGGTCGGCGAGCGCGGCCTGAGCCTGAGCGGAGGCCAGCGACAGCGCGTGGCCCTCGCCCGCGCGATCCTGTCCGACCCGCGGATCCTGGTGCTCGACGACGCGACCAGCGCCGTCGACGCGGCCACCGAGGAGGCGATCTTCTCCCGGCTCCGCGAGGTCCTGGCCGACCGGACGAGCCTGATCGTCGCGCACCGCGTGTCCACGCTGAGCCTGGCCGACCGCGTCGTCCTCCTCGAGCACGGCCGGGTCGCGGACGAGGGCACGCACCACGAGCTCCTGGGACGCAATGCGGCGTACCGCGAGCTGCTCACCGGGTTGGACGACGACGCGGCCGGAGCGGTCGGTGACTCGATCGAGACCCTCAGCCAGGTCGACATCACTCCGTCGGCCTGGCAGCGCGGCACCGGCGACCGGGCCGAGGCGGTCCGCGACGCCACCGAACGGGCCGCGGCCCGGATGGCCCGTCGGCCCACGATGGGGCCGGGGATGGGCGGCGGTTGGCGGCTCAACCTCGCCCCCACCCCCGAGCTGCTGGCGCGCGTCGAGGCCCTGCCACCGGTGCGTGACGATCTGGAGCCCCGGCTCGTGCACGAGACCCGGGCCGACCCCGAGTTCTCGATGTGGCGGCTGGTCAAGGAGTTCCGCTGGTCCTTCGCGCTGGGCCTCGCGCTCGTGGTCCTCGATGCGCTGGCCGGACTCGCGGGCCCCTACCTGGTGCGCATCGGTGTCGACCACGGGGTCGCAGCGGATGCGGTCGACGTCTTGTGGTGGGCCTCCGCGGCGTTCCTGTTCGTGGCCCTCCTGGACCTGCTCGACCAGATCGCCGCGACCTTCGTCACCGGCCGCACCAGCGAGCGGATCATGGCCGGCCTGCGCATCCGCATCTGGGCGCAGCTCCAACGCCTCTCGCTCGACTACTACGAGCGCGAGATGGCGGGCCGGATCATGACCCGGATGACCACCGACGTCGACCAGTTCGAGACGCTGATCGAGAACGGCCTCCTCCAGGCCCTGGTCTCCCTGGTCACCTTCGTCGGGGTCGGCGTCGCGTTGCTGCTGATGGATCTCGAGCTCGCCCTGGCGACGATGACGATCATCGTGCCGCTCGCCATCGCCACCGTGATCTTCCGGCGGGTCACCAGCGAGCTCTACGACCGCGTCCGTGAGGCCCTGGCGATCGTGAACGCCGACTTCCAGGAGTCGCTCTCGGGCATCCGCGAGGCGCAGGCCTTCGTGCACGAACAGCTCACCCGTGAGCGGTTCCACCGGTTGGGCCGGCGCTACTACGACGGCCGCGCGCGGGCCCAGCGCACGATCGCGACGTACTTCCCCTTCGTGCTGTTCCTCTCCGCGATCGCCGACGTGATCGTGCTCGGCGTCGGCTCCCACCTGATCGAGCAGGGCCGGCTCACGACCGGTGTGCTGATCGCCTTCCTGCTGTACCTCACGATGTTCTTCTCCCCGATCCAGCAGCTGTCACAGGTCTTCGACTCCTGGCAGCAGACCCGGGTGTCCATCGGGCGCATCTCCGAGCTGATGCGGCTGCAGACGATCACGCCCGACGTGACCGAGCCCGTCCCGCTCGGTCGGGTCCGTGGCGAGCTCGTGCTGCACGACGTCCACTTCACCTACCCGCAGGCCGACCTCGCCACCGAGGAGCGCGGCCCCGCCGACCAGGTGCCGACCCGCGCGCACGCCGTACGCCGCAAGCCGCCGGAGGCGCTCCGGGGCCTCGAGCTCCGCATCGCCGCCCACGAGACGGTCGCCCTCGTCGGCGAGACCGGCGCCGGCAAGTCGACGGTGCTCAAGCTGATCGCCCGCTTCTACGACCCCGACTCGGGCTCGGTGACCCTCGACGGGCACGACCTGCGCACCCTGTCGCTGCACGACTTCCGCAGCCGGCTCGGCTACGTGCCGCAGGAGTCGTTCCTCTTCACCGGCACCATCCGCGACAACATCGCCTACGGCCGGCCCGACGCATCCGACGCCGAGGTCGAGGCGGCGGCCCGCGCCGTCGGCGCCCATGACCTGGTCGCCGGCCTTCCCGGCGGCTACCTCCACGAGATCTCCGAGCGCGGTACGTCGCTCTCCTCCGGCCAGCGCCAGCTGATCGCCCTCGCCCGCGCCGAGCTGGTCGACCCGGCGCTGCTGCTGCTCGACGAGGCGACGGCCAACCTCGACCTCGCCACCGAGGCCAAGGTGTCCGCGGCGATGGCGGCGGTGGCCGGGCGACGGACCACGATCCTGATCGCCCACCGACTGCAGACGGCCCGCGCCGCCGACCGGATCGTCGTCCTCGGTCAGGGTCGGGTCCTCGAGGACGGGACGCACGACGACCTGGTCGCCCGCGACGGCCGGTACGCCGCGATGTGGCGGGCCTTCGAGCTGGTCCGGGCCTCGTGAGCGTCCCTTGACGCAGCCACGCCAGGTAAAACCTGGTCCCGGCCGCCGGACCACCGAATCCCGCGTCCCCGGCGCGCCGTACCGCTGAATCTGCAGGTCACAACGGTCTCCCGGGGTCGATCGCTCGCCGCACCCGACCTCCGCCACGGGCCCGCGACGGGCCCGGCCAGGTCTTTACCGGGCGCTGCGTCACGCCCGCCGATTTGACCGTCTCTTAAGTCACAAGGAGGCAAACACCAATGTGCACCACATCCCCCCATGGTGCCCATGGCCGTCCGTGCGAGGACTGCCTGGGAGACCGGATCAACCGAACGGTTGCTTTGGCCAGCCGCGATCGTGCCCTCACCCCCCTCTGGGCACGGCAGCGTCGGTATCGCGTGCGCCCCGCGTACGTCGAGATGCTCCGCAGGGTCCCGTTGACGGCCTGAACCTCCTGCCCGACACGGGCCCGGTCGCTGGCGACCGGGCCCTCGTCGTGTCCGGGTCCATCTCGGGAGGACCCGGCGCTGACGAGCCTCCCGGGTCGTGTGCCTGAGGACGGTCCCCCGTCCCCCCTCAGGCACACGACCCCTCTTCACGATGCAGGTCCGCACCACCGCCGCCGATAGGATCGGGAGCCGAACCCCCACCTGCGAAAGCGACGTCGTCCCACCATGCCTGCCACCCGTTCGGACCTCCGGAACGTCGCGATCGTCGCGCACGTCGACCACGGCAAGACCACGCTCGTCGACGCCATGCTCCACCAGGCCGGCGCGTTCACCGCGCACCAGGAGGAGGCCGGAGTGGCCGACCGGATCCTGGACTCGGGCGATCTGGAGCGCGAGAAGGGGATCACGATCCTCGCCAAGAACACCGCGATCCACTACACGGGCAAGAGCGCGGCCGACCTCGGACTGGCCGGCGGCATGACGATCAACATCATCGACACCCCGGGCCACGCCGACTTCGGCGGCGAGGTCGAGCGCGGGTTGTCGATGGTGGACGGGATCGTGCTGCTGGTCGACGCGTCCGAGGGCCCACTGCCGCAGACGCGGTTCGTGCTCCGCAAGGCGCTGAACGCCGATCTCCCCGTCGTCCTGGTCGTGAACAAGGTCGACCGCCCCGACGCCCGGATCTCCGAGGTCGTCGACGAGACCTACGAGCTGTTCCTGGACCTCCTCGACGAGCACCACAGCCAGGACGCGCTCGACTTCCCGGTCGTGTACGCGTCGGCGAAGCACGGCCGCGCCGCCCTGGACGCGCCGACCAACGGCGCCCTGCCCGACTCCCCCGACCTCGAGCCGCTGTTCCGCACGATCCTGGAGACGATCCCGGCACCGACGTACGACGAGGACGCACCGCTGCAGGCACACGTGACGAACCTCGACGCGTCGCCGTTCCTCGGCCGTCTCGCGCTGGTCCGCGTCCATCAGGGCACCCTCCGGAAGGGCCAGAACGTCGCCTGGCTGCAGCGCGACGGGTCGCGCCGGAGCGTGAAGATCACCGAGCTGCTGATGACCGAGGCGCTGGAGCGGGTGCCGGCCGAGTCGGCCGGTCCGGGCGACATCGCGGCCATCGCCGGCATCCCCGAGATCATGATCGGCGAGACGCTGGCCGACCCCGACCACCCGGTGGCGCTGCCGCTGATCACCGTCGACGAGCCGGCGATCTCGATGACGATCGGCACCAACACCTCGCCGCTGGTCGGGAGGACCAAGGGATCCAAGGTCACCGCCCGGCTGGTCAAGGACCGCCTCGACCGGGAGCTCGTCGGCAACGTCTCGCTGCGGGTGCTGCCCACCGAGCGTCCGGACACCTGGGAGGTGCAGGGCCGCGGTGAGCTGGCACTGGCGATCCTGGTCGAGCAGATGCGCCGCGAGGGCTACGAGCTGACGGTCGGGAAGCCGCAGGTGGTGACCCGCGAGATCAACGGCAGGCTGCACGAGCCGGTGGAGCGGCTGACGATCGACGCACCGGAGGAGTACCTCGGCACGATCACCGAGCTGATGGCGACCCGGAAGGGCCGCATGGAGCAGATGACCAACCACGGCACGGGCTGGGTGCGGATGGAGTTCCTGGTGCCGGCGCGCGGGCTGATCGGCTTCCGGACCGAGTTCCTCACCGAGACCCGCGGCACCGGGATCGCCCATCACGTGTTCGAGAAGTACGAGCCGTGGTCGGGCGAGATCCGCTCGCGGGCGACCGGCTCGCTCGTCGCCGACCGCTCCGGTGCCGCCACGTCGTACGCGATGACGAACCTGCAGGAGCGCGGTGTCCTGTTCGTCGAGCCGGCGACCGAGGTCTACGAGGGGATGATCGTCGGCGAGAACTCCCGCGCCGACGACATGGACGTGAACATCACCAAGGAGAAGCAGCAGACCAACGTCCGCTCCTCCACCGCAGACAACTTCGAGAAGCTGGTGCCCCCGCGGCGGCTGTCGCTCGAGCAGTGCCTGGAGTTCTGCCGCGAGGACGAGTGCGTCGAAGTCACGCCGCACACCGTGCGCATCCGCAAGGTCGTGCTCGACCAGAACGACCGGGCGAAACTGGCCGCGCGGGCCCGCAAGGGGACGCGTTGAGGTCCTCCCGGATTCACCGCTTAAGCGGTGAAACTGATGCTTCTTGGCCGATGCATACGTCAAGAAGCGTCGGTTTCACCGCTTAAGCGGTGAAACCGACCGCCCCACCGCCCCTCACCGGTTCAGCTGCTCCATCCAGTCGCCGGGTACGGCGCCGGCCGGACCGGGGGTGGGTTGCTCGGGCGGATGGCTCTGCGGGCCGGCCA
>Ga0207674_10001837_pt1 | contig 27050 bp, 24 predicted proteins | sample KBSCornC72_FD_184303 | JGI IMG/M metagenome (GOLD analysis project Ga0207674, IMG submission 184303) | Corn rhizosphere microbial communities from Kellogg Biological Station, Michigan, USA - KBS Corn C7-2 (SPAdes) (version 2) | ecosystem: Host-associated > Plants > Roots > Rhizosphere > Soil ...
TGGTCCACGCGAAGGAGAAGTCGGACGGCGCGCCGATTCACGGCGGCAACGTCACGATCCACGCCACGATGACATGCCCGCACGCGATGCCGCTCTACACGAAGAAGCTCCAGGAGACCTCACCGGGCACGTACAAGACCGGCTACTCGCTCGTCATGCCCGGCCAGTGGACGTTCTACGTCATCGTCCGCGCCAAGAACGGCGACGCCACGACCTCGACGTTCCCCGTCACGGTCAAGGCCCCGGGCGCCTAGTCCTCCTCGTTGCTACCCTAGGAGCCGACCGCAATCTCGGCCGTGCGCGGCGCTTCCCGCGGCGAGCTTGGACTGCGGACTACGCACAGAAGGAGACGGATTGACTCTCACCAAGGAAGCAAAGCTGGAGATCATCGGGCGCCACGGGCGCTCGCAGACCGATACGGGCTCGCCCCACGTCCAGATCGCGCTCCTCACGCAGCGCATCAACGAGCTCACGGAGCACCTCAGGGCGCATCCGACGGACCACCACTCGCGGCGCGGCCTGCTCAAGCTGGTCGGGCGCCGCCGGCGATTTTTGAACTACCTCCAGAAGAAGGACGTGGAGGCGTACCGAGAACTGATCAAGGAGCTGGGCCTCAGGCGCTAGCTCCGTAGCCGGAGGGTCGGAGTTTGAGCGAGCTTCGCGGCCGCGAAGCTGACTCAAACCTCGGCTCTCCACGAAGAAGTGGAGGCATAGATGAGCACCATGACCGAAAGTCTCGCCACGGTCTCCGTGACCGTCGGCGAGCAAGAAATCACCTTCGAGACGGGCAAGCTCGCCAAGCAGGCGGACGGCGCCGTCGTCGTCCGCTCCGGCGAGACGATGGTCCTCGCGACCGCGCAGGGGAAGATGGAGGGCCGCGAAGGCGCCGACTTCTTCCCGCTCACCGTCGACGTCGAGGAGCGCATGTACGCCGCCGGGAAGATCCCCGGCGGTTTCTTCAAGCGCGAAGGGCGTCCGACCGAGCGCGCGATCCTCACCGCCCGCATGATCGACCGCCCGATCCGGCCGCTCTGGCCGAAGGGCTACAAGAACGAGGTGCACGTGGTCGCGACGACGCTGTCGGCCGACCTCGTGACCGCGCACGACATCCTGTGCATCAACGGCGCGTCGGCGGCGCTGATGGTCTCGCCGCTGCCCTTCCTAGGCCCGGTGGGCGCAGTCCGGATCGGACGGGTCGACGGTCAGTTGATCGTCAACCCGACGCTGCCGGTCGTCGAGGAGGAGAGCACGCTCGACCTGATCGTCGTCGGCACGAAGGAGGCGCTGACGATGATCGAGGCCGGCGCCGACGAGATCCCCGAGGACGAGATCCTCGAGGCCTTCGAGCTCGCGCACGGCGAGATCGTGAAGATCTGCGACGCGCAGGAGGAGCTCCGGGCCAGCGCCGGGAAAGCGAAGTACTTCGACGCCGAGCTCACCGCCGAGCTCGAGTCGGAGCACGCCGGCCGCGTCCGCGAGCGCATCGAGGCCGAAGGCCTGCGCGAGGCGAGCGCCGTCGTCGAGGAGCTGACCGGCGAGCTCGCACCCGAGCTGGGCATGGACTCGGGCGAAGGGGACATCCTACGCCAGATCCAGGTCCGCGCCTCGCTGGACACGATCCTCGAGAAGACGCGGCTCGAAGTCGTCGAGCGTCACGTCCGCGACCAGTTCGAGGACGACCTGCGCGCGCTGACCGAGGCCGAGCAGGACTCGAAGGAGCTCAAGTCTGCGAAGCGCCAGCTGCTCTTCGACCGGATCATCGAGTCGGTCGAGCTGCCGTTCCCGGTCGGCCCGGCGACGGTCGAGGGCGAGGCGCCGGCCGTCAAGGACTCGCTCACGAAGTCGTACGTCAAGAAGGCCGCCGAGTCGATCTACAAGCAGCTCGTCCGGCAGAAGATCGCCGTCGACAAGCGCCGTCCCGACGGCCGCGGCGCCGAGGACGTCCGCGAGGTCAACTGCGAGGTCAGCGTCGCGCCGAGAACGCACGGCTCCGCGCTCTTCACGCGCGGCCAGACGCAGATCATGTCGCTCCTCACGCTCGGCACCGCCAAAGAGGGCCAGCGGATCGACGACCTCTCGCTCGAGACCGACCGCCGCTACATGCACCACTACAACTTCCCGCCCTACTCGGTCGGGGAGACCGGCTTCATGCGCGGCCCGAAGCGGCGCGACATCGGCCACGGCGCCCTCGCCCAGAGAGCGCTCGAGCCGATGATCCCCTCGCTCGAGGAGTTCCCGTACACGATCCGGATCGTGTCCGAGACGCTCGAGTCGAACGGCTCGTCGTCGATGGGCTCGGTCTGCGGGTCGACGCTCTCGCTGATGGACGCTGGCGTGCCGATCAAGGCGCCAGTCGGCGGGATCGCCATGGGCCTCGTCAAGGAAGGCGACGACTACGTGATCCTGACCGACATCCAGGGCGCCGAGGACCACCTCGGGGACATGGACTTCAAGGTCGCCGGCTCGAGCAACGGGATCACGGCGCTCCAGATGGACATCAAGATCACCGGCGTCACGCAGGAGATCATGCGGAGCGCCCTCGAGCAGGCGAAGCGGGCGCGCGAGTTCATCCTCGGCAAGATGGCCGAGGCGATCTCCGAGACCCGCACCGAGCTCGCCGAGCACGCGCCGCGGATCTCGACGGTCAAGATCGACCCGGAGCAGATCGGGATGATCATCGGCAAGGGCGGCGAGACGATCCGCGGACTCGAGGCCGACTACGAGGTGCAGATCGACATCGAGGAGGACGGCACGATCCTCATCTACGCGACCGACGGCGTGAAGGCCAAAAGCGCGATCGAGGCGATCGAGTCGATCACGAAGGAGCCCGAGGTGGGGGACACCTACACGGGCAAGGTCGTCAAGACGACCGACTTCGGCGCCTTCGTCGAGCTCAAGAAGGGCACGGACGGGCTCCTGCACGTCTCGAACGTCGGGCCTGGCCGGGTCGGGCACATCGAGGACGTGATCTCCCGCGGCGACACGCTCGACGTGATCGTCCAGGAGGTCGACAAGGAGCGCGGCCGGATCGGGCTCAAGCTCGTCGCGAAGCACGAGAACGGGTCGCTCGTCCAGCCCGACGAGCTGATCGAGCGTGCCAAGGACGCACCGCCGCGCGAGCGCGCGGAGCGCCCTCCGAGGCGTGACGGCGGCGGACGCGGCGGCCGGAACCGTGGCCCGCGCAGGGACGGCTAGCACCAAAGCTCTTCTGGCCATCGGCGCCGCCCTCACGGCGGCGCTGCTGGCCGGATGCGGCGGTTCGAACGACAAGGTCTACACCGTCGGGCCGACCCAGCAGTGCCTGCACCAGAAGGGCGAGCGCGCCGTGCGGAATCCGAAGGACCCGAAGGTGCTCACGCTCCAGTGGGCGTTCCTCCGGTTTCATCCGAGCGTGCAGGCGGCCAAGGAATTCGACGTGTCGAAGCTCACCGCGAGCTTCGGCGGGTACGAGTTCCACCGGCTGCGCAAGGGGAACGTGTCGCTGATCTGGGCGACCGGCGGCCAGAACGGCGTGCAGGGCCCGAGCAAGGATGAGGTGCAGACGGTCGAGCGCTGCCTGAAGGCGTAGCCCGGGCTGGAGTCGCCGCTCGTCGAGTTGCGCGCCTACTTCCTGCTGATCCTGCCCGTGCGCCCCGCCCGCGAGCACTACGACGAGAGGGGGCGGCCGAAAGCCACCCCCTCTCGCTCGCCTCTCAGCAGGTCGTGCGCACGGTCGGGGAGCCGTTCGGGTTGAGAAGCGGAGGCCCTCCGCCCGGCCCGATGAATGGATTGACGTCGGTCTGGCGCAGGACCCCGCATCCTGAGCCGTTCAGGAGGATCTGGCTGCCGCCGATCGTCGTCACGGTTCCCGAGGCTGAGAACAGGCCCTGTGACTGAAGCGTCAGCGCGCTTTGGCCGCTCAGCGCGAGCGTGGTCGCTGCACTGAGCCCGAGTGCGCCCTGCGAGCTCAGCGTCGACGAGCCGGTCAGCAGCTTCAGTGCGCTCTGCACCCCGTCGACCTCGATTCCGCTGCCGTTGATCTGGACGCGTCCGAAGGGACCCTCCAGCCGGGCCGTCGTGTCGTTGACGACGAGCTTGTACTGGCCGTTCGGGCTCGTGAAGGTGCCCGAGAAGTCCTGGCCGTCCTGGCCGTCCAGGCCGTTCGTCCCGTTGCACGCGTAGGAGACCCCGCTCGCGGCGATGAACTTGGTACCGCCGTTCGGGCACGCGGGATCGTCACCGGGCGCGAGTGCCTGGTTCGTGACGCCGATGCCGTCTTGCCCGTCTTGTCCGTCTTGTCCGTCCTGGCCGTTCGCGCCGTTGCACGCATAGGTGACGCCGTTCGCTGCCGTGAACTTGCTGCCGCCCGTCGGACAGGCGGCGTCGTCACCGGGCGCCAGCGCGTCGCTCGTCACGCTCACGCCGTCCTGGCCGTTGAGCCCGGAGCTGTTCCAGCTGATCGGAATGTCGCCTGGCTGACACTCGGAACGGCCGCTTCCGCCTCCGAGGAGATAGAGCGTCCCGTTCGACGGCTTGAAGCACGCGTCGATCTCGCCGGTGGTCGCGTGCGCGGCCCGTCCCACGAAGACGGCAGCGGTCAGCGCTGCACCGAGGACGAACGCGAAGACGGTGCGTCGGAGAATCAGGCTCATGGTGCCCTCCCTTTGGTCGCTTTCGACGCAAGGGAGGGGCCGCACGGCCTCCTAGCGTCCCACTCTCACAATGGCAGGGGCGGCGTCCGTTCTCAAGACAGCCACTACGATCTGCCCGTGCAGAAGTACGTCCTCAGCGAGCTCGACTCCGGGCAGCGCGTCATCACCGAGCGGATCCCGAGCGTGCGCTCCGTCGCTCTCGGCTTCTGGATCGGCGCCGGCTCGCGGGACGAGACGCCGTCGAAGGCGGGCGTCTCGCACTTCATCGAGCACCTCCTGTTCAAGGGCACGCGGTCGTACGGCGCGCAGGACATAGCCGAGATCTTCGACGCGCTCGGCGGGGAGCTGAACGCGGCCACCTCGCGCGAGCACACGCTCGTCTACGTCCGGGTCGCCGACCGGCATCTGGAGCAGGCGCTCGACGTGATGAGCGACATGGTCTACGCGCCGCTCTTCGCGGATCTCGACTCCGAGCGCGAGGTCGTGCTCGAGGAGATCGCGATGTACGAGGACACGCCGCACGAGCTCGTCCACGACCTGATGAGCGAGGCGGTCTTCGGCGACCATCCGCTGGGACGGCCGGTGATCGGTACCGCCGACGTGATCTCGTCCGTCGGCCGGCGCGCGCTGACGACGTACCACCAGACGATGTACCAGGGCGGGAACGTCGTCGTCGCCGCGGCTGGGAACCTGAAGCACGACGATCTCGTCGAACGCCTGCAGAAAGCCGAGCGGAAGCAGGCGAAGGCGCCCGCCAAAGGTCCGCGGCTGCGCAGCCCGCTCGTTCGCCCCCCACGGCCGAGCGTCCGCTTTCAGCGCAAGCGCACCGAGCAGTTCCACGTCTGCATCGGCGCGCCGGGGATCGCGCGCTCGGATCGGCGCCGCTTCACGGCGTCGCTCCTCGACGCGCTGCTCGGGGGCTCGGCCTCGTCCCGGCTCTTCCAGGAGATCCGCGAGAAGCGGGGCATGGCCTATTCCGTCTACACGTTCGCATCCCAGTACACGGACAGCGGGCTGATCGGCTTCTACGTCGGGACGCGCCCCGAGAACCTGGCGGACTGCCTCGAGATCGCGAACGAGCAGATCGCCGAGGTCGCCGAGGTCGGCCTGCGCAAGGGCGAGCTCGAGCGGGCGAAGGAGAATCTGAAGGGGAGGATCTTGCTCTCGATGGAGTCGACGTCGAACCGCATGAGCCGGCTCGGGAAGTCGCTGATCTCGGACACCGAGCTCCTGTCGATCGACCGTATCGCCGCCGAGATCGACGCGGTCACGCCGGACTCGGTCTCCGAGCTGGCGAGTGTGCTGCTCGCGCCGGAGAAGCTCTCCGCGTCGGGCATCGGGCCGAGCGAGGAGCGGTTCCGGGACGCCGTGCGGCGGATCACGCCCGAGCTGCCGGCGCGCGCGGCGGCGTGAGAGTCAAGCTCTTCGGCGCCGGAGGGAAGGTGGGCGCGGTGCTTGCGCTGGCGCTCGAAGGGGCCGGGCACGAGCTCGTGGAACTTGACTCGGCCGAGGCGATGGTCGACTTCACGGCGCCCGGGGTGGTCGTCGGGAACATCGAGCGTGCGCTCGAGGCGGGCGTTCCGTGTGTCGTCGGGACATCCGGCTGGGACCCTGCTCTGGTCGAGTCGAAGGCCGTGGAGGCAAGGCTCCCGGTCTTCTACGCGCCGAACTTCGCGATCGGAGCGGTCCTGATGATGCGCTACGCGTCCGAGGCCGCGAGGCACCTCCCGCGCGCCGAGATCGTCGAGCTGCACCACGAAACGAAGGTCGACGCGCCCTCCGGGACGGCGAAGGCGACCGCCGAGGCGATGGGCGGCGACGTGCCGATCCACTCCGTCCGCCTGCCGGGAATCGTCGCGCACCAGGAAGTGCTGCTCTCGCAGCCTGGAGAGCTGCTGACGATCCGCCATGACGCGTTCTCGCGCGAGGCGTACGTCCCCGGGGTCCTGCTCGCACTCGAGCGCTTGCCGGACCTCGAGCCCGGACTGACAATTGGGCTCGAGAGGTTGCTGTGAGCCTGCCGAGAGCCGTCCCGATCCTGCTCGGCGTCCTGGCGCTCTCCGGCTGCGGCTCCTCGAAGAGCGCGGAGACGACCACCGAGACCCAAGCCGCGACGCCGCCTGCGGTGCGGGCGGTCGACGAGCCCGCGACGCTCCCACCGCCGGGCTCGACACCGGCGATGTGCCCCGACAAGCCCGTCCCTTGCGAGCCGACGCCCGCGGACGCCGAGAAAGTCCAGCAGGCGGTGAAGGAGGGGTCGGCGCCGCGGGCGATCGCCGAGCTCCGGCTTCCGGCCCGGGGGCCGGACGCTCGTGCCCGGCTGATCGCTTGGCGCAACCGCTCCGGGCGGCTCTGTCTCGAGACGCAGGCCGATGCCGTGAGCAGCGCTCCCTTCGGCCCATGCCTGCCCGGGACTCCGTGCCAGAAGATCTGCGTGCGGCTTCTGCAAACGAAGACCGAGAGCGGGGCGCTGTACCTGCTCGGCGGCGTCGTCGCCTCCAAAAACGACAGGCTGCAGCTCAGGATGGAGGACGGGCGTGTCGAGACGTTCGGGCTCGCCGGGCCGGTCGTGCCGGGGTTCCCGGGCTACCGCATCTTCATGCTCGACCTCGGGCAAGACCTCTACCGGCGGCTCGAGCTGCTCGCGCACGACCGCGTGGTCGCGGAGGAAACGCTCACGCCGACCGAAATCAGGTCGTTACGGTGCAACGAGAGCCCACCCGTTCTGCCTTCGCAAGGCTCCCAGGGCCAACGCTCGCCGCTCCACGCGTGCATCCAACGAGCGGCGCCCAAGTAGGATGGTCCCCTTGTTAGGCGAGGTCTTGACGGCGATCGTGACGCCGTTCGACAAGGACGGCGCCGTCGACTACGACCGGTTTCGCGCGCTCGCGCGGCACGTGATCGACAACGGCGCCGACGGGCTCGTGGTCGCGGCGACGACCGGCGAGTCCCCGACGCTGACCGACGACGAGAAGGTCCAGCTCTGGACGGCCGCCGTCGACGAGGTGGGGGAGAGGGCGACGATCATCGCCAGCACCGGCACCTACTCGACCGCGCACTCCGTGCACCTCACGGAGCAGGCGCACGCGCTCGGGGTCGACGGCTTCCTCGTCGTCACGCCGTACTACAACAAGCCCCAACCGCGCGGCATCGTCGAGCACTTCAAGGCGATCGCCGCCGCCAGCGACAAGCCGATCATCGTCTACAACATCCCCCAGCGGGTCGTCGTCAACATCGAGCCCGAGACGATGATCGAGCTGGCCCAGATCTCGACCGTCAAGGCCGTGAAGCAGGCCACCGAGGAGCTCGACCAGGCCAAGCGGATCGTCGACGAGACGGAGCTCGATCTCTATGCCGGGAGCGATCATCTCGTGTTCCCGTTCCTCGAGGTCGGAGGCGCGGGCGGAGTCGTCGTGCACGGAAACCTCGTCCCGGGCCGCGTCAAGGAGATGATCGCGTTCTACAAGGAGGGCGAGGTCGAGCCGGCGCGGGAGATCGACGAGGAGCTGGCGCCGCTCGTCAACGCGCTAGGGGTCACGATCAACCCCGTTCCGGTGAAGGCGGCGCTCAACCTGCTGGGCCACGAGGTCGGCGGGCTACGCCTTCCGCTCGTGGAGGCGACCGACGACGAGGTCGCAGTCGTGCGGACGGCGCTCGAAGGCGTCGGCCTGAGCGCGGCCGTGAACGCCTAGAGACCGCGCACCCAGCTTCGGCACGCGGTCTCGTCTAGCTAGAGGAGAGGCAGTGGTTGTTTAGGGCCACTTGATGGCGCTTGGCGCAATTCCGCAGAGACACGCCAGCAACCCGATCCTGTGAAGCCATTCGTACCGCAGCAATGTGAGCTCCTTCGACGGATTCTTCTCGCCTCGGGGGGCGAGGCTCGTCTTAGGATGAAGATTGGCCGCGGCCGCTCCCTCCCTCTGACGGGTGAATTGTGCTCACCCTTTTGGCGGGCGCGCAAGTGATACTTCAGGCCATGTCCTCACTGCGGATCATCCCGCTCGGCGGCCTCGGAGAGGTCGGCAAGAACATGACGGTGTACGAGCTCGGCGACGAGCTCGTGGTCGTCGACGCCGGTTTGGCGTTCCCCCGCGACGAGCATCTCGGCGTCGATCTCGTCCTGCCCGACTTCTCGTACCTGCGCGAGCGGCGCATCCGCGCGGTGCTCCTGACGCACGCGCACGAAGACCACGTCGGGGCGCTCCCGTACCTGTTGCGCGAGATGAAGGTGCCCGAGGTCTGGGGCACCCGCCTGACGCTCGGTCTGCTCCAGTCCAAGCTCGACGAGCACGGGCTGCTGCACGCGACCGAGCTCAAGGAGGCGTCGCCCGAGGAGCCGGCGGTCGAGATCGGCGCGTTCCGGGCGGAGTTCGTCCGCATGGCGCACTCGGTCCCGGACACGGTCGCGATCGTCCTCGAGGCCGGCGGCCTGCGGATCCTGCACACGGGTGACTACAAGCTCGACCACACGCCCGTGGACGGCCTGCGCACCGACGTCGGGCGGCTGGCGGAAATCGGCAACCGCGGCGTCGACCTCCTCCTCGGCGACTCGACGAATGCCGAACGGCCCGGAGTGACCGGCTCCGAACGGCTCGTCGGCGAGGCATTCCGCCAGATCATCCCCGTGCGCGAAGGACGGGTGCTCGTGGCGAGCTTCGCGTCGAACGTGCACCGGATGCAGCAGGCCGTCGACGTCGCGGTCGAGACCGGGCGCAAGGTGTGCGTGATCGGGCGCTCGATGCGCAAGAACCTGAACATCGCGCGCAACCTCGGCTACCTCGAGGCGCCCGAGGACACGTTCATCCGCCCGCCCGAGCTCGAGGAGCTCGCGCCGCACGAGGCGATGATCCTCTGCACGGGCAGCCAGGGCGAGCCGATGTCGGCTCTGACGCGGATCGCGTACCGCGACCATCCGGCCGTGATCGTCGAGCGCGGCGACACCGTCATTCTCTCGGCGAAGCCGGTGCCGGGGAACGAGCTTCGCGTGCACGACACGATCAACCGGCTGGCCAAGGCCGGCGCCGAGGTGCTGCACCAGGAGATCGCGCCCGTGCACGTGTCCGGCCACGGGAACTCGGAAGAGATCCGCACGATCCTCGGGCTCGTGCGTCCGCGGGCGGTGATGCCCGTGCACGGCGAGTTCCGGATGCTCGCGGCGCACGCGAAGCTCGCGCGTGAGGCAGGCGTGCCTGCGAGCTCGATCGTCCTCGCCGAGAACGGCAGCGTCGTCGAGCTGGACGAGCGCGGCGTGCGGATCGTGGACACAATCGAGACGGGCGTGACGTTCGTCGACGGGCTGGGCGTGGGGGACGTGCGCGACGTCGCGCTGCGCGACCGGCGGCACCTGTCAGAGCACGGCGTGCTGATCGTCGTCGCCACCGTCGGTTCGAACGGGGCGACCGCAGAGCCCGAGCTGATCGCCCGCGGCTTCGGGGAGACCGAGCCGCTCGTCGCCGAGATGCGGAGCGAGGCTGCGCAGGTGCTCGAGGAGTGCATCGAGCAGGACATCACCGAGATCAAGCTCCTCCAGGAGCATCTCCACGACTCGCTCGCGCAGCTCGTGTACGACCGGACGGGGCGGCGGCCGATGATCCTCCCGGTGATCGTCGAGGTCTAGTTCGGGCATAGTGAGGGCGTGAGCACGCTTCGAGCTGAACCGGGCTGGGCCGACCTCTTGGTCGACTACGCCCCTGAAGGGGCGACCGCACAGCGCCTCGTGGCGCAGCTGCGGGCGTGCCAGGTCTCGGCGCTCGCGTTCTGTCGCCTCCTGGAGCGCTGGGCTCGGGGAGAAGCGTCGCCCTCGACTCCCGGAGCGCGAGAGGCTGCGCTGCGTCGGGCGGCCGAGCGAGCGGAGACGGCTCTCTCCGGTCTCGAACACCCGCTGGGCCGGTACTTGCTCGAGCTCGAGTCCGATCACGCCGAGGGTCGTTCCTGGTACGGCGAGCCGGGACGCGCGGAGCTCGTCGAGTGGCAGCCCGTCTTGAGCCGCGCAGGAGTCCACGCGTCGCCGGTGCGGGTCGCGCAGGCGTACCTCGAGCTGGCCGTGCTCGTGCGCGCGCTCGAGGGGCTCGCGACAGCGGCTCGCATGCGCTCGGCACCGGATCCGTCCGACCTCTGGGCGGGCCTCTTCGATTTGCGAGAGAACCTTCTCAACGGCGCGCTCGAAGACCTGAGAGCCCTCGCGGCTTAGGGTTGCGGTTCGTCGTCCTCGGCGGAACGCGCTTCATCGGGCCGTACCTGGTCCGCGAGCTCGTCGAAGCCGGCCACCAGGTGACGGTCTTCCATCGGGGAGAGACGGAGGCCGACCTGCCCTCGTCGGTTCGGCACGTGCACGGCGACTTCGGAGAGCTCGAGGAGCGGCTGCCCGAGTTGGGCGACCCAGAGCCGGACGTCGTGATCGACATGGTCCCGTACATCGCGAAGTCGGGAGGTCACGGCGTCCTGCACTTCGCGGGCATCGCGCGCCGCGGCCTCGTCCTGACGAGTTGCGACGTCTACCGGGCGTTCGCGCGCTTCTGGCGAAGCGAGCCCGGCCCTCCCGACCCGTTGCCGCTGACCGAGGAGTCGCCGTTGCGGCGCAAGGTCGCACCGGACCGGGGCTCGATTCGGGTCGACTTCGACAACGTCGAGGTCGAAGAGCAGGTCCGGTGCGACGCCCGGTTCCCCGTGACGTCGCTCCGGCTGCCGGCGACCTACGGGCCCGGCGACCGCCAGCACCGCCTCTACGAGCTCGTCGCACGCATGGACGACGCGAGGCCGGCGATCCTCGTCGACGAGCGGTTCGCCGGCTGGCGCTGGGTCCGTGGCTACGTCGAGGATGTGGCGGCCGCGATTGCGCTGGCGGCCGCCGACGAGCGGGCAGCGGGTCGCGTGTACAACGTCGCGCAACCCGAGGCCTATTCGGAGGCGCAGTGGGCGCAGATGGTCGCGGACGCCCACGGCTGGCGGGGCGATGTCGTCACCGTGCCGCACGAGATCATGCCCGAGTCGATGCGGGCGGACTACGACGAGCGGCAGGAGTACGTCGTCAGCTCGGCGTTGATTCGGAACGAGCTCGGCTTCGAGGAGCGTGTCCCACTGAACGAGGGCCTGCGCCGGACGATCGAGTGGGAGCGGGCGAACCCTCCCGCCGGCGCCGAGCCGGACTACGAAGCCGAAGACCGGGCTCTGGCGCAACTGGGCCGGTCGTAGCGCGCCGAGTCCAGGGCACAAAGAAGCACACTCTCGGCACACCGCCAACTTGACAGCGACCGGAGTCGGACCCCGTTCGCTGTCAAGTGGTTTCTTGGGGACGGGGCTGCTTGAGCGTCCAAAAAGGGCTTCGGGGCACCACGTCGAAACGCGGCACATGGCGCGGCGACGCACGAAACGTGTGCTCAAGCCTCGCGCGCCCTCGCGCGTGAGAAAAAAGCGCGCGAAGACGAAGAGGCCACGCGGGCACCAGCATCCAGAGCTGCTCGGCCTCGCGCTCGTCGCGTTCGGGCTCTTCCTCGCGACCGTGCTGTGGGCCGGCTGGAACGGCGGCTACGTCGGCGGGTGGATCGGCGACGGGTTCATCGCACTCGTCGGCGGGCTCGCGTTCGTGCTGCCGCTCGCGCTCGTCGTCGTCGGAGGCCTCATGGTCGGTCGCAGCGACCTCGTCGACGTCCGGCCGTTCAGGACAGGACTGTTCGTCTTCGCACTCGGACTGCTGCTCACGCTCGGGAGCGAGGGCGGCTATCTCGGATCGGGCCTGAGCGACGCGCTCGGAGCTGCGCTCGGCGACACGGGAGTCGCCATCGTCGGCGTCCTCTGCCTCCTTGCGGGCGCACTCCTGCTGACCGGGGCCTCGGCCGGCGCGCTCATCCGCCGCACCGCGACCGCTGCCCGCCGGCCGCTCGAGCGCCCACAGCGCGAGGAGCTGGCGCCGATCTCCCCCGAGCTCATCTCCACCGCGCACGCCGCCGCGCCGGTCCCGCTGGTCGACGCGGCGTCCGAATACCCGGACGTGATCGGCCAGGCCGAGCCCGCGCCGCTGATCCCGTTCCCCGAGCCGCAGGCCGAGGAGGAGCCGGACCACGACAGCCTCTTCAACGCCTCGCCGGCGGTGGAGGACTACAAGCTTCCCGACCGCAGCGTCCTGCGGCAGTCCGGGGCGACCGGCGCCGCACCGGCCGAGGCGACGAGCCAGGTCGCGCACGCGCTCGTGCAGGCGCTCGCCGACTTCGGCGTCCAGGCTTCGGTCATCGGCCAGATCACCGGGCCGCGCGTCACCCGCTACGAGCTCCAGCTCGCGCCCGGCACGAAGATGTCCAAGGTCTCAGCGCTCAAGGACGACCTGTCGTACGCGCTGGCGACGACCGAGATCCGCATCCTCGCGCCGATTCCCGGCAAGCAGGCCGTCGGCGTCGAGGTCCCGAACCTGACGCCGAACCTCGTCACGCTCGGGGACATCTACGACGACCTCCCGCAGACCGCGAGCCCGGTCGCCGTCTGGCTCGGCAAGGACATCTCCGGCAACGCCGTCTGGACCGACCTCGCCCGCATGCCGCACATGCTCATCGCCGGTACCACCGGCTCCGGCAAGTCCGGCTGCATCAACACGATCCTGACCTCGATCCTGCTCCGCTCGACCCCGGACGAGGTGCGGATGATCCTCATCGACCCGAAGCGGATCGAGCTCAGCTACTACGAGCAGATCCCGCATCTCCTGGCGCCGGTCGTGTCGAGCCCGAAGGAGGCGACGGCCGTCCTCTCCAACGTGATCGCGGAGATGGAGCGCCGCTACGAGCGCCTCAGCGTCGTCCGCGCCCGGAACCTGCCCGAGGCGAACCGCGCCTTCCGCGAGCGCGGCGAGCAGACGCTGCCGTACCTGCTCGTCGTCATCGACGAGCTCGCCGACCTGATGATGATCTCGCCGCAGGCGGTCGAGGACGCGATCATCCGCCTCGCCCAGAAGTCGCGCGCTGTCGGCATCCACCTCGTGCTCGCCACGCAGCGCCCGTCGGTCGACGTGATCACCGGCATGATCAAGGCGAACGTCCCGTCGCGGATCGCCTTCGCGGTCTCGAGCCAGACCGACTCGCGCGTGATCATCGACCAGGGCGGGGCCGAGAGCCTCCTCGGCCAAGGCGACATGCTCTTCAAGCCGCTCGGCACCTCGCGGCTCCAGCGCGTCCAGGGCGCCTACGTCGGCGAGGAGGAGATCGCGCTCATCGTCGAGCAATGCCGCGCCCAGCGCGAGCAGGAGCTCGACCCGTCGCTGCTCGAAGCGCCCGAGCCGCCCCCGGAGGAAGCCGATGCGGACGAGGAGTTCGACCCGGACGAGGACCCGCTGCTCGACCGAGCGATCGAGGTCGTCGTCCAGGCGCAGACCGCCTCCACCTCGCTCCTCCAACGGCGCCTGCGAGTCGGCTACACGCGCGCGGGACGCTTGATCGACATGCTCGAGCGGCGCGGAATCATCTCCGGCTACGAGGGCTCGAAGCCGCGCAGGGTGCTCGTCGACGAAGCGCAACTCGATCGGGTCGTCAGTTAGCCGCTACTACCCGCTCCGCGTCTCGTTTAGCATCGCTCTCCCAGACCAAGACCAGGAAGGGCAAGGAGGAACCCTGTGGTACGGAACACATGGAGTTGGCCGCTCATTGCGGCCCTTTCGCTCGTGGTCGCGCTCGGAGCGGCGAGCTGCGGCGGCGGCGGCAATGACAACTCAAGCGCAAGCGGGACGACGACAAGCTCGAGCGACCACAGCGACGTCCTCGTTTCGCTCATCAGCGACATCGGGAAGTTCAACGACCGGTCGTTCAACCAGTCCCAGCTCGAGGGCCTCAACCGGGCGAAGAGCGAGCTCGGTATCCAGACCAACCCGCAGCAGTCGAACCAGGTCAGCGACTACATCCCGAACCTGACGAGTGCCGTCCGCAAGAACTCGGACCTCGTCATCTCGGCCGGCTTCCTGCTCGCGGACGCGACGGCGAAGGTCGCAAAGAAGTTCCCGGACACACACTTCGCCATCACCGACTACCCGGTGGAGGCTGCGCCGTTCGCCGACAAGCAGGGCAAGCCGCTCTTCAAGAACGTGGAGGGTCTGACCTACGCGGCCAACGAGTCGGGCTGCCTCGTCGGCAACCTCGCGGCGAACATGGTCAAGAAGCAGGGGGGCAAGCAGGTGATCGGCGCCGTCGGCGGTCTGAAGATCCCGCCGGTCGACATCTGGATCGCCGGCTACCAGTACTGCGCGAAGCTCGCGAACCCGAAGATCAAGGTCCTGATCGGCTACTCGCAGGACTTCGTTGCGGCCGACAAGTGCAAGACGGTCGCCCAGAACCAGATCGCGCAGGGCGCACAGGTGCTCTTCCAAGTCGCCGGCGGCTGCGGGCTCGGCACGCTGAGCGCGGCCGACGCTGCACATATCTGGGGCATCGGCGTCGACAAAGACCAGTACAACGACGCGAAGCGCGTGCTCACGAGCGGCGTGAAGCGGGTCGACAACGGCGTCTTCCAGGCGGTCAAGCAGGTTACGGACGGTCAGTTCAAGGGTGGAAGCGATCTCAACTTCAACCTCGCGAACGGCGGCATGGACGTCGGCAAGATCAATCCGGCCGTCCCGCAGGCCCTGATCGACAAGATGAACCAGCTCAAGCAGCAGATCATCGACGGGAAGGTGAAGGTCCCCGCAGCGCTGTAACCGACAGCCCCTCGGCTCGCGGCTCCCTAGAATCGCGCCAGTGGAGGCGGCACCCGTTCTCGAGATGCGGGGAATCACGAAGCGGTTCCCCGGCATCGTGGCCAACGATCGCGTGAACTTCGACCTCAGACGAGGCGAGGTTCACGCGATCCTCGGCGAGAACGGCGCGGGCAAGTCGACGCTGATGAACGTCCTCTACGGCCTGTACCACCCGGACGAGGGCGAGATCAGGGTCAAGGGCGAGCCGGCCACGTTCGCCTCCGCGAAGGATGCGATCCGGAGCGGGATCGGGATGGTGCATCAGCACTTCATGCTGATCCCCGTGATGACGGTCGCCGAGAACATCGTCCTCGCGAACGAGCCGACGCGCGAGGGCGTGTTCTTCGACCGCGACGCGGCCGAGCAGCGGGTCGCCCAGCTCTCACGCTCGTACAAGCTCGCGATCGACCCTCGCGCGAAGGTGCAGAACATCGGCGTCGGCCAGGAGCAGCGGGTCGAGATCCTGAAGGCGCTCTACCGCGCGGCCGACGTGCTGATCCTCGACGAGCCGACCGCGGTCCTGACGCCGCAGGAGGCAGGTGAGCTCTTCGAGATCCTGCGCACGCTGGTACGCGAGGGCCTGTCCGTGATCTTCATCTCGCACAAGCTGAACGAGGTGCTCGAGATCGCCGACCGGATCACGGTTCTGCGGCGCGGGAAGATGATCGACACCGTGCCGCGCGAAGGCGCGACAGAGGAGGGGCTCGCGCGGATGATGGTCGGCCGCGAGGTGTTGCTCCGTGTCGAGAAGACGCCTGCGGAGCAGGGTGGGGAGCCGCTGCTCGAGGTCGAGGACCTCCACGTGCTCGACGATCGGAAGCTTCCCGCCGTCAAGGGCGTGTCGTTATCGGTTCGCGCTGGCGAGATCGTCGGCATCGCGGGCGTCGATGGCAACGGGCAGAGCGAGCTGATCGAGGCGCTCACGGGCCTGCGCAAGCGGGAGAGCGGTCGCGTCATGATCGCCGGGAACGAGGTCGAGCGGCCGTCTGCCCGCCGTATGCTCGATGCGGGTCTCGGGCACATCCCGGAGGACCGGCAGCGGCGCGGGCTCGTCCTCGAGTTCACGATCGCCGAGAACACCCAGATCCACGATTACAACCGAGAGCCCATGTCGCGCTTCGGGTGGATCTTCCCGAGACGGTTCATCGAGCTCGCACGCCGCCTGATCGAGGAGTTCGACGTCCGCGGCGGCGGCCCGACGACGAAGGCGTCCGCGCTCTCCGGGGGGAACCAGCAGAAGGTCGTCGCGGCGCGCGAGATCTCGCGCGACCCGAAGGTGCTGATCGCGGCGCAGCCCACGCGCGGGCTCGACGTGGGGGCGATCGAGTACCTCCATCGGAGACTCGTCGAGGAGCGCGACGAGGGTCGCGCGATCCTGCTCGTGTCGCTCGAGCTCGAAGAGATCCTGTCTCTCTCGGACCGTGTCCTCGTCATCTACGAGGGTGAGATCGTCGGCGAGCACGGCGCGGACGCGAGCGAAGAGGCGATCGGGATGGAGATGCTCGGCGCGAAACGGGAGGAGGTGGCGTGAGCGAGTCGATGGCGCCCACCACGCCGCCCGAGCCGGACACGCCGCCGACGACGGTCGCCGGCCGGCTCGAGCTTCTCCATCGCGCGGGCGGGATCGCAGTCCCGGTCGCGACCGCGGTGCTCGCCTTCGCAATCGGCGGCCTCGTCGTCCTCGCGACGGGCCACAACCCGTTCCTCGCCTATCGCGACATCCTGAACGGCGCAGGCCTCAACTGGATCGCTCATCCCTGGGACGCGAATACGGTGCACACAGCGCCGTACAACCTCACGCAGACGCTGCTTCAGACGACGACCCTGATCCTGACCGGGCTCGCCGTCGCGTTCGCCTTCCGCTGCGGGCTCTTCAACATCGGCGGGCAGGGCCAGTACTTCATGGGTCTCTTCGTCGCCAGCTGGGTCGGGACGAGCTTCGTCAACATGACCCGCCCGGTGCACATCCTGCTGGGCATCGGCGCGGCGGCTCTCGCCGGAGCCGCGTGGGCTGCGATCGCAGGCTTCCTGAAAGCGGCCGTCGGGGCCCACGAGGTGATCACGACGATCATGCTCAACTGGATCGCCTACTGGATCGGGAGTTACCTCTTCCAGCAGGGCGGGCCACTCCAGGGTGCGGCGAACAAGCCGCTCGACATCCCGATCTCGGCCGACATCGCGAACAGCGCCAAGCTGCCGGTCTTCTGGGGCGACCCCGACCTCCAAGGCCTGCACATCGGCTTCTTCGTCGCGATCGCCGCGCTGATCGTCTTCTGGGCGCTCTTGAACAGGACGACGCTCGGCTACGAGGTGCGCGCGGTCGGCTACAACCCGGACGCCGCCGCGTACGGCGGTATCAAGGTGCGCACGAACTACGTCCGGGCGATGGCCATCTCGGGTGCCTTCGCGGGCCTCGCGGGCGGCCTCGACATGCTCGGCTACCTCTTCCACGTCGGGACGTCGGACGTCCAGGCGTCGAGCATCGGGTTCCTCGGGATCGCGGTCGCGCTACTCGGGCGGAACACCGCGGTCGGAGTCGGTCTTGCCGCGCTCCTCTTCGGCGCCCTTCTCTTCGGAACGACGCACGGGCTCCAGTCGAACGTGATCGACCCGAGCCTGGCCGGCCATCTGACCGAGATCATCCAGGGGCTCGTCGTCCTGTTCGTCGGCGCCGACCTCCTGATCATCGCCGTCTGGCGCGCGGGCGGGCGCCTGCGCAAGCGTGCGCCGAAGACACCCGCAGCGGAGGCGGCGTCGTGAGCACGTACGTCGGACAGCTGGACGCTGCGCGCTTCGTGCGCCCGAAGGCGGTTGCGGGGTACGGATTCGCGCTCGGCGTGGTCGCCTTCCTCGCGGCGATCCCGCCGATCACGGTGCGGTCGCCGGTCTGGCCCGTGCTCCTCGGGATCTGCGCCGCGTTCGCAGGCGTCTTCGCGGCGAGCAGAGGCGCGCGCCGCGCAGGCTGGGGCGCGGTCGTCGTCGGGGTGCTCGGGGTCGGGCTCGGTGTGCTCGCGACGCGGTCGAGCACCGGTGACCTCGATCAGGTCTTCACCGCAAGCCTGATCGCTTCGATGCTCGTCTTCGCGACGCCGCTGACGTTCGGCGCGATCGGCGGCATGTTCTCGGAGCGCTCGGGGGTCGTGAACATCGGCCTCGAGGGCATGATGCTGATGGGCGCGTTCTGGGGCATCTGGGGGGCCGACAAGACCGGCAGTTGGGTCGGCGGGCTCGTCATCGGGATCATCTCCGGAGGGCTGCTCGCCGTCGTGCACGCGATCTTCGCGATCCACCTGCGCGCCGATCAGATCGTGGGCGGAGTGGCGGTCAACTTCCTCGCACTCGGGATCACGGGCTTCTTCTTCGTCCAGCTCTATCACGGCAACAACGTCCCGACGGGCATCTCGCAGATCCCGGACGTGAACCTGACGAAGAGCAGCAACCACGGGTTCTTCTCCGATGCCTTCGGTCACCTGAACCTCATGATCTGGGCGTCGATGGCCCTCGTCGTCGTGTCGTACTTCGTCATGTTCAAGACGCCGATCGGCCTGCGCATCCGGGCCTGCGGAGAGCACCCGCGGGCTGCTGACACCGTCGGCATCAACGTCTATGCCCTCCGCTACGTCTCGGTCGTGCTCTCCGGGATGCTCGCCGCCGCGGGCGGTGCCTACCTGACCGTCGGCTTCCTGGGCACGTACAACGAGAACGTGACCGCCGGCCGGGGCTTCATCGCGCTCGCCGCGCTCATCTTCGGGAACTGGCGTCCCTTCGGCGCGTTCGGCGCCGCGCTCCTGTTCGGGCTCTCGACGGCGATCGCATTCCGCCTCCCGGTCTATTCGGACACCGCCGCAACGCTGTTCCAGGCGCTCCCGTACGTGATCACGCTGATCGCGGTCGCCGGTGTGATCGGCCGCTCGACTCCGCCCGCAGCCGTTGGCCGCCCGTACGTCAAGCAGTAGCAACGGATCCCGGCCCAGGAACCGGGTGGCGTGGTTCGCGGTCGTCTTCGGAGTGATCGCGGTCGCAACGATTCCGATCGCGATCCTGGTCACGAACTACCGGAACGACCTGAGGCTCATCCATGCGGGCTGGGCGGTTCCCGTGGCAGCCGTCTTCGGCTTCGTCGCGGTCCGGCTCGCGCGGCGGGCACGGCGGAGGCTCGAGCGGACCGTCGGGCGTGCGCGAGGCGCGGTCCCGGCGCGTCTCGGCCGCATCCTCGGGTGGCTCGGGCTCTATCTGGCGCTCATCGGGGCGATCGCGCTCGCTTTCTACTACGTGGACTACCACGTCTTGTCGTAGACTCGGGACCCGGTGTTCGAGATCGGTAACAGCCTCCGCGAGGCTCGTCTCCGGCAGGGGCTCGACTTCGTAGAGATCGAGCAATCCACCAAGATCCGGGGCAAGTACCTCCGCGCTCTGGAGGACGAGCAGTTCGACGTCCTGCCCGCGCAGACGTACGTCAAGGGCTTCCTGCGCTCCTACGCGGACTACCTCGGGCTGGACGGGCAGCTCTACGTCGACGAGTTCAACTCGCGCTACGTGCGAGGCGAGCTCGAGGAAGAGGAAGAGCAGCGCCTGATCAAGCCGCGCGTCGCACGGCCGGGCCGCGGGAGCGCGTTCCAGAACAAGGCGGTGATGATCACGCTCGCCGCGATCGCGGGCCTGACGATCTTCGTCTTCGCCGCCTGGATCTGGGGCGGGTCCAGCAATCCGAACACGTCGCTCTCCGTGAACACGCCGCCCAAGAAGAAGAAGGCCAAGCCGAAGCCGGTGGCGAACCTCGTCGCGAAAGGCATCAACGGCGGTGCGTACGTCGTCGTGTACCGCGGATCGCGTACCGGCAAGCCGATCTACGAGGGCACGCTCGAGAACGGCAAGGGACATCGCTTCCTCGGACACCACCTCTGGGTCTACGTGTTCGCGCCCGCGAACCTGAAGTTGAAGCTGAACGGGAAGGCTCGCGCCGTGCCCGGGGCGGGTACGGGGTCCCGGCGCTGGCTCGAAGTGACGCCGCAGCGCGTCCAGCTCGCCGCCGCGCCCGCTTGACGCTTCGAGCTCAGGTTCTCGTCACCGGCAGCGAGCTGATCCGGGGCAGCCGGCGGGACTCGAACGGGCCCTTTCTGGCCGAGGAGCTGACGCGGCTCGGGCTCGAGCCGTCCTCGATCAGGATCGTGGGCGACGACCCGGCGGAGCTTGAGCCTGCGATCCGGGAGGGGCTGGAGGCCGACCTGCTCGTCCTGTCCGGCGGGCTCGGGCCGACGCACGACGACCGCACGGTGGAGTTGCTCGCGCGTGCGGCGGGGCTCGAGGCCCTGGTCGTGCCGGAGCTGGAGCAGGAGATCGAGGGCATTTCGAAGCGGGTCGCCGAGCGGCTGGGCCGACCCTATGCGGAGTTCGAAGAGGGCGTCCGCAAGCAGGCGACCGTCCCCGCGGGCGGGCGCGTGATCGGGATTGCCGGGACGGCACCCGGGCTCGTGGTCGAGACGAGCGGCGCGGTTGCAGTCGTGCTGCCGGGGCCGCCGCCGGAGCTGCGCAGGTTGTGGCAGGCGGCGCTGGAGGACGAGGCCGTCCGGCGCGTGATCTCGCGTGCCGAAGCGCCCGAGCGGCGCGTCCTGCGCGTGTACGGGGTCAGCGAGTCTGCAGTGGCGCGGGCGCTCGCCGAGGCCGGAGGCGAGCCCGAAGGCGTGCAGGCGACCATCTGCGCGCACGCGGGCGAGATCTGGATCGAGGTCTTCGGGGACGGCGAGGCGCTGGCCGAGAGCTTCCGAGAGGCGCTCGGGGCGTCGATCTTCGCGGAGGACGACCGCCCGGTCGAGGAGCTCGTGCTCGATCTCGCGCGCGAGCGCGGGCTGTCGCTGGCGGCCGCCGAGTCGTGCACGGGTGGGCTCGTCGCCGCGCAGCTGACGTCGGTGCCGGGCTCGAGCGACGTCTTCCGCGGTGGAGTCGTGTCGTACGACAACGCCGTGAAGCGTGAGCAGCTCGGCGTGAGCGCGGAAACGCTCGCGGCGCACGGTGCCGTGTCGGAGGAGACTGCGGCCGAGATGGCGTCTGGCGTGTGCGACGCGCTCGGCGCGGACGCGGCCGTCTCCGTCACGGGCATTGCCGGGCCCGGGGGAGGGACGCCCGAGAAGCCGGTCGGGCTCGTGTACCTGCACGCGTCCGGCCCCGGAGCCGAGCTCGCGCGGGAGTTGAACCTGCCCGGCGACCGCGAGGCCGTGCGCCGCCGCGCGACCGCGGCTGCCCTCCACTTGCTGCGTGAGCTTCTGGCGCAGATCCGTCGCAGTCCTGCATGAGCTCGTCCGGTACCGTCGGCGCGGATGAGCGTATGCGCCTCTTTCTCGGCTTCCAGCTGCCCGACGCAGCAGCTCGGGCCGTTGCCACCTGGCAGTCCGAACAACTGGCCCTGGAGCGCGTCCGGATCGTTCCGGTCGAGAACCTGCACGTCACGATCGCGTTCCTCGGCTCGCGGCCCGCTGGCGAGGTCGACGGCCTCGCCGAGGCGTTGCGCGACTCGGTCGCAGGCGTCGCCAAGCCTGTCCTCACGCCCGTGCGGTACCGGGAGACCCGCTCGGTCGGGATGCTCGTCCTGGAGGACGAGGACGGACGCGCGACCCGTATTGCCGAGAAGACGCACGGTCGGCTGGAACGGCTCGGCGTCTACGAGCTGGAGGCGCGGAAGTGGCTTCCGCATCTCACGGTCGTCCGGTTTCGCGAGCGCCCTCGGCTCGAGCCTGCGATCCCGGACCTGGGGCCGGTGACGATGTCCGACGCTGCTGTTTACATGTCTCGGCTGCGGCCTGACGGGGCGCAGTACGAAGTCTTGGAGTCGGTTCCGCTAGGAGGTGGATGACGTTGGATCGCGAGGAGTCACTCGACGTCGCACTCGGCCAGATCGAGCGCCAGTTCGGCAAAGGCTCGGTCATGCGCATGAACGACGCCGCACAGGTCTCGACCGGCGCGATCTCGACGGGATCGCTCACGCTCGACCTCGCCCTCGGAGTGGGCGGGCTGCCCCGCGGCCGCATCGTCGAGGTCTTCGGCCCGGAATCCTCCGGGAAGACGACGCTCGTCTACCACGTGATCGCCGAGGCCCAGCGCCGGGGCGGAATCTGCGCCTTCATCGACGCAGAGCACGCGATGGATCCGCAGTACGCGCGCAGGATCGGCGTCAACATCGACGAGCTGCTCGTCTCGCAGCCCGACCATGGAGAGCAGGCGCTCGAGATCGCGGAGCTCCTGATCCGCTCGGGCGCGCTCGACGTCGTCGCCGTCGACTCGGTCGCTGCCCTGACGCCGAAGGCCGAGATCGAGGGTGAGATGGGCGACAGCCACGTCGGCCTCCAGGCGCGGCTCATGAGCCAGGCGCTGCGCAAGCTCGCCGGCACGCTGAACCGCACCGACACGATCTGCCTCTTCACGAACCAGCTGCGCGAGAAGATCGGCGTCATGTTCGGCTCGCCGGAGACGACTCCCGGCGGCCGCGCGCTGAAGTTCTACTCGTCGGTGCGGCTCGACATCCGCCGCATCGAGACGCTGAAGGACGGGGTGGAGGCGATCGGCAACCGCGTGCGCGTGAAGGTCGTCAAGAACAAGGTCGCGCCGCCGTTCAAGCAGGCGGAGTTCGACATCATCTACGGCTCGGGGATCTCCTGGGAAGGCACGGTGCTCGAGGCCGGGCTCGACCGCAAGGTCGTCCAGAAGTCGGGCTCGTACTTCAGCTTCGACGAGGAGCGGCTCGGACAGGGGCGCCAGAACGCGGCCGCGTTCCTGCGCGAGCATCCCGACGCGGCCGAGAAGATCGTCCGGCGAATCCAGGCAGAGCTCGGCGAAGACGGGATCGCCTCCGCGAGGTTGCTTCCGGTTGCGGCCGCTGAGAACGGCGCCGCCGGCAAGGAGGAGGCAGAGGCTGTCGTCGAAGAGGTTTCCGCGAAGAGTTAGCTCGCTGTCCGCTGCGTCGCGCGGTCGGGTCGAGGTCGGGCTCGACGGAGAGTCGTGGCGGACGCTGCCCGCAGAAGTCGTGCTGCGCGCCGGCCTCGATGTCGGCGTCGAGCTCGACCGGGAGCGCGCGCGGCGCCTCCGGCGCGAGCTGAGGCGGCACGAGACGATGGAGCGGGCGGCCCGAGCGCTCCGGAGCCGCGACCTCTCCGCCGCGGAGCTCGATGCGCGGCTCGACCGGGCGAAGGTGCCGTCGGCGGCACGGGCGGAGACGATCGAACGGCTGACCGCCGCAGGGGCGGTCGACGACGAGCGGTTCGCGCGGTCGAGGGCGCGGTCGCTCGCGGAGCGCGGCGCCGGCGACTTCCTCGTGCGGCACGATCTCGAGACGCGTGGCATCGCGGTGCGCACGATCGAATCCGCTCTCGCCTCGCTCGAGCCCGAGCAAGTCCGCGCCGCTCGGATCTGCGCCCGCCGTGGAACCGGCCCGAAGACGGCCCGCTACCTCGCGCGGAAGGGCTTCTCGGAGGACGCAATCGAGAGTGCATGCGCGGAAGGCGTTGCAGAGCACGACCCCTCGGTTGTACGATGACGGAACAACCACACGAAGTTTTGCCTGCACACGCGCAGTTTCCGAATAGTTCGACCTCGCAAACCACGAGCAAAGCACCTTGATTTCACGAAGACACGCTGCTGAGAGGGGCTCCGCCGGGACCGGCTGAGCCCAGTTCGCCGCGGTCCGCTCGGGCCGCATCCATTCGGAGATTGAGCCGCGCGGGCTTCGACCCGAGGAGCCCCCATGCTCGTTCTTGCGGCAGTTCTGATCAGCGTCTTGATCACAGGCGTGGTCGTCGTGTTCGGGCTGCAGTTGTTCGGCGGCACGAGCGTCGCGGAGGCGCGCCAGGAGGCGGAGACGATCAGGCGCGAGGCAAAGATCGAGGCGCGAGAGGACGCCGTCCGCGTCCGGGGCGAGGCCGAGCGCGAGATCGCCGAGCAGCGGACGCGCGTCACGAAGATCGAAGAACGCGTGATCGCGCGCGAAGACGAGGTCGAAAGGCGCCAGAAGGAGCTCTTGCGCCGCGAGCAGGGCGTCGCCGACCGCGAGGTGCACGTCAAGGAGCTCCAGGACGACCTCAAGCAGGCGAAGCAGCGCGAGCTCGAGGAGCTCGAGCGCGTCGCCGGGATGACCGTGAACGAGGCGAAGGCGCGGCTGCTCGAGCAGTCCGAGGAGCTCGTCCGCCACGACCTCGCGCGTCGCGTGCGCCAGCTCGACGAGGAGGCCCAGGGCGAGGCCAAGCGTCGCGCCCGGAATCTCGTCGCCGATGCGCTCCAACGCGTGGCCGCGAGCCACGCCGCCGAGACGACGTCGTCACTGATCGAGCTCCCGTCCGACGACATGAAGGGCCGCATCATCGGCCGGGAAGGGCGCAACATCCGGACGCTGGAGCACCTGACCGGGGTCGACGTGATCGTGGACGACACGCCTCAGGCCGTCGTGCTCTCCTCGTTCGACCCGATCCGACGCGAGGTCGCGAAGATCACGCTCCTCAAGCTCGTCGAGGACGGCCGCATCCAGCCGGCCCGCATCGAGGAGATGTATTACCAGTCGAAGGCCGAGATCGAGGAGCACATCCTCCAGGCCGGACAGCAGGCTGTCTTCGAGGCCAACTGCGGCGAGTTCCACGAGGAGATCGTCAAGCTGCTCGGCCGTCTCAACTACCGGACGAGCTACGGGCAGAACGTCCTCAAGCACACGCTCGAGGTCGTGCACCTCGCCGGCCTGATGGCGACCGAGCTCGACGCGAACGTGAAGACCGCGAAGCGCGCCGCGATCCTGCACGACGTCGGCAAGGCGGTCACGCACGAGGTCGAGGGCTCGCACGCGGCGATCTCCACGCAGTACGCGCGGCGCTACGGCGAGTCGCCGGGCGTCATCCACGCGGTCGAGGCGCATCACTACGAGGTGCAGCCACAGACCGTCGAGGCGGTGCTCCTGATCGCCGCGGACGCGATCTCGGGCGCTCGACCCGGAGCCCGCGGCGACAGCCTCGAGAACTACATCAAGCGCCTCGAAGCGCTTGAGGGCCTGGCCATGAAGCGGAACGGCGTCGAGAAGGTCTACGCGCTGCAGGCGGGACGCGAGATCCGGGTGATCGTCAAGCCGGGCGAGGTCGACGACGACCAGGCCGCGCTGCTGTCACACGAGATCGCGCGCGAGATCGAGCACGAGCTCGAGTACCCCGGGCAGATCAAGGTCACGGTCATCCGCGAATCGCGAGCGACCGAATTCGCGAAATAGCTCGCTAGGCTGTCCGGCGTGAAGCGGTACCACGTCACGACGTTCGGTTGCCAGATGAACGCTCACGACTCCGAGCGGATCAAGGGCATGCTCGAGGAGCTCGGCCTGGGGGAAGCCGTCTCCCAGGAAGACGCTGACGTGCTCGTCTTCAACACCTGCACGATCCGCGAGAAGCCCGACCAGCGGTTCGCAGCGCACCTCGGGAACGCGAAGATGCTGAAGCTCGCCGACCCGGGGAAGGTGATCGCGGTCGGCGGCTGCTACGCCGAGGCGCAGCGCGAACGGCTCTTCGACCTCTACCCGTTCGTCGACGTCGCGTTCGGGCCGGGCACGATTCCACACCTCGCGGAGTGGCTCGGCGCCGGCGGCGAGGCACCGCGCAGCAGCTTCGGGATCGCCGACGAGCGCGAGTTCGCCGGCACGCTCCCGATGCACCGCGAGCGCCGCTTCCAGGCGTGGGTGCAGGTCTCGATGGGCTGCAACTCGGTCTGCTCGTACTGCATCGTGCCGGCGGTGCGCGGCCGCGAGGTCAGCAGGCGCCCGGGCGAGATTCTGGCGGAGATCACGCGTCTCGCGGGTGAGGGCGTCCGCGAGGTCACGCTCCTCGGCCAGAACGTCAACTCCTACGGCCGCGACCTCGGCAGCAGCTTCGCCGAGCTTCTCCGTGCCGTGGACGCTCTCGACGGGATCGATCGCATCCGCTTCACGAGCCCTCACCCGAAGGACTTCCGCGGGGACGTCATGACCGCGATGGCGGAGTGCGAATCTGTCTGCGAGCACGCGCACCTCCCGCTCCAGTCGGGCTCCACGCGCGTGCTGAAGGCGATGCGCCGCACGTACGGCCGCGAGCGGTACCTACGGCTCGTGGATGACCTGCGCGGCGCGATCCCCGACCTCGCGCTCACGACCGACATCATCGTCGGCTTCCCTGGCGAGACCGACGGCGACTTCGAGGAGACGCTCGAGGTCGTCGAGGAGGTCGGTTACGACGGCGCGTTCACGTTCGTCTACTCACCGCGACAGGGAACCGAGGCGGCCGCGATGTCGAATCAGGTGCCTGAGAACGTCAAGCGCGACCGCATCGAGCGGCTCGTCGAGCTCGTCCAGAGCATCGCGCACGACAGGAACGCGTCGCGGATCGGCCGGATCGAACAGGTGCTCGTCGAAGGCCCGAGCCGGACCGACGGTTCGCTCCTGCGCGGCCGCACGCGGCGCAATACGACCGTCAACTTCTCCGGCACGAGCGCTCCTGGCACGCTCGTCGACGTCCGAGTCGACGACGCCACCTCGACCACCCTCAAAGGCCGAGAGCTCGCAGCCGTTGCAGCGTAGCCGCGACCTTCTCTGGGACGGACTGCTCAACGTCCGCGACCTCGGCGGCCATCCGACCGAGGACGGCAGCGAGACGCGCTACGACTCGATCATCCGCGCGGACAGCGTGCGCCAGCTGAGCGACCAGGGGTGGGCGGCGCTGGTCGACTAC
>Ga0207674_10001838_pt1 | contig 27043 bp, 28 predicted proteins | sample KBSCornC72_FD_184303 | JGI IMG/M metagenome (GOLD analysis project Ga0207674, IMG submission 184303) | Corn rhizosphere microbial communities from Kellogg Biological Station, Michigan, USA - KBS Corn C7-2 (SPAdes) (version 2) | ecosystem: Host-associated > Plants > Roots > Rhizosphere > Soil ...
TGGCGGCGCATCGACGATCTGCCGGACGACGTCCGTCCTTGGCTGCTCGGCGTGGCACGTAAGACGCTGTCGACGCAGCTCCGGTCGGCTCGACGCCGCACCTCCCTGGTCGAGAAGCTGAGCGCCGCTGAACCACGTCGGCCCTTTGCACAGGTCGACGGCCCCGACACGGGGCTGATCGGTGCTCTTCAGCGGCTCTCAGCTACCGATCAGGAGATCCTCGCGCTCTCCGCCTGGGAGGAGCTCAGGCCGCGAGAAGCGGCGGTCGTCCTCGGCGTTTCACCTGCTTGGTATCGAGTTCGCCTGCACCGCGCGAAGAGGCGCCTCTTGCGCGAGCTGGAAGCGTCGGCGTCCTCCGGCGCCGGCCAACCGATTCCGGTTCCCCTCACTCGCGAAGGGGTTGCCAAATGAAAGGAGTCTCGATGTCCCGGGAAGACGTGCTCGTTCGTCTTCGTTCGCTCGACCCCGATCTGAGGTTTCACGACGAGGACGACGCAGAGTACGACGCGCAGGTCGTCATGCACGCGGTGCTCGCCCGGCCGCGCACGGCGAAGCGTCGTCTGAGGATCCTGAGCGTCCCACGCGTCGTCGCGATCGCCGCCGCGGTCGCCGTCGTGCTCGTCCTACCGGCGCTCGCCGTCGGCACGAGCCCCTTCCACCTGCTCGGAACCGACTCCGAGGCGACGCCGCCGGTCAACGGGTTGCTCGTTGCCAAGGGCGCCGATGCGCTCTACCTCGTCGACCCGAAGAGCGGCGGCATGCTCAAGGTCAAGGACTCCGCCGGCATGGATCATCCGGCCTGGTCGCCGGACGGTCGTTTCCTCGCGGTCGAGGTCGCCGACCACGGCTCGTCGAGCGTGTACACGATGTGGCCGAACGGCGCGCACACGCAGCTGATCATGAAGAACGCGACCGCGCCGGCGTGGTCGGACGACGGAGCCCGCATCTACGTTCAGCGGGACACGTGCACCGCACCCGGCGGTTGCGACGCGAGCGACGAGGACACGACGGTCGTCTACTCGGTCGCGCTCGACGGAACGGACGCGCGCGAGATCAGCGACGACGACTACAACGTGAACCAGCCCGGGTGGCCGCCCGGTCAGAACATCCTGTCGTTCCTCGGCGAGAGCTCGAACACGCCGAGCGCTCCGGCCGGCCCGAGTGAGGTCAACTCGTCAGAGGCGACGTGGTCGCCGGACGGCACCGAGCTGGCCGTCGCCGACGCGCCCACGGGCCTGTGGGTGATCAACGGCGACGGGAAGCCGCAGCTCCTGGCCAAGGGCGCCTTCAGCTCGCTGTCATGGGGCGTTCAGGTCACGCCGCAGGCAGGACGATCCGCTCAACGCTGATCGCACCGGCTTTGCCTTCGGAGGCGGCGGCGTCCACCGTCGCCGCCTCCGTCCACACGGAGACGCGCTCGCCCCGCTTCGCGTCCGCGAGTTGGACTTCGTTGCCGGCATCTCCGCGCTCGATGCTCGCGTAGGAGGGAACGGTCAGGACGAGCGGGCGGTCGAGCCGCCGCAGGACCATGTTGCCGGGTGATGCACGGAGCGTGTTCACGCGTACCCGGATGCTCTCGTCGGCCGTCGCGACCACGGTCGCCGCGAGCGCGAGCGTGTACGTCGAGCCGGGCGGCACGTAGAAGAGCATTCGCCGCGCCGCGAGGAGACGCTGGTACGGATCGGTCGAGCGGCCCCCGTGAGGGTGCACCTCGAAGTGGAGATGCGGGTGGATTCCGTTCGCGTCGCCCGAGTCGCCGACGTAACCGATCGGCTGCCCGGCTGCTACGCGCGCGCCGCTCTTCAGTCCCTTCGCGAACGAGACGCCGACCTTGCAGCCGCCGCGGTTGTCGTTCCCGCTCGTGAGGTCGTTGTTGAGGTGGATGTAGTAGTAGGTCGTCCCGCTCTTGCCGTCGAGGTAGAGCATGCAGCCGGCGCGGCCCGAGCCGGTGTAGAAGCGGACGCGCCCGGTTTCGGCGGCGAGGGCGAGCGCATGTCGGGGCGCGAGGATGTCGATCCCCTCGTGGCGTCCCTGCGGGCGGGGCGCGCCGTAGTCGTCGGTGAAGTCGACCGTCCCCAGCACCGGGAACACGATCTGCCGCTTGGGCTTCGGCTTCGGTGGCGGCTTCGGCACCGGCGGCCGAGGATTGGGGTCGACCGGAATTGCGGCCGCGGAGCCGACTGCGACGCCGAAGATGACCAGCAGGAGAAGTGCTCGGGCTGTCGTCCGGATGCTCAACATGACGGGCCGGTCGCGCTCGAAGTCGCGGAGCCTAGCAGGTGGCTGCGAGGGCTTCGGACTTCTCGTCGGTGGTTAGAGTCCCTGCTCGAAATGAAGATCGCGGTGTGCGTCAAAGAGGTCCCTGATGCGGCTGTCACGAAGCGCATCGACCCGAACACGAAGCGGCTTGACCGCTCCGGCGAGGGTGCGCTGAACCACTTCGACTCGCAGGCGGTGGAGGAGGCGCTCAAGGTCAAGGAGTCCGGGGGCGACGGCGAGGTCGTGCTCGTCTCGATGGGGCCCGCCCGTGCGCTCGACTCTCTGCGCAAGGCGCTCGCGATGGGCGCCGACCGTGCGGTGCTCGTCTCGGACGACGCCGCGCCCGGTTCGGATCTCGTCGCCACCTCGCGCGCGCTCGCGGCTGCGCTCGAGCGTGAGGGCGCGGACCTCATCCTGTTCGGCCAGCAGTCGAGCGACTCCGACGGCGCGGTCCTGTGGGCGGCGGTCGCAGACCGGCTCCGGCGCCCAGTCATCTCCCAGGTTGCGGAGCTGACGATCGCCGACGGCAAGGTGCGTGGCAAGCGCCAGACCGAGTTCGGCTACGACGTGATCGAGGCGCCCCTGCCGGCGATCGTCGCCGTCTCGGACGCGATCAACGAGCCTCGCTACCCCTCGCTGAAGGGGATCATGGGCGCCAAGAAGAAGCCGCAGGAGACGTTGTCCGGCTCCGACCTCGGCCTCGACGCGGGCACGCTCGGCGAGCAGGGCTCCGGCACGAACGTCGTTGCCCTTGCAGACCCTCCGGCACGCGGCGATGCCCGCAAGATCGAGGACGATGGCAGCGCGGCCGACCAGATCGCCGACTTCCTCGCGGAGAAGAAGCTCCTGTGACGGTCGCGGTCTTCCTCGAGCACCACGAGGGCGAGCTGCAGAAGGGCTCGCTGGGCGTGCTCGGCAAAGCGGCCTCGCTCGGCGATGACGTCGTCGGCGTCGTGCTCGGATCGGGCGTGCAGGAGCTGGCAGCGCGCGCGGGCGGGTTCGGCGCGCAGAAGGTCTACGTCGCGGACGCCTCCGAGCTCGAGGCGCCGCTGCCGCAGCCGCGCGTCGACGCGCTTGCGCAGCTCGTCCGCGAGCAGGGCATCGATACGGTGCTGTTCGCAGCGTCGGTGCTCGCCTCGGACATCGCGGCGGGCCTGGCGGCCAGGCTCGATGCGGGCCTGAACTGGGATCTCGTCGACCTCGCAGCCCAGGACGGCTCGCTCGTCGGCACGCGGCCGGCGCTGGAGGACACGGTCTACGCGGACGTCGGTTGGACGAGCGACGTGAAGCTGGCGCTTTTCCGCCCCGGCACGTTCGACCCCGTCGAAAGCGGCGGCAACGCCGAGGTCGAGGAGTTCACGCCGTCGTTCGAGGACTTCTCCACCCAGGCGACGATGGTCGAGCAGGCGCACGAGGAGTCCGAGGGGCCGTCGATCGAGGACGCGGACGTGATCGTCGCGGGCGGCCGCGGTCTCGGCGGCCCGGAGAACTTCTCGCTCGTCGAGGAGCTCGCGAAAGCACTCGGCGGCGCGGTCGCGGCCACGCGCGCCGTCGTCGACGCAGGCTGGTACCCCTACTCGACCCAGGTCGGCCAGACCGGCAGGACGGTCTCGCCGAAGCTCTACGTCGCCTGCGGGATCTCGGGCGCGATCCAGCACAAGGTCGGCATGCAGGGCTCGGGGACCGTGATCGCGATCAACAAGGACCCGAACGCGCCGATCTTCGAGTTCTGCGACCTCGGGGTCGTCGGCGACCTGCACGAGATCGTCCCGAAGCTGACCGAGCTCGTGAAGCAGCGCAAGAGCTGATGGCGCGCAGGCCCCGGCCCGCCGAGTATCCGCCGCAGTTCGACGCGCGCGAGTTCGTCGACGAGCCTTCGGACCCGCCCGACGAGCGGATCGAGGTCGGGATCCTGATCGTCGGCGCCGGCCCGGCCGGGCTCGCGTGCGCGATCAGGATCGGGCAGCTCGTCCAGGAGTCGCCCGAGCTTGCGGAGCGGTTGGGCGAGGTGCCGGTGGCGGTGCTCGAGAAGGGCAAGCAGCCCGGCTCGCACGCGCTTTCCGGAGCGGTCGTCAACCCGCGCAGCCTCCGGCGGCTGTTCCGCGGTGAGAAGCGCGTTGCGGACATGCCCTTCTACGGCGAGGTCGAGGCCGAAGGCGTCTACTTCCTGCGCCGCGACAGCGCGCTGCGGATCCCGACGCCGCCGACGATGAAGAACCACGGCAACTACGTCGCGTCTCTGTCCCAGTTGACGCGCTGGCTCGCAGAGCAAGCCGAGGAGGCGGGGGCGACGGTCCTCCCGGAGACGGCGGCGGAGAAGCTGCTCGTCAAGGACGGGCGCGTCGTGGGCGTCCGCACCGGCGACAAGGGACGTGGCCGTTTTGGCGAGCGCCTCCCGAACTTCGAGCCGGGCTCCGACATCCTCGCGAAGGTCACGATCCTGTGCGAGGGCACGCAGGGCCATCTGACCGGGGTCGCGATCGACACGTTCGGGCTCGAAGGCGAGAGCCCGCAGGTCTGGGCGCTCGGCGTCAAGGAGGTCTGGAAGGTCGCGAAGCCGCTGCGCCGCGTCGTGCACACGATGGGCTGGCCGCTTCGCCCGCAGAAGCGCTTCCGCGAGTTCGGCGGCTCGTTCATCTACCCGATGGGCGAGGACATGCTCACGATCGGGATGGTCGTCGGGCTCGACTACCGCGACGCCGACCTGTCCGTGCACGACCTGCTCCAGCAGCTGAAGACGAACCCGTTCGTGCGCAAGATGCTCGACGGCGGCGAACGGGTCGGCTGGGGCGCGAAGACGATCCCGGAAGGCGGGTTCGTCGCATTGCCGAAGCGCTTGCACGCACCGGGGCTCCTCCTCTGCGGCGACGGCGCGGGCCTGGTCAACGTGCCCGCGCTGAAGGGAATCCACTACGCCGTCGAGTCGGGCCTGCTGGCGGCCGACGCGGCTGCCGGCGCTCTCGCCCCGGGACGGACGCCGTGGACGCCCGGCGCGCTCGGAGCGTACGACGACGCCGTCCGTGAGAGCTTCATCTGGAGCGACCTCAAGGAAGTCCGGAACATGCGCCAGGCGTTCGGCCGCGGCTTCTACATGGGCGGTGCGCTTGCGGGCGCGATGACCGCGAGCAAGGGGAAGTTCCCGCCGGGAGATCATCCGACCGAGCTCGACGCGGAGTCTCCGGCCGTCCGCACCGACCGCCGCAGGCGCTACCCGGTTCCCGACGGCAAGCTCACGTTCGACAAGCTCTCGAGCGTCTACCTCTCGGGGAACCGCACCCGCGACGACGCGCCGAACCACATCCGCGTGCGCACCGACGTCCCGGAGGAGATCGCGGTCATGTGGGAGCAGATGTGCCCGGCGCAGGTCTACGAGGCGCAGGACGGCCATGTCGAGATCACGCCGTCGAACTGCGTCCAGTGCGGCGCGATCACCGCGAAGGGCGGCCGGCTGACGCCACCCGAGGGCGGCTCGGGTCCTGAGTACACCCTCACCTGAGCGGGTCGCCTCGTAAAGCGGTTCGCGCCGCTTCTCCGGCGCTCACTTTTCGCCGGTCGCCTGCGGGCGATCGGCGAAAGGCCCCGAGTACACCCTCACGTAAAGTCAAAGCATGCGAGGGGGTGAGCTGTTCGGAGCTCTCCGGGAGCGGCGGTTCAGGCTGCTGTGGCTCGGCCAGGCGACCTCGACGCTCGGCGACGGGCTCGTTCCGGTCGCGCTTGCGTTTGCGGTCATCCAGACGCTCGACGGCTCGCCGACCGACCTCGGGATCGTTCTCGCCGCCCAATCGCTGCCGCTCGTCGTCTTCGTCCTCGCCGGCGGTGTCTGGGCGGACCGACTGCCGCGCCAGATGGTCATGCTCGTCTCCGACCTCATCCGCTGCGCCGTCCAGGCGACGATCGCGGTCCTGCTGCTCTCCGGCCGCGCGGAGCTCTGGCAGCTCGTCGTCCTCGTCGCGATCTACGGAACCGCCCAGGCGTTCTTCCAGCCGGCCGCCACGGGCCTCGTCCCGGCGACGATCAGCAAGCCGCGCCTCCAGCAGGCGAACGCGCTCCTCGGTCTCTCGCGCAGCCTTGCGTTCGTCGTCGGCCCCGCCGTCGCCGGCGTGGTCGCCGCGGCCACGAACCCGGGCAGCGTCTTCGTCGTCGACTCGGTGACCTTCGCGGTCAGCGCGACCTCGCTCGCGCTTCTCCGTCTGCCCCGCAGCCGGCGCGAGGGCGAGCGGCGCAGCTTCTTCGCCGATCTCAAAGGCGGCTGGCACGAGCTGATCTCGCACACGTGGCTCTGGGTGATCGTGGCGTGGGCTGCGACCTTTCTGGGGATCGTGGTCGCTCCATGGATGACGCTCGGTCCGGTCGTGGCGAAGCAGTCGCTCGGCGGCGCCGCCGCGTGGGGTCTGATCGCCGCGGGCTGGGGAGCAGGCACCGTCTGCGGCGGCTTGATCGCCCTGCGCTGGAAACCCGTCCGGCCGATGCTGACGTGCACGCTCCTCGTCCTACTCGTCGCCCCGGGAATCGCGCTGCTCGCGCTGCACGCGCCCGCGCCACTGATCGCAACCGCCCAGGCGATGGGCGGGTTCGGCATGGGCATCTTCAGCGCGGTCTGGCAGACGACGTTGCAGCAGCACGTTCCGGAGGAGGCGCTGTCGCGCGTGAGCGCTTGGGACTGGATGGGCTCCTTCCTCTTCCTGCCGCTCGGCCTGATCGCCGCCGGGCCCGTCGCCGACCTGATCGGCATCTCGACGACCCTCTGGATCGCAGTCGCGTGGGCGGTGTTGTCCACGCTGGCCGTCCTGTGCGTGGCGAGCGTGCGCAATCTCCGTCGGCTCGACGAGCCGGAAGAGCCCGAGCGGCAGCTGGCCCGACTCCCGGGCGAACCAGCCGAGGCGTTCCATGGCGGCTGAGCTCTCGCTGGACGACGTCGTCGCGGCACGCGCCACGATCGCAGGACGCCTGCACCGCACGCCGATCTTCTCGTCGGCCACGCTCTCGAAGCACATCGGCGCACCGGTTCATCTGAAAGCGGAGCTCTTTCAGCGCACCGGCTCGTTCAAGCCGCGCGGGGTCCTGACGAAGCTTGCCTCGCTCACCGACGACGAGAGGCGCGGCGGCGTGATCGGGATCTCGGCGGGCAACCATGCGCAGGCCCTCGCATACTGCGCTGCGCTCGACGGCCTCGACGCCCTTCTGGTCATGTGGGAAGGAGCGAGCGCGCAGAAGATCGAGGCCACGCGCGCGTACGGCGCGGCCGTCGACCTCGAGGCGAACGGGCCGGGCGAGGCCTTCGACCGCCTGCACGAGCTGATCGAGGAAACGGGCCGCGTGCTCGTGCACCCCTTCGACGACCCGCTGACGGTCTCGGGCCAGGGCACGGTCGGGCTCGAGATCGTCGAGGACGTCCCTGAGGCGAACGTCGTCATCGTCCCGGTTGGGGGCGGCGGGCTCGTCGCGGGCGTCACGCTCGCCGCCGAGGGCCGCCGCATCGTCGCCGTCGAGCCCGAGCTCTCCAGCGCCTTGCACCAGGGCCTCGAGGCAGGCGAGCCCGTCCGTATCGAGCCGAAGACGATCGCCGACGGGCTCAGTGCCCCTTTCGCCGGCGACCTTCCACTCCGTATCTGCCGCGAACGCAGCGTCGAGACCGTCCTCGTCACCGAGGACGAGATCGCCGCCGGAATGCGCTTCCTCTACAGCCGGGCAAAGCTCGCCTGCGAGCCCGCCGCGGCGGTCGGAGTCGCGGCGCTCCTGGCCGGAAAAATCACCGTCGAGCCGCAGGACACGGTGGCTGTAGTTGTCTCGGGTGGCAACGTGGCGGCCGAAATGGCCTCTGCTATCCTGGCTTCAAATGAAGGCTGGGATCCATCCTGAGTACGACCTCGCGACCGTTCGCTGCTCCTGCGGCAACGAGTTCCAGACGCGTTCGACGAAATCCGAGCTCCACGTCGAGATCTGCTCCGAGTGCCATCCGTTCTACACGGGCAAGCAGAAGCTCGTCGACACGGGCGGCCGCGTCGAGCGGTTCCAGCGCCGGCTGGAGAAGGCCGGCGGCGCCCGCAAGGGCTAGCCAGAAGACATGCCGAACGCCCCGATAGGCGGTCAGGCCGTCCTCGAAGGCGTGATGATGCGGGGGCCGTCGACGTGGGCGCTCGCGGTCCGCAAACCCGACGGCGAGATCGCCGAGGTCAACCGCCCGATCCACTCGGTGATGGCGCGGCACTGGTTCTTCCGCCTCCCGATCGTGCGCGGGATCATCGCGCTCGGAGAGTCACTCGCGATCGGGTTCCGCGCGCTCGCGATCTCCGCCAACTACGCGGCGCAGGAAGAGGGCGAAGAGGTCGAGACCGAGCTCTCGCGCGGCGCGATCATCTTCGCGTTCGCGATCGCCATCGGTTTCGCCATCATGCTCTTCAAGGTCACGCCGGCGCTGATCGTGAACTGGCTCCCCATCGAGACGACCGGGTGGTTCGTGATCGTCGAGGGGCTGATCCGGGTCTCGATCTTCATCCTCTACCTGCTGATCATCTCGCTGCTGCCCGATCTCAGGCGCGTCTTCGAGTACCACGCCGCCGAGCACAAGGTGATCAACGCGTACGAGGCCGGAGAGGAGCTCGTTCCCGAGCGCGTGCAGCGCTTCAGCCTCATTCATCCCCGCTGCGGCACCGCGTTCCTGCTCTGGGTGATGGTGATCGCGATCTTCGTGTTCGCATTCCTCGGCCGGCCGCCGCTGCCGTGGCTGATCGCGAGCCGGATCCTGCTCCTGCCGGTGATCGCAGGGCTCGCCTACGAGCTCATCCGCTTCGCCGGCAAGCACACGGACAACCGCGTGCTGATGACGTTCCTCGCGCCGGGCCTGTGGCTCCAGCGGCTCACGACGCGCCAACCGACGCTCGACCAGCTCGAAGTCTCGATCCGCGCGCTCAAGGAGGTCCTCCACGTTGAGGGTCGCATCACTCCCGATGAGCGCAAGGTCGAAGTGATGGCTTAGCGCGGCTAGCGGCTTAGCGCGGCTGCGCCGCGCTCGCCTCACGGGTGAACCCCTGGTTCCCCCGTGTGCCCCCTCCTTGCGGGCGGCGGCTCGCTCAGTGACGTTTTCGGGAGCCGCCCGAGCGTCGGATTCGTCGAGCGTTCCCCTCTCGTTGGTTTGCCTCCCGCCGGGCACAGCCCGGCTCCGGCGGCCGCAGTCCACTGCTCTAGTTGGTTGACGGTTCCTTCGGCTCCGAGAGCTTCTGGACGAAGAAGCCGGCGACGAGGAGAACTGCACCGACGGCCAGGAACGACATCGCCCGCGTGATCGAGCTCAGGAACGCTAGGTCGTAGACGAAGAGCTTTGCGAGCGCGAGCCCGAAGAGGCCGAAGCCGACGACTCGCAGCCAGTTCAGCCCGCGCTTGAGCCCGACGTAGAGGACGGCCAGCCCGAGCAGGCCCCAGAAGGCGCTGACCACCGAGTGGCCGCGCTGGAAGTTCGTCGTCACGCTCGCGCCGCCGATCGCCTCGGCGACGCCCAGGATCGTCAGCGAGATCGCGTACGTGGTGAGAACCGCGACCGTCACTTCGGCGACACGACGCGCCGTCGCGCCATTCAGGTCGAGGGACTCGTCGTCCAGAAGCCACGCGAACACGGCGGTCGCTGCGATCACGAGCAGAAGCGCCGGGACGCCGGCCTCCGGGTGCCGGTTGGCTCCGAACAGGTCGCCGAGCGGCGCGACGAAGACGAGCGCCTCGCCCACTGCGAGCACGAGGAACGTCAGCGACGCGACCTCGAAGCGCCGTTCTCCGGCCAGGCGAGCCACCGCGATGAGCCCCGCCGCTGCAGCCGACCAGGCCAGGACGAGCCAGGTTCCGTCGAGGAGCATCCAGGACGCGGCGCCTGCGACGACGAGCGCCGGGCCCCAGAGGAACGTGCTCAGGTCGCGGTCGCGGCGCAGGACGACGGCCGCCACGAGGCCGTAGAACGCGGCGAGCGCGAGGAGCGCAACGTTCTCCGCCTGTGGGCCGCCGATCAGCTCGTAGAGCCCCGCGACGCCGAGCCCGATGCTCACGACCGCGAACGCGCCCGCTGCGAGGAGGCTGAGGTCGTCCCGCGTCGCGAGCCGGTCGATGAGCGCGCCGCAGAGCAAGCAGCCCGCACCGACGAGGAACGCGTAGCCACGCGGATCGCCCACGAGCTCAGATCCGTCGAAGTAGAAGGTCTGCAACGCGACCGCGCCGAGCCAGATGAGCCCGCCGATGCGGAGCTCCCTGTTGCGACGGCCGTGTCCCGCCAGCAGGACGCCGAGGGCGGCGAGGCCCCAGAGCGCCGTGACCCCAACATGGCCCCACTGGAACGCCGGTGTGGCGGCACCGCTCGAGAACCACTGGGCGAGCCCGAGCACCCCGAGCGACGCGGCATAGAGCCCGCTCAGCGCGCCGGTCCAACCGATGACCGAGCGCCGGAGCGCCCGCGCGTACCAGGCGACGACCGCTGCGGCGACCGCGACCGCGACGAAGGCGACCGCTCCTTCGGCCGGGCGCGCGCTCGCCTCGAGGAGGTGTGACGGCGGAGCATCGAGCACGAGCGCGTGGCCGAGTGCAAGCGCAAGGTATGCGAACGACGCGAGCTGATAGCGCGGCTCGTCGATCCGCCTCGCGAGCCAGGCGAGCACCGCGGCCTCGGCGGCCCAGGCGACCGCCAGGGTGGGGCCGGAGAGCAGATCCGCGAGCCCGATCGCAACGAGCGCGAGCCCGATCGCGCCGGCCAGGGCGCTCAGGTCTCGATGGTGACGAGCCCGGAAGAGCGCGGCGGCGAGCGCGCCGTAGACGCCCGCGGCGATCAGCATCGCCCAGCCTTCGGTTCGCGCTTCGAACTGGGCCGTCGCGAGGGCGCCCGCGAGCACGCCGCTCAGCATCAGGAGCGAAGCCGTGAGCTTCGAGAGCTTCGAGGCGCCCAGCCGTTCCTGCCAGGCGACCGCGGTCCCGAGATAGAGCAGCCAGAAGAGCGCCGCCGCCGAGACGACGTCCCACTCGGTTGGCGCGGCCTGCGCGATCAGGACCGCGACCTGCGGAAGCGTGGCCGCGACGCCGACGACGAGCAGCTTGGCCCAGCGCCGCCGCACAGCGACGATCGCGGTCGCGCCGAAGACCAGTGCCGCGAACCCGGTCCCGGCCGCGCTGACTTCGCCGGCCTGGAGGCCGACCGCCGCCGGAGCGAGCGCCGCGCCGATCAGGCCCAGGCCCGCGATCAGCTCCGACGACCACGCGAGCGCGGTCACGACGCCGACGGCGGCGATCCCACCCGCAAGGAGGAGCGCGGCCCAGTCGGGAACGAGCCCGTACAGCACCGTCGCCGCGAGCAGCGTCATGTACGCGCCGCCGATGCCCGTCCCGACAGCGGCGACCGCCGAGTGGTACAGCTCAGCGGAGCGCCGCTTCACGTAGAGGCCGGCTCCGAAGACGAGCGCCGAGGCGAGCGACCCGAGCGTGACCCGCGCGACCGGGCCGATCCAGCCGCGGTTCACGGCGAGCACGAAGAAGAAGACGATTCCGAGCAGCGTGACGGCCCCGCCGACCCAGGAGAGGGCCTTCGCGCCGAAGAACATCGACCAGTCGATCTCGCGCCGCGGCCGAACGGGACGCATTGGCGAAGGCGGCGGCGTCCGACGAACCGGCTCACCCACGGGAGGTGGGGGAGGGGGCGGCGGGGGCGGTGGAGCAACAGGAACGGGTTCCGGCTCCGGCCGAGCAAGCGCCCGCAGTTCTGCGAGCTCGTGCTCGAGCAGTTGGAGCCGCCGTCCGAAATCGTCGAGCCTGTACGTCAGGTCCGTCATCTCGCTCTTCCTCCTCGATATCGCATCTCTGCTATTGATAGCAAAAATGCTATCGATGTCAAGAGGAGCTCGGATGCCCGGCGCTAACCTTGCGCCATGGCCATTCAGGAGCTCGTCGAGGAAGTCGAGCGCTCCTACGGCGAGACCCAGGAGCGCATGTCCGACCCTGCCGTCTACAACGACCACCGCGAGGCGGCGGAGGTCGGCCGGCGCCTGAAGGAGCTCGAAGCCGCGCACAAGCTCGCCCGGGAATGGCGCGAGGTCCGCGACGACCTCGACGCTGCCCGGGGCGACGGCGACCTGCGCGAGCTCGTGCCCGAGCTCGAGGAGCGGATGGCGGCGCTCGAGGAGGAGCTGAAGCTCGCGCTCGTCGAATCCGACCCGGCGGACGCGAAGGACGTCCTCGTCGAGATCCGACAGGCCGCCGGCGGCGACGAGGCGGCGCTCTGGGCCGGCGACATCTACCGCATGCTGACCCGCTACGCGGAGCGCCGCGGCTACAAGTCCGAGGTGCTCTCCTCGAGCGCGAACGACGGCGGCGGCTTCAAGGAGGTCACGGTCGCGGTCAAGGGCGACGGCGCGTACTCGGTGTTCAAGTGGGAAGGCGGCACGCATCGCGTCCAGCGGGTGCCGCAGACCGAGTCACAGGGCCGCATCCACACCTCGACGGCGACCGTCGCGGTCATGCCCGAGGTCGAGGAGGTCGAGATCGAGATCGACCCGAACGACCTGAAGATCGACGTCTACCGCTCGACCGGGCCGGGCGGCCAGAGCGTGAACACGACCGACTCGGCGGTCCGCATCACGCACGTGCCGACGGGCCTCGTCGTGGCGATGCAGGACGAGAAATCGCAGCTCCAGAACAAGGCGAAGGCGCTCCGCGTCCTCCGCGCGCGCCTCTACGAGCGCGAGCGCGAGGAGCAGCGCAAGGAGCAGGAGGCGACGCGCCGTTCGCAGATCGGGTCGGGCGAGCGGGCCGAGAAGATCCGCACGTACAACTTCCCCGAGAACCGGGTCACGGACCACCGGATCAAGCTGACGCAGCACCGGCTCGACCAGATCCTCGAGGGCGACCTCTTCGAGTTCACCGAGGCGCTGATCGGGGAAGACCAGCGCCGCGCGCTCGAGGAGTGACGGCCCGCGAGCTCCTGGCCGCCGGGACGGAGGAGCTGAGTCGTGCCGGAGTGCCCTCGCCGCGGGTGGATTCGGAGTGGCTGCTCGCGCACACGCTCGGGGTGTCGCGGACGGAGCTGTACGCCGACGGAGACGAGGTGCCGGCGGAACGCGAGCGCGTGTTTCGGGCCCTGGTCATCCGTCGTACGACGCGCGAGCCGCTCGCGTACGTGCTCGGGGAGTGGGGGTTCCGGCGGCTCACGTTGCGGGTCGACCCGCGCGTCCTGATTCCCCGGCCGGAGACCGAGGTGCTCGTCGAGCGCTGCCTCGAGCTGATCGCGGATCGCGCAGAGCCGGTCGTGGTCGACATCGGAACCGGATCGGGCGCGATCGCGCTCGCGATCGCGGACGAGCATCCCGGCGCGCGCGTGTCTGGGACGGACACGTCTGCCGACGCGCTCGTCGTTGCAGCGGAGAACGCCAGGCGCACGGGCCTCCCCGTCGAGCTCGTCGAGGGCCGGCTGTTCGCGGGCCTCGAGGGCCCGTTCGACCTCGTCGTCTCGAACCCGCCGTACGTCGTGCCGGAGGACATCGCGACGCTGCCACCCGAGGTCGGCGATCACGAGCCGCGCACGGCGCTGATCGAGTCCGGTGCCACCGAGGCGGCCGCCCGCGAGGCGCTCGGCCGCCTGGCCCCGGGAGGCTCGCTCGCGTTCGAGGTCGCCGACGGCAGGGCGCGCGAGGTTGCCGACCTGCTCCGCGCGCTCGGCTACGAGGACGTCACGATCGGTGAAGATCTCGCGGGACGTGAGCGAGTCGTGGACGGAAGAGCGCCTCGTTGAGGAGGCAGTCGCTGCGATCGGCGAGGGCAGGCCGGTCGTCCTGCCCACGGACACGGTCTACGGCCTCTGCACGACCCCGCTGGCGCCGGAGTCCCTCGCGCGGCTGAAGGGCCGGACGGCGGAGCAGCCGATCGCACTGCTCGCCTCGGAGGTCGACATCCTGCTCGAGCTCGTTCCGGAGCTGCCCGAGGAAGCGGTGCGCAGCCTGCTCCCCGGCCGGCTGACGCTGATCCTCCCGAACCCGGCGAGGCGCTTCCCGCTCCTGTCGCCGGGCGACACGATCGGTGTGCGCGTGCCGCAGCTCCACGGCGCAGCGCAACGGATCGTCACGCGAGCGGGAGCGGTCGCCGCCACGAGCGCGAACCTGCACGGCGGCCCCGACCCCCGTCGCCTCGACGAGGTGCCGGACGAGATCCGGGCGCAAGCGGTCGTCGTCGACGGCGGCGAGCTGCCGGGCGTCCCGTCGACGATCGTCGATCTCACCGGCCGAGAGCCGAAGATCCTCCGTGAAGGCGCGGTGCCCGCCACCGAAGTCATCGAACGACTGGGCTGACGCGTACGATGGCGGACATGGCCGTAGCGCACGAGACGCTCGAGCAGCTGCGAACCGCCGGGCTCGCCGAGATCGACCCGGAGATCGCGGAGCTGCTCGGCAAGGAGCTCGAGCGCCAGCGGGGCCAGATCGAGCTCATCGCGTCCGAGAACTTCACGTGGCCGAGCGTGTTCGAGGCGGTCGGCAGCGTGCCGACGAACAAGTACGCGGAGGGCTATCCCGGCAAGCGCTACTACGGCGGCTGCGAGGTCGTCGACGAGATCGAGCAGATGGCGATCGACCGCGCGAAGGCGCTCTTCGGCGCCGAGCACGCGAACGTCCAGCCGCACGCGGGGGCGCAGACGAACATGGCCGTCTACATGGCCGCGCTCCAGCCGGGCGACACGATCCTCTCGCTCGAGCTCTCGCACGGCGGGCACCTGACGCACGGCCTCAAGGTCAACTTTTCCGGTCGCCTGTACACAATCGCCCACTACGGCGTGAGCCGCGAGACGAACATGGTCGACTACGACGACGTGCTCGAGCTCGCGAAGGAGCACAAGCCGAAGCTGATCGTCTGCGGCGGCTCGGCCTATCCGCGCACTGTGGAGACGGACAAGTTCCGTCAGATCGCCGACGAGGTCGACGCGCTTCTCCTCTGTGACATGGCGCATTTCGCGGGGCTCGTCGCGGCGGGTCTTCACCCGAATCCCGTCGAGCACTGCGACTTCGTGACCTCGACGACGCACAAGACGCTCGCCGGCCCGCGCGCGGGGTTCGTCCTCTGCCGCGAGGAGCACGCCCAGGCCGTCGACCGCGCCGTCTTCCCGGGCATGCAGGGCGGCCCGCTGATGCACACGATCGCGGCCAAGGCGGCGTGCTTCAAGATCGCCGCCACGGAGGCGTTCCGCGACTACCAGCGGCAGGTGCGCGCGAACGCCGACACGCTCGCCGCCACGCTCCAGGAGAGAGGGCTCGACGTCCTGACGGGTGGGACGGACACGCATCTGCTCCAGCTCGACCTGCGCGGCACCCGGTGGACCGGGAAGGCCGCCGAGGAGCGGCTCGACGAGGTCAAGCTGACGGTGAACCGGAACACGGTCCCGTTCGACGAGCAGCCGCCGACGATCGCCTCGGGCGTCCGCATCGGGACCCCCGCAGCGACGATGCGCGGCTTCGTAGAGGACGACTTCCGCGAGGTGGGCGAGATCATCGGCGACGCGCTCGGCGACTCGCCCGATCTCGGCGCGCTCGCCGGTCGAAGCGAGGCCCTCTGCGCCAAGCACCCGCTCTACCAGGGGTTCCGCGGCTACACGTCGTACGTCACCGCGTGAGCCAGGTCGTCCACGTCGACCACCCGCTGGTCCGGCACAAGCTTTCGTACCTTCGCGACAAGCGCACCTCGACCGGCGACTTCCGCCGGCTCGTCCGCGAGCTGACGGCGCTCCTGACCTACGAGGCGACGAAGGACATCGCGACCGAGACGGTCCGCGTCGAGACGCCCCTCGAGTGGACCGAGGTCGAGCGCGTGTCCGGGAAGAAGCTTGCGGTCTGCCCGGTGCTGCGGGCGGGCATCGGCATGCTCGACGGCTTCCTCGAGCTCGTCTCGGGCGCACGGGTCGGGTTCGTCGGGCTCTTTCGCGACGAGGAGACGCTCGAGCCCGTCGAGTACTACGTGAAGCTCCCGAGCGACCTCGGCGTGCGCGACGCGATCGTGCTCGACCCGATGCTCGCGACCGGCAATTCGGCCGTGGCTGCGATTGCGGCGATCAAGAAGGCCGGCGCGCGCTCGGTGAGCCTGATCTGCCTCGTCTCGGCGCCCAAGGGGATCGAGCGCCTCCACGCGGAGCACCCCGACGTCGTCATCTACACGGCGGCGATCGACCGCGAGCTGAACGACCGCGGCTACATCGTCCCCGGATTGGGCGACGCAGGCGACCGCTTGTACGGGACGAAGTAGGGTCTCGCCAGCCATGTGGCAAACGCTGCGTGCCAACCCGGAAGTCATCTGGGGCTTCCTGCTCGCGCTGGTCGTCGTCCTCGTCCTGACGCCGGCCGTCGGTCGCTTCGCGCGAATCCTCGGCGTCGTCGACGAGCCGGGGGAGACGCGGCGCATCCATTTGCGAGCCGTTCCGCGCCTCGGCGGCATCGCGCTCCTGCTCGGCATCTTCATCCCGGCGCTCGCCTTCCTCACGCTCGACGGCGTGTACCGCGGGATCCTGCTCGGCGCTGCGGTGGCGACGTTCGTCGGCGCGGTCGACGACTTCCGCGGGCTGCCGTGGTGGGGGAAGCTCGGCGGCCAGGTGTCGGCGGCGGCGATCGCGGTCGGCTTCGGCGTCCACGTCGAGCGCTTCACGTTCCCGCTCGTCGGCATCCAGACGCTGCCGGACTGGGTGAGCATCCCCGCGTCGATCCTCTGGATCGTCGCGATCATGAACATGGTCAACTTCCTCGACGGGATGGACGGGCTCGCGGCCGGCATCTGCGCGATCGCGGGCTCGACGTTCGCGATCATCGCGCTCTCGCTCGGGAAGCCCGACGCGGCGATCCTGTCGGCGATCGTCGCCGGCGCGTGCTTCGGCTTCCTGCGACACAACTTCTACCCGGCGCGGATCTTCATGGGCGACTCGGGGGCGATGCTGCTCGGCTTCGTGCTCGCGACCGTCTCGATCCAGGGCCTCTTGAAGACGGCGGCGACCGTCGCGCTGTTCTTCCCGCTCGTGGTGCTCGCGATCCCGATCGTCGACACGTCGTTCGTGTTCGCGAAGCGGCTGAAGTACAAGCAGCCGCTGTACGAAGCCGACCGCACGCATCTGCACCACCGGTTCGTGAACATCGGCTTCTCGCAGCGGCGTGCGGCGGTGTACATGTACGTCTGGTGCGCGATCCTCGCGGGCGCCGCACTCGCGACCCGCTTCATCCCGTTTCGCGCTCACGGCGTCTGGCACCTCTGGCCGACGCTCGCCGTTGCCGGAATCGGTCTCGTCGCGCTTGCGACGTCCGTCTACATCGTCTACCTGCTCGAGATCGTCAAGCTCGCGAACCCGCGGATTCGCCGTCGCCAGCAGCAGGCGCAGGCCGAGCGGAAGAGCGCCTGAGCGCGTCGTCCACGAGCTCCGCTGCCTCTCTGACGATCGCGATCTCTTCCTCTCCGAGGCCCGAGAGTCGTGCCGCGAGCGCGTCGATCCGTCGCCGCCGCGCTTGCTGCAGCGCGCGCTTGCCCTTGGCCGTCGCGTGGACCCGGACGACCCGGGCGTCCCGCCGGTCCGGAGCGCGCCGTGCGAGGCCCTCCTGTTCGAGCCCGCGCACGATCCCGGTCATCGTCGGCGGGCGCACCTGCTCGGCCGTGGCCAGCTCGCCGAGCGTCGTCGGGCCGCCGAAGACGAGGACCGAGAGGGCGGAGAGGCGCGCGGCGGTCAGGCCGCTGGCCGCATCCTCCCGGCGCGCATGGCGAAGGGCGTGGATCGCTGCGGAATGGAATCGATCGACCGCGTTTGACAGATCCTCATTCATTTAGTTAGCCTAACTAAACACTAGCGCAGAGGGAGGACGGATGTCAGAGCTGCTGCAGGCGATCTACCGAGGGGACCATGCACGAGCCGACGAGCTGCTTGCCGCGAGCCCCGAGCTCGACGTCTTCGAGGCGGCCGCGGTCGGGCGGACGGAGCGCCTCCGCGAGCTCCTCGACGACGACCCGTCGCTCGCGAACGCGTGGGCGGAGGACGGTTTCCAACCGCTCGGCCTCGCGAGCTTCTTCGGGCACGTCGACGCGGCGCGGCTCCTGGTCGAGCGCGGGGCGGAGGTCAACTCCGCGTCCCGCAACGACTTCAAGGTCATGCCGTTGCACAGCGCTGCGGCAACCGCCGACGCGAACGTCCGCTACGAGCTCGCCAGGCTCCTGCTCGAGCGCGGCGCCGATGCGAACGCCCACCAGCAGGACGACTTCACGCCGCTGATGGCCGCCGACCAGCACGGCGACGAGCGATTGCGCGCGCTCCTGATCGAGCACGGCGCAAGCGACTGACTAGTGCGGGGCCGTTAACCCTCGGTCGGGATCGGCGGCGTCCAGCGAGGCATCCAGTAGTTCACGAGCCAATGCCTGTCGGAGCCCTTGCCGCGCGGCACGAGGCCCAGCTGGAACGCGGTCGGCCGCATCTTCTTCTTGGCCGGTGCGGAAACGCCGACCTCGAGGAGGATCTCCTTCGTCGACGCGTAGTCGAGGTAGTACTGCGTCGAGTTCACGTCCTCGATCGGATACGGAACCACCGGCAAGCCGCCCTGCTTCTTGCCGCCGGTCGACCACGACTGGAGCGTGTAGCCCTTCTTCATCGACGGCGCGATGACCGACCACGACTTGTCGAGATGCCTGCGCGCGACCGCGGAGGCGAGGAACGTCTTGATCGTCGCCCGCACTTCCGGATCGAGCTCCTGGTACGTCTTGATCTGCTGGCCCTTCGCGTTCGTCAGCGGGAGGCTCTTCGCCGGCAGGGTCGCGTGGAAGCCCTTGTCCGGGTTGACCGTGGTCTTGTCGTTCCCGGGGACGAGCTTGATGAGCAGGAACGCCACGCCTGCAGCCAGGACAAGACCGCTGAACCACATCAGGTAGCGGTTGAATCGGGCTGAGGAAAGCGCGGACTGGAAAACGCTCATCGGCTTCAAGAAGAGTAGACGGTGAGAGTAGCGGATTGTTAGTACGGGATCAGGTCGAATTTTCCGGTGGCCGTGGGGTGCTCCTGTGAACGGGTACAAGGTAGCCCGGTTTTGCCCGAGCCATGCGGTTTTCGGCTGTTACAAAGTTTGTTATGCTCGCGCCGGATGGAGCCGTCGCATCCCCCGACGTTTCAGCCCGCGGGGGCGGGGGCCCTCCTCATCGGCACGACCGCCGGCTCGGTCGGCGTCGGTGCGCTCGTTGGTTGGGGAGCCGGTTCGGCCGCGATCGGAGCGCTCGTCGGAGCCGTGATCGGGATACCGGCCGGGATCTTCGTCGTCTATCGCCGTTACCGGGAGTACCTCAGTTGACCACCGCAGTGACCAGTCCTCGACCCGCGCCGCAGGTCTTCATGCCCGTGATCGCCGGGACGGTCCTGATCGCGCTCGCGCTGCCGATCTTCCTCGTCGCCGGTTGGCCGCTCGACGGGTGGGTGATCGCGGCGACGCTCTGGGTCGCTAGCCAGCTCTTCGGCTACCTCCTCGTGCGCATGCGGTCGGGCGGGAACCTCGCCGCGTCGGGCGTCGCAGCGGTGGGCATGATGACCCGCGCGATCGTCGTCATGGGCGTGATCTTCGTGGTTGCGGTCTCGGACCCGTGGACCGGGCTGGCCGCGGCGCTCACGTACGCGCTCGCCTACACCGTCGAGCTCGTGCTGGCACTCGTGTCGTACTTCGGGAACCCGCCGCTATGAGGCGCGCACTGTTCGCCATTGCGATCGCCGCGCTGGCGCTGCCCAGCCAGGCGCTCGCGCGCGGCGACTTCGACCCGACGACCGAGTTCGAGCAGCACGAGTGGGTGCCGATCCACCTCGGGCCGCTCGACCTCTCGATCACGAAGGCGGTCGTCTACCTGATGCTCGGCTCCGTGCTGACGATCGTCTTCGGGACGCTCCTCATGCGCTGGCGACTCGCGGTCGAGCCCGACAATCGGCAGACGTTCGGCGAGACGATCTACGACGTCGCCCAGACGCAGATCGCCGAGCAGGGCCTCCCGTCGAAGGCGATCCAGCTCTGGTTCCCGTACGTCGCGACGCTCTTCCTGTTCATCCTCGTGGTCAACCTGATCGGGTTCATCCCACTGCCGCTGACGGGCGAGACGTACCACGGCTTCCCGGTCTGGGGCATCTACGCGGCGACGTCGTCGCTCTCGGTCACCCTGGCGCTCGCCCTCCTCACGTTCGTCTTCACCCACTTCGAAGGCATCCGCTGGAACGGCAGCGTGCGCTACTTCAAGAGCTGGATTCCCGACGCTCCGAAGGGGCTGCTCTTCCTGATCGTGCCGCTCGAGATCCTGGGCCAGATCATGCGCCTCATCTCGCTGAGCGTTCGTCTCTTCGCGAACATGCTCGCGGGGCACATCCTGATCCTGACCTTCCTGGGGCTGATCTTCATCTTCGAGTCCCTCGCCCTGATTCCCATGATCATCCCGGCGACGGTCTTCTACCTCTTCGAGGTCGTCATCGTCGTCGGCATCCAGGCGTTTATCTTCGCCACCCTGTCCGCCATCTACATCGGCTCGGCGATCGAGCCTCAACACTAAGGAGGGAGCACGTGCTCGCAACGATCCTCGCAGCGACGACCGGAGACGTCACGAAGGCCGGCAAGGCGATCGGCATCGCGCTCGGCGTCGGGCTCGGCTCGGCAGGCGCCGGCGTCGGCATCGGCCTGATCTTCTCGTCGATGATCCAGTCCGTCGCCCGGCAACCGGAGCTCCGCGGTGAGCTGACCGGCATCCAGTGGCTCGGCTTCGCACTCACCGAGGCCGTCGTGTTCTACGGCCTGCTCGGCTCGATCCTCGCGTTCGTCCTTGTCTAGATGACACCACTGGCATCGAACCCGCTGATCCAGGTCACGCCTGGGTTGATGATCTGGACGATCGTCTGCTTCCTGATCACGTTCTACGTGCTCAAGAAGGTCGCGTTCGGCCGGATCCAGGGCATGATCGACGAGCGTCGCAAGCGCATCCGCGAGTCGCTCGACGAGGCCGACCGGGCCCGTTCCGAGGCCCACAAGCTCGTCGAGGAGCACCGGGCGACGATGGCCCAGGCCCGCGGTCAGGCCGAGGAGATCCTCGCCGAGGCGCGGAAGGTCGCCGAGGCGCAAAAGCGGCGCCTGCGCGACGAGCTCGAGGAGGATCGCCAGCGTCGGCTCGAGGAGACCTCGCGGCAGATCGAGGCCGAGACCGCGCGCGCTCTGCAGGCGATCCGCTCCGAGGTCGCGGACCTGACCGTGATCGCGACCCAGAAGGTGACGGGCAAGGTGCTCACGGCCGACGACCACAAGCGCCTGATCGACGAGGCGATCGGCGAGCTCGATTTCTCCGCTCTGCAGCAGGGGAGCCCGAACTAGCGCCATGGCGGTCGTCGCCCGCACCTACGCGCGAGCGCTCTTCGACGCCGCCAAGGACGCCGGCCGCGTCGAGCCCGTGCGCGACGAGCTGGCGACGTTCGTCGAAGCGGTCGACGAGGTGCCCGAGCTCCGCTCGCTGATCCGGAACCCGGAGCTCGACCCGCTGACGAAGGCGAACGCGCTCGACGCGGTGCTCGAGGGCGCTGACGAGCTGATCCGCAACTTCGTGCGCGTCGTGACCCAGAAGGGGCGTGCCGCGCAGCTCGACGAGATCGCGCGCGAGTACGAGGCGCTCGTCGCCGCGGAGGAGCAGATCCTCAGCGTCGAGCTGACGACCGCCTACGAGTTGTCCGACGACGAGGCGGCGGCGATCGTGCAGCAGATCGAGCAGGCCTCCGGCCGTCGCGTCGAAGCCGCGCGCACCGTCGACCCGGGCCTGATCGGCGGCCTCGTCCTCAAAGCCGGCTCGCTCGAGGTTGACTCGAGCATCCGCGGCCGCCTCGACCGACTTCGCAGAGATCTCGCGCACGCGTCTACCTAGTAGAAGGAGCCTGTTTTGAAGATTCGCCCCGAAGAGATCACGTCGATACTCCGCAAGCAGATCGAGGAGTACGACGTCGAGACCGACCTCGCCGAGGTCGGGACCGTCCTCCAGGTCGGAGACGGGATCGCCCGCATCTACGGCCTCGAGTCGGCCGTTGCGCTGGAGATGCTCGAGCTCGAGCACGGCGTGACCGGCCTCGCGTTCAACCTCGAGGAGGACAACGTCGGCGCCGCTCTCTTCGGCCAGTGGGAGAAGATCAAGGAAGGCGACTCGGCGAAGCGCACCGGCCGCGTGGCCAGCGTCCCCGTCGGTGATTCGCTGATCGGCCGCATCGTCGACCCGCTCGGCAACGCGCTCGACGGCGGCCCGCCGATCGAGACGGACGAGCGCCGGCCGCTCGAGTTCAAGGCGCCGGGCGTCGTCGACCGACAGCCCGTGAAGGAACCGCTCCAGACCGGGATCAAGGCGATCGACGCGATGACGAACGTCGGCCGCGGGCAGCGCGAGCTGATCATCGGCGACCGCTCGACGGGCAAGACCGCGATTCTCGTCGACACGATCCTCAACCAGCGCGGCCAGGACATGATCTGCATCTACGTCGCGATCGGCCAGAAGTCGTCGACCGTGGCCCAGGTCTACGAGCGGCTGAAGGAAGCCGGGGCGATGGAGTACACGATCATCGTCACCGCGCCCGCGTCGCAGGCCGCGCCGATCAAGTGGATGGCGCCGTTCGCGGGCGCCGCGATGGGCGAGCACTTCATGTTCGGAGGCCGCCACGCCGTCTGCATGTACGACGACCTCTCGAAGCACGCCGACGCGTATCGCCAGATGTCGCTCCTCCTGCGGCGTCCACCGGGGCGCGAGGCCTTCCCGGGCGATGTCTTCTACCTCCACTCCCGGCTGCTCGAGCGCGCCTGCAAGCTCTCCGACGAGCGAGGCGCCGGCTCCCTGACGGCGCTACCGGTCATCGAGACGCAGGCCGGTGACATCGCGGCGTACATCCCGACCAACGTGATCTCGATCACCGACGGCCAGATCTTCCTCGAGGCCGACCTCTTCTTCTCGGGTGTGCGGCCGGCGGTCAACGTTGGACGCTCGGTCTCGCGCGTAGGCGCGAGCGCCCAGACGAAGGCGATGAAGAAGGTCGCGGGGCGACTCCGGCTCGAGCTCTCCCAGTACCGCGAGCTCGAGGCGTTCGCCCAGTTCGGCTCCGAGCTCGACCAGGCGACGCAGAACTCGCTGCAGCGCGGCGAGCGCATGGTCGCGACGCTCAACCAGCCGCAGTATGCGCCGTGGCCGATGGAGGAGCAGGTGGTCGCGATCTACGCGGGCATCAACGGGTTCCTCGACGACATCCCCGTGCAGGACGTGCCGCGGTTCCAGGACGAGCTCCGCGAGACGATCCGCACGGACGGAACGATCTACAAGGAAATCGCCGACACGGGGGATCTGCCGGACGAGCTCGCCGAGAAGCTGAGCGCGGAGATCGAGAAGTTCAAGCAGGGCTTCAACAGCTCCGACGCGCCCGCGTTGGCTGGAGTCGCTGGCTAGCGACTGGGCATGGCGTCCGTCCAGGACATCAAGCGCCGCGTCCGCTCCGTCCAGAACACGCGGAAGATCACCCGCGCGATGGAGCTCGTCGCGGCTGCGAAGCTGCGGCGCGCCCAGAGCAGGATCGAGGCGATGCGCCCCTACGCCGAGCGCATGCAGGAGCTCATGGTCGGCGTCGCGCGGGCGAGCACCTCGCTTCAGGGCCTCCCGCTGCTCCAGCGCCGGGACGTGCGCAAGACGGCGATCCTGCCGCTGACCGGCGACCGCGGCCTGGCCGGCGCCTTCAACGCGCAGATCCTCCGCGAGGCGTTCGCGATCGAGCGCCGGCTCGACGGCGAGAACGTCGCGGCGCACTGGATCGTCGCCGGCAAGAAGGGCGCCTCGACGCTGCGCTTCCGACGGTACGAGGTCGGCCAGGCCTGGACCGGGTTCAGCGACAGCCCGCGCTACGCCGACGTGCAGGCGATCGCGCACCACGTGTCCGAGCTCTACTCGGAGCAGGAGGTCGACCGCGTCGTCGTCATCTACAACCACTTCGAGTCCGCGCTCACCCAGCGCGTCGTCGCCCAGGAGGTGCTGCCGATCCCCGAGTCGCTCCTCGAAGCCGGGGACGACGAGCACTCGCATGCGCTGCTCGGCGACTTCATCTACGAGCCCGAGCCGGAGCAGATCCTCGAGCGGCTCCTCCCTGTCTACGTCGAGACGGAGCTCTACCGCGCGCTCCTCGAGTCCGCGGCCTCCGAGCAGGGCGCGCGGATGACGGCCATGCGCAACGCGTCGAAGAACGCGGGCGAGCTGATCGACAGCCTCACGCTCCAGATGAACCGCGCCCGCCAGGCCGAGATCACGCAGGAAATCCTCGAAGTGGTGGCAGGAGCCGACGCGCTAACCTCCTGACAAACTTTTTCGCGCTCGCGCGGTCTTATACTTCAGCGCCTCGATGTCGCAGCAAGAACAAGATCAAGTCGTCGTCTCCGGTGCCGCCGGCCTGGGCGCCGCGGTTGCGACCGAGTCCGGAGGCGAGCTCGGCGGCATCGAAGCGGTTCAAGCTCGTGGCTACTGGGAGCTCGTCTGGCGCCGGTTCAGGCGCGACAAGGTGGCGATCGCAAGCGCGGCCTTCATCGTCCTTCTGCTCCTGACGGCCTTCGTCGGCGCGCCGATCGCGAAGCACTACGTCGGCCACGGGCCGACCGACATCTTCGCCGCGGTGCCCCAGGTCGTGCAGTTGCCGAGCCTGCTGCCCGCCGGGCCGATGACGCATTTCACCAACCCGTACACCGGTCACCGTGACGTGATGGTGCTCGGCGCGGCGAACAGGCTGGGGCAGGACGAGTTCCTGCGCCTTCTGTACGGCGCGCGAGTCTCCCTCGAAGTCGCGCTGCTGTCGACGATCGGGGTGATGATCATCGGGGTGCTCCTGGGCGCCTCGGCGGGCTACTTCCGCGGCGCGACGGACACGGTCATCTCGCGACTGACCGAGATCACGATGGCGTTCCCGCTCCTGCTCTTCGTGATCGCGCTCGCCGCGACCGTCGGGCCGAGGCTGAACCAGATCACCTTCGGGGTCTTCCCACAAGGGGTGGTCACGCTCGTTCTGATCTTCAGCATCTTCGGCTGGTTCTACCCGGCGAGGATCATGCGTGCGCAGGTGCTCTCGATCAGAGAGAAGGAATACGTCGAAGCGGCCCGGATGATCGGGGCGAGCGACGCACGGATCATCCGCTCGCACGTCCTGCCGCACCTGGTAGCGCCGATGATCGTGTACTCGACGCTGATCGTGGCGAGCTACGTGCTCTTCGAAGCAGGCCTGTCGTTCCTGGGCGTGGGGATCCCGCTCACGGTCCCGAGCTGGGGCAACCTGCTGTCGAGCGCGCCCGAGTACTACACGACGCGCCCGCTGCTCATGGTCTGGCCCGGCCTGGCCGTGCTGATGACGACGCTCGCGTTCAACCTGCTCGGCGACGGGCTCCGCGACGCGTTCGATCCGCGCTCCGTCGGCCGCTCGTAGAGTCGGCCGGCCCGCTCGTAGAGCCAGCTGACGGCTCACGCGCCAGGGCGCAACTAACCAAACGTTCTTACCGGCGTCTTAAGGCTTTGGACGGGGAGAGGCCCGTTCCGGGTCGGGGCAGCCCTGGCTCGAGTTCACGGAAAGGAGAAACATGCACAGACGGCTTTGGCTCTCGGTTGCGATGCTCGTGACCGGTGCAAGCCTTCTGGTCGCATCGAGCTTTGCGAGTGCGGCGGGGAACGCCGGCGCGCTCAAGAAGGGCGGGATCTGGAAGGTGGGGACGACCGGGGCTTCGGTCCAGGTCGACCCGCAGCTCGCCTATATCACCACGGCGTGGTGGCTCGAGTACGCGACCGCAGCGAAGCTCTACAACTATCCGGACAAGTCCGGCCCGGCGGGCAGCAAGCTCGTCCCTGAGGTCGCTTCTCACTTCACCGTCTCGAACGGTGGGAAGAAGTACACGTTCTTCATCCGGAAGGGCTTCAAGTTCAGCGATGGCTCTGCGGTGACGGCGAACAGCTTCAAGTACGCCATCAACCGAACCGCCAACCATGACCTCGCGTCGCCAGGCGCGCAGTTCATCACGGACCCGACGGGCACGAACATCGTCGGCGCCAAGGCGGTCAACGACGGAAACGGCACCAACGTCTCCGGCGTCCAGGTCAAGGGGAACCGCCTGATCGTCAACCTGACGAAGGGTGACGGAACGTTCATGGCGAAGATCACCATGCCGTTCTTCCAGGCGACGTCGTCCAAGCTCCCGCTCACGAAGGAAGTCGTGAACGTGAGTGGCAACGACCTTCCCGCAGCCGGCCCGTACTACATGTCGCGGAACGACGTCAATCAGCTGACGTCCCTGCGCCAGAACAAGTACTGGAAGCCGGGCCCGGGCCGCACGCGCCCGCGGAACCTGACCGGTCTCGACCTGCAGTGGAACCTCAACGAGCAGACCGCCTTCAACCAGACGAAGGCCAACCAGCTCGACGAGGGCCCGCTGCCGGCAGCTGAGGTGCAGGGTGTGGCCAGCTCGTACGGCGTCAACAAGAGCCGCTTCTGGACCAAGCCCGTGAACTGCACCGGCTACCTGCCGATGAACACGTCGCGGCCGCTGTTCAAGAACAATCTCGCGCTGCGCCAGGCAGTGAACTACTCGGTCAGCCGTGCACCGTACGTGCAGCAGGCCGGCCCGTACGCTGGGCAGCCGTGGACGCATCTCTTCAACCCGGGCGTTCCGGGCTGGAAGAACGTCACGATCTACAAGAAGAACCTCTCGACCGCCAAGAAGCTCGCGGCCGGTCACATGAGGGACGGGAAGATCACCGTCTACTACCGCTCGGGTGC
>Ga0207674_10001839_pt1 | contig 27032 bp, 17 predicted proteins | sample KBSCornC72_FD_184303 | JGI IMG/M metagenome (GOLD analysis project Ga0207674, IMG submission 184303) | Corn rhizosphere microbial communities from Kellogg Biological Station, Michigan, USA - KBS Corn C7-2 (SPAdes) (version 2) | ecosystem: Host-associated > Plants > Roots > Rhizosphere > Soil ...
AACTCCTGCTGAAACTGCTGTACAATCGCCTCTTGTAGCGGAGTGAGGGACGCGAGCGGGGTCGTTGGCGCGCTGGCCTCGCCGCCGTACGCCCAGGCGCCGACGACGAGGCGGACCAGGCAGTTCGCAGCGAGGAACGCAAGTCGTCGCGCGGCACGGTAGTTCGCGTGCAAGCCGGAGGCTCCAGTGATCGTTAGGCGATCCGCTGCCCCGGAAGTCAGCCGCCGATGAATACGATAGTCCTGGATCTCCCGAGCGCGAGAGCAACGTCTTCATCCTGGTGCCCGTCGTGATTCAGCGACGGGCCGTCAAGGCGTCAGGCCACTCGGAGCACAGCCGGCGCGGAGCTTCTTGTTCAACAGCGCCCGGTGCTTCTGCAGCGTGATGATCGAAGCCACGACGCGCTCACGGTGCGTCGCCAGCATGGCCTGCCGAGCGGGCCAGGTGCTGTCGCCCTTGGCCACCAGCCGCGCGTAAACTCGGATCTCCCGGATCGGCATGCCGCACGCGCGAAGGCTCCGGAGAAAGGTGATCCACTGCGCGTGACCAGCGGCGTACCGGCGGTGGCCGCTCGATGGGTCGCGCTCGACCAATGGAACGAGCCCCATCCGTTCGTAATAGCGCAGGGTGTGCTTCGACACCCCGGTGGCGTCAGCGAGGTCTGAGATGGTCACGCTTTGAAGCTAGCCCTCGGGATACGGGGTGAGCAGCGTCGGCAGACAGACGTCAGCGGACGGCCAACGCCTCGACCTCGATCAGGAATTCCGGCCGAAAGAGCCGCGACACTTGCACCAGCGTGCTGGCGGGCGGGTGAGCCGCGTCGAGGAACTGATCCCGGACCTGGCGAAAGACCGCGAGGTGGTGGAGGTCGGTCACGAACGTGGTGAGCTTGACGAGATTGCGTGGGCCGGCGCCAGCCGCACTGAGGGCAGCGACCAGATTCCGAAACACTTGCGTGGTTTGGGCCGCGAAGTCTCCGGGTCCGACGACCGCACCTTGCGCATCCAGGGCGACCTGGCCGGCGATCACGATCAAGCTTCCACCGGTGACCACGGCAAGCTGGCTATAGCCCGGAGGAGTTGGGAGGGTCGGGGGATTGATGAGCTGAATGGTCGATGTTGGCATGGCTCGATCCGAGTAGAGGATTGAGCCATGGTACGAGTTAGAGCGCGCTCTAAGTCAAGCCGAGGGCGAAGCCTAACGAGCTGCTCAGAACAGTGCCACTGCGGATGGATCAGCACAAGCGGACCATCGCGATCGTCACCGTCATCACCTTGAGGCAAGCAGGGGCCTTTCGGTCGGGACGATAGCGATTCCTCCCGTTCGGTAGGGTGGTCTCGCGCGTGAGGCGTCCAGACTGCAGTGTTTGGCATGCATGCCTCAATACGCGCCGTAGCCGTGGCGCTGGGCCTGGGTCTCTCGCACCCGGCGCTCGCTCAGGTGAGCCGGCCCATCGTGGCCGTGTTCGCTCACCCCGACGACGAGCGCATCATCGGCCCGTTGCTGTCGCGCCTCGCGAGGGAGCGACGCGAGACCCATCTCGTGATCGCGACCGATGGCTCCAAAGGCGTTCGCGATTTCGCGAACATCCCGGCCGGAGCGGAGCTGGCCGCCGCCCGCGCCAAGGAAGCGAGCTGCGCAGCCAACCGGCTCGGCGTGCGACAGCTTCACCTGCTCGGGCTTCCGGACGGCGGCCTCGCATCGTTCGATGCGCTGGGCAAGCTGCGGTCGGGAATCCTGGACGTCATCGATGCTCTCAGGCCGGCGGCGATCATCACGTTCGGTCCGGAAGGAGGGACCGGGCATCCCGATCACAGGCTGGTAGGCGATGTCGTGACGCAGATCGTGCAGAGCGACACGCGCTACTTCGCGAACGTGGATCTGCTGTACGCGTCATTGCCGACGGAGCGTCTCGCGACCGCACCGCCTGCACAGCCCACCGTGAACGGCATGGCGGAGGCGCTGCTGACCGTGCGCGTGCCGTTCGAGGAGCGGGACCTGGTGGCCGGACGCGAGGAGTTCGCGTGTCATCGCACCCAGTACACGCTCGCAGAGATGGACGCGGTCAACCGGTATCTGGCGCACGCCTGGAACGGCACCGTGTGGCTGCGTCCATGGACCGGGACGATGCGCGATCCCGAGATCTTCAGACGTTAGGCGTACCCGGCGCGCCGACTCAGTACGCCTTACGGTGTACTTCGGTGCTGAACCTCGCACGCGTGCGCCTCCGTCGCACAATCGACGGACGGAATCCCGAGCGATGATGATCGCGCCCTTTCGCCATCGCTTGTTTGCTCGCGTGGCGTCCGCCATGATGTAGGCGGAATTCCACTTCGAACGACGACCGGCGCGCTCCTGGTAGGCGCTTCTGCAAATGGTATCCGTGACGGGCCACGACGAGATCACCGACCTGCTGGCAGCGATGGACGGGGGCGATGCGCCTGCGCGTCCACGAGGCGTCAGGTTGGACGGCGTGAACGGGCGCATCCGGGCCCTCCTCCTCGCAGACACCCACCTCGGCTTCGATTTGCCGACGCGTGCGCGCGTCCAGCGACGCCGTCGCGGACACGATTTCCTCGCGAACTACACCGCGGCGTTGCGACCGGCGCTCGAGGGCCAGGCCGACCTCGTCGTGCATGGCGGTGACGTCTTCAACCGTTCGCGCGTGCCGACGAGCGTGGCGTGGCAGGCGTTCGAACCACTCGCGCGCGTCGCCGAGCGTGGAGTTCCCGTCTTCGTGGTCCCCGGCAACCATGAGCGCGGTCGCATTCCGCAGATCAGGTTCGCCCAGCATCCGGGGATACATCTCTTCGACCGACCACGCACGTTCGTCGTCGACATCCGCGGCGTGCGCGTGGCGATCGCCGGCTTTCCATCCGAGCGGCACGACGTGCGCGCGAAGTTCGTCGACCTGGTGGAGGCGACGGGATGGCGCGCCGTGAGGTCGGACGCTCGACTGCTCTGCGTGCACCAGTGCGTGGAGGGGGCGACCGTGGGACCTAGCGACTTCACGTTCACGACGGCGTCCGATGTGATCCGCGGGATCGACATTCCGTCCGGCTTCGCCGCGATGCTGTCGGGGCACATCCATCGCCACCAGGTACTGACGGCCGACCTCCGCGGAATCCCGCTCGCTGCGCCCGTCCTCTTCCCCGGTTCGATCGAACGCACGTCCATCGCCGAGGCGAACGAGGACAAGGGGTTCATGATCGTCGAGGTGGCGTGCGATGGCCTGGCTCCGCGCGTCGACTGGCGGTTCCACAGGCTCCCGGCGCGGCCGCTCGTCCGGCGTGACGTGAATATCGAGCGTATGACCGACGAGGGACTGGAATCCACGATCCGGACCGTGATCGCAGAGGTTCCCGAAGATGCCGTGCTCACGATTCGCATCGTGGGAACGGTCAGCGAGCACGCATGGCGCGTGCTGTCGGCGGCGAACCTCCGTCGCCTCTCGCCGTCATCGATGAACATCGAGCTCAGGCTCGACGGGGACAGCGCCGTCGACCGTCCGCCATCGGGTCCCAAGCGGAGCGATGGGGTGCTGGAGCTTCCGCTCTAGAGGAGAAGGAACGCCCCCGGAGGGGGGCGGAACAGGCGTGGGAACGATCGCGTTCGGGGCGGACGGCGTATCTGGGCCGGAGTCTCCAGAAACCGTTGAGTGAGGACGTGGTGTGAGCTCACTCTGACCCGAACTGGCTCGACGTGGGGATGATGGGCGTGACCGGGTGCGTTTGACGGGCTCACACGAGAGGAGCGCGCATGGCTACCAAGACGCTACCAGAGCGTCCGAGTCTCACGCAGCTCGAGCTGCAGGCGACGGAGCTGCACGGTCTTCATCGCCGGAAGCGGCTGCCTGCCGCCGCGCGGATCGTCGCGAATCACCCGCGGTTCCGGAACAAGAGCACGGCCTCGGTACTCGACGCATCACTCGAGCTCGCCGACGCGCAGCTGGTCATCGCTCGCGAGTACGGCTTCGAGAGCTGGGCGGCGCTCAAGCATCACGTCGAGACGGAATCTCGCGTCGCCGCGATCACGCCGCACCCGAAGTTCAACGACGCGGTCGACGCGATTGGCACCGGCGATGTCGCGAAGCTCGGAGCGCTGCTCGCGGCGCACCCCGACCTCGTGCGCGCGAGAACGAATCTCGAACCGCCGTATGGCTACTTTACCGGGGCTACCTTGCTGCACCACGTCGCCTGGAATCCGCGCCGAGCGGCGCCGGTGCCCGCGAACGTCGTGGAGCTGGCCCGGCTCCTGCTCGATCGCGGAGCGGACGTCGATGCGGTCACGTTAGGCAGGAATGGCGGCACGACGATGGGCTTGATCGTCACGAGCAAGATGGCGAGCGACGCGAATGCGTCCGGTCCGTTGATGGAGCTGCTCGTCGCGCGTGGCGCCACCGTCGGATTCGAACGCTCGTCGCCAATCCTCCCCGACTGGGGCGATCACAACGTGCTCGATGCGCCGCTCACGAATCACGCGCCGCGAGCCGCCGAGAAGCTCATCGAGCTCGGCGCCAGACCCGACGTGTGTGCTGCCGCCGCGCTCGGCGACATGAAGCTCCTGAGGGGTTTTTTCGGGAAGGACGGTCGGCTCGCCGAGCGGCCACGCCGTAGGGCCAAGGTCATGACCGAGGCCGACGCGATCGGGCTCGCGTTGTTGTTCGCGTACGTGAACGGGAAGCCTGACGCGGTGGACTTCCTGCTCGAGAAGGAGGGCAACTGGAACATGACCGGCGTGAACAACGGAACGGTGCTCCATCGCGCGGCGTGGGATGGCGATCTCACGATGGTCAAGCGTCTCATCGCGAAAGGCGCGGACATGAGCAATCGCGACAACCCGTTCAACTCGACGCCGCTTTCATGGGCGCAGCACAACAAGCAGCGCGCGATCTTCGACTGGATGCGCGCGAACTGCGCGATCGATCTGCACGAGGCGGTCGGCCACAATCTCCGCGAGCATGTCGAGGCTCGCTTGCGGGAAGATCCCGCGTCGGTGAACAAGCGGCTCGACAACTGGGAGACGTTGCAATCGACGCCGCTCTACTGGGCGGCGTGGACGAAGATCCACGACGTGGACGGCGAGCACTCATGGGACGAGTCCGAGCGGGAATCGCTGGTGCGTCTCCTGCTCGATCGCGGCGCCGATCCGAACATCGTCGCGGGCGACGGCTACACCGCGCTCGACGTCGCGCGAACGGCGGCCGCTGCGCGGATCGTGGCGCTGATCGAGGAGAGGGGAGGCAAATCGGCGGCGGAGCTCTGACGTGTCGTCCGAAAGCCTGACCCAGCAACTGACCCGGGCTCGCGACGCTCTCGATCTCCGGGGGGAGCATGTACGTGAGCAGCGGCGACGCGAGTGAGCCCGGTAGCGGGCTCACGACTCTCAGCCTCGGTACCGACTCGAGCGGCGCATGGATCGTGACCCGGCCGTGACTACGCTCGAGGAGCGGGACGGAGTGTTGTCGCGAATCATGGAGAGGTCGTTTCGAAGCTGAATGAACAGGTGGGTCACGGGCGCTCGGTGCCTCGCTCACCGAGCAGAAGCGGAAGTCGATCGCGGTAGCCGCGGCTGAGCCGCAGGCGTGCGCCCTGGCGAGTCCGGATCACATATTCGCCGTGGTAGTACGGCTCGAGCGAGACGATGCTCGACTGCCTCACGAGCGCGGACCGATGCACGCGAACGAATACCTGGGGATCCAGCCGGCGCTCGAGCGCGGCCAACGTGGATCGATACAGAATGGACTTGTCCGACGTGTGAAGGCGCAGGTAGTCCCCGTCGGCCTCGACCCACTCGATGTCCGCCACATCCACGAACGTGATCTTGCCCGTCGACTTGATGGGGATCCGGATCAACGGCGACTCTCGCGTCGACTCCACGGGCTCCGACGCGGCGACCGTGGGCCGCGGCATGGGACCGCCCGAGCCTAACGCCGCGTGCGCCGCCAGCCGCTCCCGGACGCGGGTCATCGTCTGGTTGAACCGGTCGTCGCCTATCGGCTTGAGCAGATAGTCGATCGCCTCCTGCTCGAAGGCGCGCACGGCATGCGCGTCGTACGCCGTGACGAACACCACCGCCGGCACGGCCCGCGGACCGAGGGCGTCGAGAACCTCGACGCCGGAGAGTCCCGGCATTCGAATATCGAGGAACAGGACGTCCGGTTCGTGGGCGTCGACCGCGGCCACCGCCTCGTAACCCGTCGTGCATTCGGCAACGATACTGACGTCCGCATGTCGGCCCAGCAGCGCCCGCAGACGCTTCCGGGCGAGCGGCTCGTCATCGACGACGACCACACGCATCATCCCGGGACGCTCGCTTCGTCGCGCACCGCGTAGCGGAGCGGGAGCACCACTGTCGCGCGCGTACCGCCGGCGCTGCCAGGCGCCACCTCGAGCGACGCCGCGACGCCGTACGACCGTCGCAACCGCTCCGCGGTGTTGCGCAGCCCGAGTCCTCGCGCGGCGGCAGCTGCGAAGGCCGGCGGCACACCGATACCGTCATCGGTGACGTCCACGCGCAGGCGCCCCGCGTCGCTGCGGGCGTGGATCCGAACGGTTCCGCCTTCGAGCGACGGCTGGATGCCGTGCCGCACCGAATTCTCCACGAGCGGCTGAAGCATGAGCATCGGCACGAGTGCGTCCGCGAGCTCGGGCGCGACGTCGATGTCCACGCGCAGGCGATCACCGAAGCGCGCGCGCTCGATCTCGAGGTACGCCTCGAGCAGCGACGTCTCGACTCGCAAGGGCACCTCGGCCTGCTCGGCATGCTCGAGGGTCTGCCTCAGGAAGCCACCGAGCTGGTCGATCATCCGCTGCGCGGCGGCCGGATCGTCCTCGACGAGCGCCGAGATGGCGTTGAGGCTGTTGAAGAGGAAGTGCGGGTCGAGCTGCATGCGGAGCACCTGCAGCTGGGCGCGCGAGGCCTCGTCGCGAAGTAAAACCTCGCGCTGGCGGCGCGCGCGGGACGCGTACTCGTGCTCCAGGGCGTAGGCCATCAGCGCGACGATGATGGCGACGAGCGAGTCGTGCCTAACGATCATCCGGCCGAGCCCCGGGTCGCCCGCCGTGCCGGCGAACGTGGCCCGCATCGCCGGCCACAGGCTCGCCAGGATCACCACGCTGGCGGCGTGCACGACGGTCGTGGCGATGACGGAGGCGCCTAACGCTGCGGCGGCGGCCGCGCGGCCCCACGCCGCGTCGAGCACGTGGCGCATGAGTCGCGCCTGCGGCAGGGCGAGCAGCACCCACAGCAGCACTGTCACCAGCAGCACCGCAGCGGGCGGCGTGGCCCCCGCCGCGTCCGCCGAGCCAGCGTCGCTGCGCCTGACGATCATCTCCGCGGCCGCCGCACCGCACGCGACCACGAGAATGAGAACGCGGTCGACGCGCTCGCGTCGACGAAGCTCGGTGGTGTCCGTTGGCATGGCTACACGATGCGGTCGCGGGCCGATCCCGGAAAGCCTGTTCGACGTGCCGTTCGGCCGGTTCGTCGCGCCGACAGCCCGGGCGGCCGACCGAGAGGAGACGCGCGCACCGGGTCGCGCCACCTTGTTCCGTGTCGCCGAAACGCGCGGCCCCCGTGCACTCATAAATCGTACACTCACGCGAATCCCAACAATGACCATCGCTCGCAGTTCCCTTCTCGTGGCAGCAATCCTGTCGTTCGTTCCATCGTTCGGTCGATCGCAGACTCAATGCCCGGCCCTTACGTTCAGCGTGTGCGGCGTACGCGTCGAGCGGAGGCGGCTTGTCGGATCGGACTCCGCCGTGCAATACGCAGGCGTCTTCGCGTCGCGAAAGCAACGGGCCCCCGCGCTGACGCTGCAGGGGCTCGAGGCGGAGACGGCGATGGAGCGCGCCGAGTGGTGGTACAACGCGGACGTTACCCGGCGGCAGACAGCGGTCGCACGATTTCCATCGGACTCCGCGGTGCTCGGGCCGCTCGCGCCGCTGGTCGACGCGATGCCGGGAGCGGGCGTGGTCATCGGGCTGATCGAGCCCGACGGCCGCACGCGCGTCATCTCTCACGGCACATCGGGACGAACCGGGGTTCCGCTCGGAGACAGTACGGTGTTCGAGATCGGATCGGTCACCAAGGTGCTCACGGCGGTCGTGCTCGCCGACATGGTGGCGCGCGGCGAAGTCGCGATCGACGATCCCGTGACGAAATTTCTGCCGCCTTCCGTGCGCGTGCCGATGATGGACGAGCGGCCCATCACGCTGCTCGACCTCGCGACGCACACCTCAGGGCTCCCGCGGAGTCCCGCGAACCTAACGCCGGCGGACTCGGCGAATCCATACGCCGACTACCGAGTGGATCAGCTCTACGCGTTCCTGTCATCGTATAGTCTCCCGCGATTGCCTGGCGCCGAGTTCGAGTATTCGAACGTGGGCTTCGGTCTGCTCGGCCACGCGCTGGCGACGCGCGCGGGCCTGTCATACGACACGCTCGTGCGCGATCGCCTGCTCGAGCCTCTGGGTATGCGCGATACGCGAATCGTGCTCGACGTCAACCAGAAATCCCGGTTCGCGGCGGGACACGCCGTCACGGGCAAGCCCGCCAGCGCATGGGAGCTGCCGACGCTTGCCGGAGCCGGTGCCTACCGCTCCACCCTCGCGGACCTGCTGAGATTCGCCAACGCGAACCTCACGACTGATCAGGAGCCGGCTGGTCGCGCGCTCGCGGCGGCCCGTGTCGGCCGGCGCCGGACGCCGCTGCCGGACATGGGCATGGCGCTCGGCTGGCAGACATTCGTGCGCGGCAACGAGGCCACGCCGGTGTTCGTGTGGAAGGACGGAGAGACCGGCGGGTATTCGTCGTTCATCGGTGTGGACCGAGCGCGTCACCGGGCGGTCGTCATCCTGGCGAACGTCGCGGGGGCGGAAGCCCTCGACGCGGTGGGGCTCGGGCTCCTGCGAAACGGCGTAGACTCCAGCACCGGCGCGGGCACGCAGGGGGCCGCCACGCTGCCGGACAGCGTGCTCAAGTCATACGTGGGCGAGTACGAGCTGACGCCGGCGTTTCACATGGTGGTGACGCTCGCGAACCACACGCTGTTCGTGCAGGCCACGGGGCAGCATCGCCTAACGCTGTTGGCTCGCGGTGCGCGAACGTTCGATGTCGTCGGCGTTGCGGCGCACGTCCGCTTCGACGTGGACGCTACAGGCCGCGTTGTCTCGCTTGTGCTCGAGCAGGGGGGCAAGTCGTCGCCGGCGCGGCGGGTGCGGTGAGCCGTGGCTCAGTCGCTCGCGACGGACGCTCGGTTCCGGTACGCCGCGGGCGTCACGCCGTATACGTCCTGGAAGCAGCGGCAGAAGTACGACAGGCTGTTGAATCCCACTGCGTACGCCACATCGGTCACCGTCGCCGTCCCCTCGGTGAGGAGCCGCTCGCCTGCCTCCACCCGCATTCGTCGGATGAGGTCCGACGGCGAGTCGCCGAAGAGCTGCTTCACCCGGCGGAACAGATGCGAACGGTCCTGCGACACCGCGTCCGCGAGCTCGCCCACACCGAAGTCAGGATCGGCGAGGCCCCGCTGGATCGCCTCTCGCACTCGCGCGACGTAGGCCTGGTCGGCGGGGGCGACGCCGGCGTGTGCGGCGCGCACCTCCACATGGGGACTCGAGAACCGCTCGCGCAGCCGGCGCCGCGAGGCGATCAGGTTGCGCACGCGCACGTCGAGCTCGCGCATCTCGAACGGCTTCACGATGTACTCGTCGGCACCGTGCTCGAGCCCCTCGAGCCGCTGCTCGTCGTCCGCCTGCGCCGTGAGCAGGATGATGGAGAGGAAGTCCGTCTCGGGGCTCCCCCGGAGTGCACGCACCAGCTCGTGACCATCCGTGCCGGGCATCATCACGTCCGAGAGCACGACGTCCGGGAGGTGACGGCGCGCGAGCGCGATCCCCTCCGCGCCATCCCCGGCCTCGAGCACGCGGAACCGCACGGCAAAGTGGTCGCGGATGTAGCTGCGAAGGTCCGCGCTGTCGTCCACGACGAGCAGGGAAGGGACATCCTCGCTTCGGGTGTCATCGTCGGACTCGGCTGCGCTGCCCGCGTGTTCGGTCGTTACCGCTGTAGCAAGCGAGTGGACGTCTGGCGCGACGACCGCGTCCCCCACCGTCAGTCCATCGACGGGAACGCGCGACGGAATCGTTGCCGTGAACGTGGTCCCGGCACTCGCGCTCTCCACCGCGATGGTTCCGCCGTGCAGCTCCACGAGCTCCTTCACCAGCGAGAGCCCGATCCCCGTGCCGGGCTGCGTGCGGCTCGTCGACTCGTCCACCTGGTAGAATCGCTCGAAGACGTGGGCGATCTGATCGGGAGGGATGCCTGGGCCGGAATCCCTCACCAGGAGCCGCGCTGATTCTCCATCCTTCGAGAGCGCGACGTGCACCGTGCCGCCGCTCGGCGTGAACTTGATGGCGTTCGAGAGGAGGTTGGTCAGGATCTTCTCGACGGCGTCGGCGTCGAACGCGCCCGGCAGCGCATCGAGTGTCTCCTCCGTTAGGCGGATCCCCTTCCGCTCAGCGACAGGTGCGAAGGCGGCGACGACGCCTCGCGTGAAGGGACCCAGATCGAGCGGGCGCGGCGCCAGGTGCATCGCCCCCGCCTCGAGCTTCGCCACGTCGAGGATCTGGTTCACCAGCCGGAGCAGACGGCGCGCATTGCGGAGTGCGATGTCGAGCCAGCGCTCGACCTGCGGGTCGCCCCCGGCGCGCGTGCGCAGATCCTCCAGCGGCCCGATGGTGAGCGTGAGCGGGGTACGGAGCTCGTGCGACACGTTGGCGAAGAAGCGGGTCTTCGCGTGATCGAGCGACTGCAGCCGGGCATTGCGGTCGGCAAGCTCCTGTTCGCGCTCGCGCAACGCCGCCGTGCGCTCATCGACCACGCGTTCCAGCTGCACCGCGCGAGCGCGCAGGCGTGCCTCGCGCAACCGGACCGCGGCGAAGAGCAGCATGCCTAACGCCGCACCCAGGACCCAACGAAAGGCGCTCGTCTCCCAGAGTCTCGGGAGGACTTGCACGGCGAGGCGGGTTCCCGGCTCGTACCACCCGCCGGCCGCGTCGCTCGCCTCGACCAGGAAGGTGTATCGGCCCGGAGGCACCTTCGTGTAGAAGGCCGTGCGGCGGTTTCCGACGTCGACCCAGCCTGCGTCGTACGGATCGAGCCGGTAGCGGAAGCGGACGTTCGCCGGCTCGAGAAACGTGAGCGCCGTATACTCGATCTGCACGTCTCGCTCGTTAGGCCTGAGCGCGATCGAGTCACGCTCGGGACGGAGCGATCCCCCGCCCGCGAGGATCCGCTCCACGACCAGTGGCGGCGCGCGCTGCTCGCGGCGAACGTTCGCCGGATCGACGACGACGACGCCATCCTGCGTCGGGAACCACAGCCGTCCGTCGAGCCCCTTCGCTCCGGCCGGCTGGACGCCGCCGTTCCCCTCGTGATTGCGGATGCCGTCACGCTCCGTGTACGCCGTCGAGTGGACTCTCGAAACTTTCCCGTCGGCGAACGCATTCAGCTCCGCGCGCGGCACCCAGAAGATCCCGCGGTTCGTGTTCATCCACAGCCGCCCGCCGTCGTCCTCGAGGATCTGGTGGATGACCTCATCGAAGAGCCCATCCTTCGTCGCGATCCTGGCGATGGCCGGCTTCGTCGTGGGCCGGCCATTTCCCCACAACCGCGGATCGAGCCGCGCCAGGCCGCGTCCCTCCGTGCCGACCCAGAGCCAGCCATCGGCATCCTGGTACAGCGAGCGAACCAGGTCGCTCGGCAACCCGTCGGCCTGCCTAACGCTGGTGAACTTCCCATCGCGGTAACGCGCGAGGCCGCCGCCGTTCGTCCCCATCCAGAGCGCGCCGTCGCGCGTGCTCGCGAACGCGCGCACTGTCGCCTCGGGCGCTCCGGACGACGGAGGAAAGCTCGTCCACGTGCGTCCGTCGTACTGAAGCAACAGGCCGGCCGCACCAACCCACATATGGCCGCGGGCATCTCCGTAGAGCGCGAACACCGCGCGGTCACCAAGCTCGCGCGGCGCCTCCACGCGACATCTCATGGCCGGAGGAGTGCACGCATATACCCCTCCTTGGCTACGGGCCGTTGCGATCCAGAGTACCCCCGCCGAGTCCTCGTAGAAGGAATTGACGGCGACGATCCCCGGTAGAGTCCTGAGAACCGTGGCGCGACCCGTGACGGGGTCGACGCGGCTCGCACCCTTCCCCCACGTGCCAAGCCAGATCGCGCCCGAGCGATCCGCGTATGTCGAGTAGACGTTAGGGTAGCCCACGCCTTCCGGGACGCTATAGGTCGTGAACAGCGCCGGTTTGAGGCGATGCAGCCCGCCAGCGTCGGTGCCGAGCCAGAGGCTGCCCTCGCGGTCGAACAGCGCGGTCGATATCGAGCGACGCTCGGGGAGTGTGAAGACTCGGCGACCGTCGCGAAGCACATCGTTCCCGGCAACGGTCCAGAGAGCGTCTGCATCTTTCCACAGCCAGAGACTGTAGCCGATTGAAGGCGGGGTGCTGACCAGAACGGCTGTGTCGGAATCGATCCGGTACACGCCAGGCGCGGCCTGGGCGAACACTGCTCCTGTCGCACGGACCTGCACGACATTGGTTGCGCCCAGGAGCGGTCGGGGTGCTTTCACCTGCACCAGCCGCTGGCGCCACGACCAGACCCCTCGCTGTGCGGCGATCCATAACGTGCCGGTCGCATCTTCGAAGAGTTGATCGACGTAGTCCGCGTCGAGCGCGGGATCGGTCACCACTTTCGTCACCACGCTGTCACTGGTGACCCGGAAGATCCCAGCGTCCGTCGTGCCGACCCAGAGGCTGCCATCACGCCGCTGGACGATGGACGTGACGCTCGCGTCGAGCGTTCCCCGTCCAACCCGGACCAGGGTGTCGCGCCGGACGGTCCACAGGCCGTCGTTCGTCCCCACCCAGACGGCACCCGCCGAGTCGACGAGAAGCGCCGGCACGCCCTGCGGTTTCCCGGTTTCGAAGGCGACATTGGTAAACCGCCCGCCTCGGAAGCGAACGATGTGACTCTGCTCGGTGGCGAGCCACAGCGACCCGTCCCGCCCCTCCATCAGTCGGATGATTCGGTTGCTCGGGAGCCCCTCCGAGTTGGCGGAGTTGAAGACGGTGAATCGAAGCCCGTCGAAGCGCACGAGCCCATCGAAGGTCGCGGCCCAGATGTAGCCGGTGCGGTCCTGGAGAAGCGTGTTGATGGAGTTGACGGGGAGGCCGTCCTTCACCGTCCACGACTCGTGCACCCACGACGCATCGCGGGACTCGCTCCCGCGCGAGGTCGCACTGTCGCGCTGGCCCCGGGCGTTGGTGACAGCCAGGCCGGTGAGCGCGATCGTCAGCGCAATCCTGCGGAGAAGCGGAGCCATGCGAGTCAAATAGGGGGAGCCGAGAACGCGCGCAACGTGAGGATGTCGATTCTGCCGAGCCTCGTTCGACGCACAGGAGCGAGGCAGTTCGACGAGACCATCGGCAACCAGGAAGACGACTAATGCATAGCGCGTCAATCGGAGCGGCGCTCCCCAGGGCTACGTCCTACGCGGACGATCGGACGACACGCACGCTGCTCACATGCGGTATCGCTGCCGGCCCCGTGTTCGTCGCGGTGGGCCTCATTCAGGCGTTCACCATTCCGGGGTTCGACCTGACCCATCACTACCTGAGCCAGCTGAGCAGCGGCGAGCTGGGGTGGATTCAGATCGCCAACTTCGTGATCGCGGGTCTCCTCACGATCGCGGCTGCGGTTGGCGTGCGCCGCGCGCTCGGCGGCGGGACACTCGGGCGAGTGAGTCCCGTGCTCCTTGGAGGCTTCGGTGTCGGACTCGCGGCCGCGGGCGTGTTCGTCGCCGACCCCGCGATCGGGTTTCCGCCGGGCACTCCCGACGCGATCCCGACTCAGCAGACCTGGCACAGCATGCTGCATGGCGTCGCCGCGATCGTCTCGTTCGTGTTCCTGGTGGGCGCGTGCTTCACGTTAGGCTATCGCTTCGCTCGGCAGCGCCAGTGGGGATGGGCATTGTACAGCGTCGCGACGGGCGTCGTCAGCTTCGGTCTCCCGGCAGTGCCGAATCCGTGGGGCGGCGTGTTCCTGTTCGTCGCAGCGACCATCGCGTTCGTCTGGATGGCCGCGCTGTGCGTCCGGTTGAGCAGGCAGCTTCGCTGATTCGCGGAGACGAAGTAGACCAACGATTGCGCCGCCGGCATGACCACTACCGACAGCAGCTGTAACAACAGCAACAGCAACAAAACAAGACAGGATGGCAGGATTGACGGGATAACGGCAACGGCAAAACGCTTTGCTGTTATCCTGTCAATCCTGTCAATCCTGTTCCGTTTTTGTTGTTGTTGTTGTTGTTGTCGCTGCGGTTGTTCCTGTCGGAGAATACCGGCCACGTCGCTGCAGCGTCATGGCCGCCCCGCGCGCACAACGAACCCTGGCGTCGAGCGCCCGCCTGAGCAAACGATCCATGGGCCGTGGGCGCGCTGTCCATCCTGTCTGCTTTGTTGTTGTTTGCTGGTGCCGGAGGACGCCACCGTCGGTCAGACGGTTCCAACCGCCCCGAGCCGCGCCTCCACAACCCGTTCAGCCGCATCCTGCGCCGGAATTTCCTCGCGCGCTGCCCGGTCGAGCACCTCGACGGACGACTCGAAGATCGACTCCACCGCCGCATCCGTCTGCGCATCCGTCCAACCCGCGAGCACCCGGCACAGATAGATCGCGCCACCCGCGTTCGCGATGAAATCCGGCACGTACGTGATGCCGCGCGCCAGAAGGGCTTCGCCGTCGCGATTCGTCTCGAGCTGATTGTTCGCCGCACCGGCGACAATGCGAGCCTTGAGGTGCGGAATGGTGGTCGCATTCAGCGTCGCGCCGGTCGCGCAGGGAGCGTAGACGTCCGCGTCCACCGCGTACACGTCGTCTGGCGCACACAGCTCGCCGTCACACTGCTCGGCCACCGCCTTCGCGCGCTGATCCGAGACATCACAGACGATCGACGGCGCGCCTAGCGCGCGCAGTTGGACGGCGAGCGCACGACCGACGTGGCCACACCCCTGAATCGCCACGCGCACGCCGCGCAGGTCCCGGCTCGACGTCGTCACCTGACGCGCCGCTTCGATTGCGCGCACGACTCCTCTCGCGGTGATCGGCGATGGATCGCCGAGCTCGTTCGGCAATCCCGTGACGTGCGCGGTCGTTTCGCGGACGATCACCATGTCTTCCGGACCGGTTCCGATGTCGACCGACGTGACATATCGACCACCCAACGACTCGACCGCTCGCCCGTGTGCCCGGAGTAGCTCGGCACGATTGTAGTCGTGCCGCGGTTCGACGATCACACTCTTGCCGCCACCGAGTGGAATGTTCGCGGCGGCGCACTTGTACGTCATCCCGCGCGCGAGTCGAAGCACATCGGTGAGCGCGGCATCGTCGTCCGCATAACGCATGATGCGCGTGCCGCCGAGCGCCGGGCCGCGCCGCGTGCTATGAATGGCGAGGATGGCGTGGTACGACGCGTCGGGATCGTTGGCGAGCCAGACTTCCTCGTACCCGGTGACGCGTGGCGACTTGAGCTGCGTGAGCTCGAGAGGCATGGAGTGGTTAGGGGCTGATGGCTGGGGTATTCTAGGACGAGGTACGGCCACCTCGCCAATGCACAGGATTCATCCCTCGATGACAATTCCCTCTACCGGGACGATGGCGATTCCTCGACTCCCCCTCGCGTTGCTCGGGGTCGCTCGGAATGACAAAGCCCGCTGATCTCGACGACCTGTTCGCGGAAGACGCGATCCGGGATCCATACGCATTTTTCGGGCGGATCCGCGAGACGGATCCCGTCCACTGGAACGCGCGACATCAACTGTGGATCATCACGCGACACGCCGACGTCGTGTCGATCGTGCGCGACCACGAAAGTTTCTCGTCCGCGGTCATCAAGTCGGACAGCAGACCGCCATATCCGCCGCTCGACGAGAACGGCCTGACGCTGCTCGACGAGGTGCGACGATTCCGTGGCGCGCAGCTGGTGGAACAGGATCCGCCGCGACATCCGTCGATGCGACGGCTCCTCCATCAGTATTTCACGGCGCAAGCCATCGAGAAGTGGCGACCGTTCATTCGATCGGCGGTCGACGATCTGCTCGACGAGATGGAATCGGGCACGACGCTGGACGTCATGACGGCGCTCGCGGCACCGCTTCCCGTGCGAGTCATCGCGCACCTGATGGATGTTCCGGCCGGCGACCGCTCGCAGCTTCGCGAGTTTGCCGACAAGCTCCTCTACATCAACCGCGGAGAGCCGAACCGCTTCGCGACGCTCGTCGAAGGGATCCGCGGGATTCTCGACTACTCGGCACCGCTGGCCGAGGTGCGCGTGCGAGAGCCGGGGACGGACTTCATTTCGGTGCTGGCCGAGGGTGAGCGTCTCGGGGTGATGGATCGGTACGAGCTGCTCGTCAACTGCGCGCTCCTGCTCTTCGCCGGCCACGAGACGACAGTCAATCTCATCGGGAACGGGATCCTCGCGTTCATTCGGTATCCTGACGAGTGGCAGAAGCTGCGCGCGAGCCCGGAGCAGCTCGCCCGCCGCGCGACGGAGGAGTGCCTGCGCTTCGACCCGCCGGTGAAGTCGACGCAACGCATCGCCACCCGGGACGTCACCGTCGGCGATCGCACGATTCACGCGGGCGATCGCCTTCGCTGGATCATCGCGGCGGCCAATCGAGATCCGGAGGCGTTCCCGGAGCCGGATCGGTTTCGCATCGACCGGCACCCGAATCCGCATGTATCGTTAGGCGTCGGCATCCATTTCTGCCTCGGTGCCGCGCTCGCCCGCGTGGAGGGTCAGGAGCTCTTTCGCGCCCTGGCCGAACGCGTCTCGACGTTCGAGCTGGAAACGGCGGAGCCCGAGTACCAGCCGAGCATTCAGTTTCGGTCGCTGCGGGAACTGCGGGTGTCCATCGAGCTCGATCGGTCGCGGCCACTTCTGTAGATCTCCGCTGCGCCGCGGAGATCGTCGTCATCCCAGCCACCACACCGCAGCGCCGCAGTTATATCGGACGAAGAGCCGCCGCCCAGCAGTTCGCTGCCGGTGGCGACCCGCGACGTTGGCCACGCCGACCTCGAGCATTGGCGCGTTCTGGAATCCGCAGATCAGCCCGGGCGCCGCGACTCCTTCCCCAGCCGGATGTCGCCCGACCCAAGCCGGTGATCCAGAACACCAATGCGACGCATCTCGGCATATCACCTGAAGATCACGCGAGAGGTCCATCGCTCACGTGATCTCCGGGTGACGCTGCCTCGTTCTCTTGTTGGCGCCAAACCGAGCTGCCGCGCACGAATGCGCGGAAGGCGGACCAGGCACAACCGACATCAACGAGGATTCCTCCAATGCTCGATACCATCCTTTCCACCGCCCGTCGCCGTCACCTTGGCGTGTACGGCGCACTCCTCGCTGTGGGCGTGGTCGCGGCATGCGACAACAATGAGTCCACCGCCCCCAATCCGACGGCAAAGGCCACGACGGCGAGCGCGGCACGAGGCAGCGGCCAGATCCCGCAGTCAGTCATCAGCTGGAAGATGCTGGACGAGAAGAACGCCGTCGTGAAGTACGACGGGGCCATGTTCGAGGTCTCGGGCCCGTTTGGAATCAAGAAGCTCTTCTATGACAACCAGTACCCCGAAGACGGTGACCCCAAACTCGGCCAGGTAAGTCTCGTCGGCATGGTCGATGGCCAGTACAAGATCTGCCAGGGTAACTCTGCGACAGGCTTCATCATACTTCCGGCGTCTCAATGCTTCTCGGGTTACCTCGGCGTCGGCGGCCAGCTGACCTTCACGTTCTTCAACCCGCGCCCACCGTACGTGCAGTGGGCCAACGTCACCGACGTCGGCACGTTGCTCGGCGGAGGGGCGACGTTCACCGTGAAGGACTCGCTCGGCAGCGGTTCGACAATCACGGACGACCAGTGGCCCGAGAGCAGTCCTCAGGCGGGCAGTCTTCAGACCAGCCTATCTCACCCCGGCACCTGGACCATTTGCCAGACCAAGGCGTCGGCGGGCTACGTCATCCCCGCTGGACAGCCGTGCAGCAAGGTCGTCGTCAACTGGGGCGACGTTGGCTGGGGCGGTTCCTTCGTGAACAATCTCCCGTACAGCATGAGCTGGGGCGTCACTGAAGGTGTCGTCGACGCGAACAACACCTACGTGCCGCTCGCCGGCGCGAAGTTCACCGTGCAGTACGGGCGCAGCCCGAGCAAGACTCCCGTCGATGACAACGGGCAGAACGACTACGATCCGCGCCCGGGTCGCATCGCGATGAAGCTCGGAGCAGCCGGCACGTACACCGTGTGCGAGGCGCAGGCGCCCGTGAACCACTGGTTGCCGAAGCCCCCGTGCAAGACCGTCAACGTCGCATACGCGACGCCGGCGTTCGTCGGATGGTTCATCACGCCCGAAGCGCAGGTCATCTACAATCCCTAACGAGAACACTTCGGGAAACACGAAACGCCCAGCCGTTAGGTGGCTGGGCGTTTTATGCAATCAAGAGCGCCTCGCCGCCGCGCGACGCCCAGTTGTATCGGGCGACGAGCTCCCGTTAAGAAGCAACAACAACAAACGAAGACAGGATTGGCAGGATGGACGGGATAACGGCAAGATGTCAAAGGCTTTGCTGTTATCCCGTCCATCCTGTCAATCCTGTCTTCGTTTGTTGTTGTTGCTGTCGCTCGAGGTAGTATGGTGGCGTAGTGCAACGGAGCACCGCGAGCGCGGCCGACGAACCATTGGAGCGATCTCAGAGAAGCTATGCTCGAGTGAGCATTCCGTTATCCCGCTTCGGACCGTAACCGTCTCACCGACAGGCATGTAGCGAACTTCAGCCGGTGTAGCGCGTTGCCACCAGTGCCGGTCCCGCGTCGCTCGTGCAGCCGGCCTATGGCGGAGTCCGGGGCTTTGATGCAACGTACGCGCCGTTTGGATCACTCCCGCCGGCCTGCACTCCGGCTGCACGTTCTCCTTTGAGAGCACGAATGCCCCAGCAGTTCGGCAGGTTGCGTGACGGGTTGTCAGGACGGTACGAGATCGAGCGCGAGATCGGTCGTGGCGGCATGGCGACCGTCTACCGCGCGCGCGACACGCATCACGAGCGTCCCGTCGCGCTCAAGGTCCTCCACGCCGAGCTGTCCGAGTCGTTAGGGGCCGAGCGGTTCCAGCGCGAGATTCGGGTGGCAGCGAGCCTCCAGCACCCCCACATCCTGAGCGTCTACGACTCGGGGAGCACCGACGGGTACCTATGGTTCACCATGCCGTTCGTCGAGGGCGAGTCGCTCCGCGATCGGCTCACGCGCGAGCGGCAGCTGCCGGTCGCGGACGCCGTTCGGATCACCCGCGAGGTGGCGCTGGCGCTCGACTATGCGCACCGGAAAGGCGTCATCCACCGCGACATCAAGCCCGAGAACATCCTCCTCATCGACGGCCAGGCGATGGTCGCGGACTTCGGGATCGCCCGGGCGCTGGACAGCGCCGGTGAGATGCTCACCGGCACCGGGATGATCATCGGCACCCCGGCCTACATGAGTCCGGAGCAGGCGGCGGGCGACACCGCCATCGACGGCCGCACAGACATCTATTCTTTGGGGTGCCTGCTCTACGAGATGCTCGCCGGCGAGCCCCCATTCTCGGCCCCGACGCCCCAGGCGCTGATCGCTCGCGCGATGACCGAGTCACCCCGGCCGCTGCAGACCACGAGGTCCACGGTCTCACGGCAGCTCGCTGGCGCAGTGGAGCAGGCGATGGCGAAGTCGCCCGCCGATCGTCCGGCCACGGCCGCGGACTTCGCCCGCCTGCTCGAGTCGACCGCCACCATGCCGGCGACGGCGGTCGCATCGCCTCGGCGGCTGTCCTGGTGGGCGGCGGTTGGGGCGGCGGTGGCGGTCCTGACACTGGCCGGTGCGGGACTGGGCGCCTGGTGGTCGCGACGCCAGCCGACCGGCGGCGCCGAGCGCAAGATCGCCGTGCTTCCGTTCGAGAATGCTGGAAGCGCGGACGATGAATACTTCGCCGAGGGCATGACCGACGAGGTGCGAAGCCGGCTCTCCGCGATCCACGGCATCCGCGTGACCGCACGCGGGAGCAGCTCGCAGTACCGCCGCTCGACGAAGACAGCGCGTCAGATCGGGCGCGAGCTCGAGGTGCAGTATCTGCTTCAGGGAACCGTGCGGTGGAGCAAGGCGAACGGCGTCAACCGCGTGAGAGTCACGCCGGAGCTGATCGACGTGTCGAACGAGGACACGCGGTGGAGCGCGCCGTACGACACCGTGATGTCCGACGTGTTCGCGATCCAGGCCAGCATTGCGGCGAAGGTGGCCGAAGCGCTGAACGTGGCGCTGGCCGCGCCGGTCCAGGTGGAGATCGCCGCACGCCCGACGTCGAGCCTCGACGCGTACGACGAGTTTCTGAAAGGTGAACAGATCACTGGCTCATTCGGGAACAACAACCCGCCGACCCTGCTGAAGGCGTTGGAGCACTACGAGCGCGCTGTTGCACTCGACAGCACGTTCGCGCGCGCGTGGAGCGCGATCGCCAGGGTGCACTCGAGTATTTCAGTCACCAGTCCAACCAGGGAGTCCGTCGAGCGTGCGCGCGCGGCGGCGGAGCGGTCGCTGCGGCTTGCGCCCGACCGCCCCGAAGGGCGGTTGGCGATGGGGTCCTACTTGCTCGCCATCAAGCTGGATTATGAGGGGGCGCGCCAGCAGTACCTCGAGGGTCTGGCACACGACCCGAACAACGCGGATCTCCTGGGTGCGCTCGCGCTCGTGGAACGCACTGTCGGAAAGTTCGACGATGCGCTGACACACACCAAACAGGCGGCGCTGTTGGACCCGAGATCGGTAGCCATAGCGCGACGACTGGCCGGTGCGTACCACGACCTGCGACGTTTCACAGAGGAGCAGCCGGCGTGGGATCGCGCGCTCGCCCTGGCGCCGGACAATCTTGGGATGATCCAGGCGAAGGCGATGGGATTCCTGTCGCTCGGTCACCTCGACAGCGTCCATGCGCTCGTCCACGCCAAGCTCGCGATCGTCGATACGACGGCACTCCTCGTCCGCTTCTCGCTGTACCAGGAGATGATGTGGGCGCTGCCGCCGGAGCTCTGGCCGAAGATTCTGCCGCTCACGGTCAAGGACTTTTCGGGCGACAAGGGGCACTGGGGACTCAAGCTCGGGCACACGTACCTGCTCCTCGGCGACACGGCCCGTGGCCGCATGTTCGGCGACTCTGCGCGGGTGGATTTCGAGGCTCGGCTCAGGGAGTTCCCGGACCGCGCGCAGCTGCGCGAGCTCCTTGGCCGCGCTCTCGCGTTAGGTGGCCACCGGGCCGAGGCGATCGCGGAGGCCGAGCGGTCGCTCGCGCAGCGGGAGACGACGCTGGACGTGGCCCTCCGGCCGTACGTGCACTTCCAGGTCGCGCGTGTTCTCATCCAGAGCGGCGAGTATGACCGGGCGCTGGATCTCATCGAGCCGCTGCTCACCACTTACGCGTCCGATCTGACGCCCGGCTACCTTCGGTTGGATCCGACGTTCAAGCCGTTGTACGGGAACGCACGATTCCAGCGCCTGCTGAGCCGATGACGCGTTAAGCGCCGCCGCCCTTCGATGTCCAGCGGCCTCCGTCACCCCCTCATCGCGTTCGCGATGCGCGCAAACTGCTCGAGGTGGTGCTGTTCGTGGGCTGCAAGTCGCTCTGCGTACGACAGCACGGTCTCGGTCACCACCTTGCCCGATCGGGTGACCGTGGCCGTCCGCGACCAGTCTCCCTGGACCAGCGCCTCGAGGAGTACCAGCAGTTCGGCGCGCTGCGCGGCAAAGGCGCGGAACGAGGGCTGAAACTCCAGGTCCCGATAGTTCGTGCGATTGATCCACGTGCGCGGGCTGATCGCCCGGATGCTCGGCCCGTCCTGGTCGATGATCTTCCGGATGCAACCGTCCCAGACATCGGCACACGATCGCAGATGCGCGAGCACCTCGTTGGCGGACCACTCATCGGGACTGGGCGTCGCGTGCAACTGCACTGACGTCAGCCCGGCGGTCAGCGCCGCAATGCGCGGCGGGTTTTCCGCGAGCAGCGCGAGAACCCGAGGGATCGAGATCGGAGGTTTGGGCACTGGGTTAGGCTTCGCGCGCATCGGAAGCGACCCCAAGCCGCCCTAACGGTTGAGTGAACCGGACATCGGTGCGACGCGGGTCTCCAGACCCATGCGCCGCAACAGCGCCGTGTACCGCTGATCGGCTCGGAGCGGCTGGAACTCCGGCGTCTCGAGCCCGATCAACCAAGGGACTTTCACCACGACCGCTCGACCGAGTGCGGTGTCCTCGGCCACGAAGACCCGCGACATCCCGCCGCCTTCGATCTCACGCTCGAGCGTGTAGCTGGAACCCAGGGTGCTCTGCAGTTGGTCCCGCAGCTCGGAGGTCATGCCGTAACAGTACGCCGCCGGTTGCGTCCGGGCGAGGCGCGGAAATCCATCTTAGTGCTGGATAGCACCAGGACACAACCGAATATCGAGGTCGGCACGACGATGGACGCATCCTGTCAGCGCATCGCGCCCACCTGACGGGTGCGGCTCGAGTGGACGCGCCAGGGGGCACGAGAAATGGATCGCGGAGAAGGCCGACGCAGGCGTGCTCGGCGCCTAACGAAAACCGAGGGCGAGAGCATCAAAGCGAGCTCGGGCGTGCATGAACCGCGTTAGGCTCGCGGCATTGCCAGCGGAGACGGGCGGCCCTACCATAGCCTCCTCCATTTCCGCAGGACGTAGCCATGGGTCTCGAAATCCGAAACAGAGCGGTCACGAAGCCGCCGTTGGTCCGCCCGCACGGTGTCCCGCCACGCGGGATCGACATGGACACGCGGAGCCGGCTGTTCGAGGGTCGGTTCGGCCGGATCTTCCGCGCGCTTGCGCCCGCGGACTTCGGGAGCAGTGACACCGAGGCCGAGCAGCTACTCGAGGCGCTCGCCGCCGCGATGATCCACGAGCCGGATTGCCCGAAGGACGGCGCGGACGACGAGGAGAGCGGCATCCCCTCGGCGCACACGTATCTTGGGCAGTTCATCGATCACGACATCACGTTCGATCCGAGCAGCAGCCTGATGCGGCAGAACGACCCGGACGCGCTCATCGACTTCCGGACGCCTCGGCTCGACCTCGACTCGGTGTACGGGCGAGGGCCCGACGACCAACCATACCTCTACGGTCCCGACAAGGAGCTGCTCCTTGGCAAGCCAGTCACCGGAGAGGCGTTAGGCAAGCCGATACTGAAGGCCCAGGACCTCGCGCGCGCGTCGAACGACCGCGCCATGATCGGCGACCCGCGGAACGACGAGAACGTGATCGTCTCACAGTTCCAAGGACTCGTGCTGCGCTTTCACAACAATTTCCGGCGCGACAACCGGGGTCTCACGTTCGAACAGGTGCAGCAGCAGGTGCGCTTTCACTATCAGTGGGTCGTGGTGCACGACTTTCTCCAGCGTGTCGTGTCGGGGGCCGTGCTGAGGCGAGTGCTGCCGCACCTGTTCGCGAAGAAGGCGGAGGCGAACGTCTACGACACCCCGCCGCGTCTCCGGTTCTACCGGCCCGTGCACTCGGCGTTCATGCCGCTCGAGTTCGCCGCCGCGGCCTATCGGTTCGGCCACTCCATGGTGCGGCCGGGATACCGGCTGAATGACCGGGTGGCGCCACTCCCGATCTTCCCCCTATCGAAGCTCCCGGACGGATGCGCACAACCGGTGGATGACCTGCGTGGCTTCCGGCAGATGAACGCCGCGTGGGCCATCGACTGGGCACGGTTCATCGACATCGAGAAGCGACCCGCTGGCCTCGAGGACGATCCCCCGGACGCGCAGTCGAAGCGCATGCAGCTCGCCTACAAGATCGATCCGTCGCTCGTAGACCCGCTTTCCAACCTGCCGGTGAGCGTGACGGGCCCGAACCCCGGCGCGTTCAGGTCGCTGGCAGCACGGAATCTCGTGCGCGGCTGGCGCATGCGACTGCCTAACGGGCAATCGATCGCCCGGACGATGGGCGTCGAGCCACTGGCCAACGAGGCCATCCTGATCGGCAGCGCCGCCGACGATGCCACGGACATTCCCGCCATCTCGAAGATCTCCCCGAAGTTCGACGACAATTGCCCGCTCTGGGTCTACGTCCTGGCCGAGGCCGCCCACGGCTTCCGGACAAAACCGGAGACGGAGGTCGTGCATACGTCCGAAGGCGACAAGAAGATCGAAACGCCGAAGCTCGGCGACGTTGGCGGGACGATCGTGGCCGAGACGTTCGCGGGCATGATGGTGGACGACCGGAATTCGTTCTGGAACCTCTGGCCGAAATGGGAGCCGAACAGATCGTTAGGCGGCCGAGAGTTCGACCTCCGCCGGTTCATCAGATACGCGCTCGCCTAACCGGTCGGACGGAACAGCTCCCGGAAGCGCGCCATGCCCCAGAGTGGTGACAGCATCAGGTCAGTATGTATCGAATGGCCCGGCTGGTTCGACATGTCTTCCGTAGGCATCCCCTGGTCGAGTGACCGTTCGAGGTACAGGAAGGCAGACGTCGTGTCGCCGCGCTGTGCCGCAAGCTGGGCGAGCGCGTACGAGGTCTGCCCGTGGTCGTACGGGCGTCGAAACGCGGAGAGCTGAGCGACCATCTGCTCGGCGACGGACGATTGCCCGCGCCGCGCAGCGGTGGCCCCCCTGTACGCGAGGTAGGATGGGTTACCTGGCTCCTCGCGAGCCAGGGAGTCGAATACCGGCTCGGCCTCGTCGAAGCGGCCTAGAAAGAAGAGTGCACGCGCGAGATCGTACCGCGCGGCCGCTGCCTGCCTTTCTTTCGGAGAGCGGGCGCGTTGCCAGTCCACCGCGCGCCGCAGCACGCGATCGGCATCCGCCGGGTGGTCGTGATGCTTCAGCTCCGCCGCGATCATTGTCAGAAGGGCGGGGACGCTAGGCCCGTTAGGCGCTGGTGGCATGCCCTCCAGCCGTGACAGGAGTGGTTCCATCTCGGCCGGACGACCGAGCGCAGCGAGTGCCCTGAGCTCGATCGCCAGCACGTCTCGATTCTGGGGGTGCAGCGTGCGAGCGATACGCGCCTGATCGAGCTCCTTGCCATGTTCCTCGAGCTGATGGTACGCCTCCGTCACCATGAGGAAGTAGATCTCCGCCGCCCATGAAAGGCGGAACCGACCTGACTGCGGGTTGACGTGCGCCGCTGCCTCGATCGCCTGCTGCGGGCGGTTCGATCGGACCGCCGCGGATCCCAGGAACCAGTAGGGCAATTGCGCACCCGGCTCCGCCTTCACCAACGCTCTCGCTGTCTCGAGCACCACGGGGACATTGCCATCGATGTGGGCGCGGTCGAAGTCGAGCCATGCGCGGTCGCCAGTCGTGAGCGATGTTCGCCGTCGCTCGACCGCTGTCACCAGAGACTCGGCCGCAGCAAAGTCGCGCATGCCCACGAGCGCCGCCGCACTATGGAGGACCGGCTGAACGTATGTAGAGTCCAGGGCGGCGGCTCGGTTCCACTGCACGAGGGCGGCGGAACCATTCCCTTGTGTCATCTGGTCGAGACCTTCGATGAACGCCCGGTACGCCTCCATGTTTCCGGGCAGCGCGCCCATCGACCACTCGGCGATCCGTGGGTCCAGCCGCGGTGCAAGCATCACCGACGCCTGATTCCCCAATGGCTCGAGCAAGGCGAGCGGCGCGGTGCGCACTGCGGACACTGGGCTGGCTCCCGGGAGCAGCGTTCCGGTGGCAACGTCGTTGACGCGGAGCTGCGCGCGGATCGAATCGCCGATCACGAAGTAGCTGCCCGAGACGACGAGACTTGCCTGAGTCTTGGTCGCCACGGCCGCGATGTCGGTCGCCGTACGGGACGCGGGCGCCACGATTTCGGAGGCGACCTCGACGTAGCCACTCCTGGCGAGCCCCTGGGCAATCCATTCCGCCGCGACGCGGGCAAGGTAGGCGACCGAGGTGTCGCCACTCGCATTCTCGAACGGAACGACCAGCACGCGTCGGGCTATTGGTATTGGCCGCTCGGCACGAGCCAGCCACGCTGTGCTTCCCGCGGCGATCGCGAGGGCCGCAGCCGCCAGTAGCCAGCGCGGCCGGAGCCACGACGCTCGCTTCGACGCGAGCGGCACCGCATCCAACGGCAGTCTCGCTTCTCGAGCGGATACGTCCAGCGTGTCGAGCTCGGCGAGCACGTCGGCCGCGGAGGGTGGACGATCTGCAGCGCGTTTCTCCAACAGACGCATGACCAGCCGTTCGAGCTGGGGCGACACGTCGTGTCGATGCGTCGAGACAGTGGCCGGGCGCTCGCTCAGGTGTGCCGCGAGCAGTTCCTCCCGCGATGCGCCGGTGAAGGGCGTTACGCCGGCAAGGAGCTGGTACGCGATCACGCCTAACGCGTACAGGTCGGCGCGATGATCGACGCCCGAGTCTGCGGCTGCCTGTTCCGGTGCCATGTACGCCGGCGTCCCGACGCTGAGGCCGAACGCTGTCGCGGAATCCCGGAGGTCGGTCCAATCGTGGCCGCCCAGGGCGTCCGCGCTGCCGGGCTCGAGGCGATCGTCGTTTCCGGCGTCGATCGCCTTGGCCACCCCGAAGTCGGCAATCACCGCATGAGAGCCCGACAGCAGCACGTTGTCGGGCTTGAGATCGCGGTGGACGACGCCGTGCGCGTGCGCATGCGCGAGCGCGTCGGCGATCTCGCGCAGCATCCGCACCGCCTCCGGCATCTCGAGTCGTCGATCGCGGCGGAGTCGAGCACCTAACGACTCTCCGTCCACGAACGGCATCGTATACCAGAGCCGGCCGGCGCCCTCGCCCGAGTCAAAGACCGGGAGGATGTGCGGGTGCTGCAGGTTGGCGGCGAGCGCGATCTCGCGACGGAACCGCGAGGATCCGCGCCCGCCGAGCGTGGCGCGCAGGACCTTGAGCGCGACCGG
>Ga0207674_10001840_pt1 | contig 27013 bp, 14 predicted proteins | sample KBSCornC72_FD_184303 | JGI IMG/M metagenome (GOLD analysis project Ga0207674, IMG submission 184303) | Corn rhizosphere microbial communities from Kellogg Biological Station, Michigan, USA - KBS Corn C7-2 (SPAdes) (version 2) | ecosystem: Host-associated > Plants > Roots > Rhizosphere > Soil ...
TCGTGACCTCGGCGATGTTGCGCACCTGGCCGGTGAGGTTCGCGGCCATCAGGTTGACGTTGTCGGTGAGGTCGGCCCAGGTGCCGGCGACGCCTTCGACCTGCGCCTGGCCGCCGAGCTTGCCCTCCGAGCCCACTTCGCGCGCCACGCGCGTCACTTCTGAGGCGAAGGAATTGAGCTGGTCGACCATCGTGTTGATGGTGTCCTTCAATTCGAGAATCTCGCCTTTGACGTCGACCGTGATCTTCTTGGAAAGGTCGCCGCGCGCGATCGCGGTGGTGACCTCGGCGATGTTGCGCACCTGGCCGGTCAGATTGTTCGCCAGCTGGTTCACATTGTCGGTGAGGTCGGCCCAGGTCCCGGCAACGCCCGGCACCTGCGCCTGGCCGCCGAGCTTGCCCTCGGTGCCGACTTCGCGCGCCACGCGCGTCACTTCCGAGGCGAAGCCGTTCAATTGATCGACCATCGTGTTGATGGTGTTCTTCAATTCGAGGATCTCGCCCTTCACGTCGACGGTGATCTTCTTCGACAGGTCGCCTTTGGCGACCGCGGTCGTCACCTCGGCGATGTTGCGCACCTGGCCGGTCAGATTGTCGGCCATCAGGTTGACGTTGTCGGTGAGATCGGCCCAGGTCCCGGCGACGCCCTCGACCCGAGCCTGGCCGCCGAGCTTGCCCTCGGTGCCGACCTCGCGGGCGACGCGCGTGACCTCCGACGCGAAGCCGTTCAGCTGGTCGACCATCACGTTGATGGTGTTTTTCAATTCGAGGATTTCGCCCTTCACCTCGACGGTGATCTTCTTCGACAGGTCGCCGCGCGCGACGGCGGTCGTCACCTCGGCGATGTTGCGCACCTGGCCGGTGAGGTTGGTGGCCATGGCGTTGACGTTGTCGGTGAGGTCCTTCCACGTCCCGGCGACGCCCTTGACCTTGGCCTGGCCGCCGAGCTTGCCCTCGGTGCCGACCTCGCGCGCGACGCGTGTCACTTCGGAGGCGAACGAGGCGAGCTGCTCGACCATCGTATTGACCACCTTGCCGATGCGCAGAAACTCGCCGCGCAGCGGACGTCCGTCGATCTCGACCACCATCGCCTGCGACAGGTCGCCCTTGGCGACCGCGCCGATCACGCGCGACACTTCGGCGGTCGGCTGGACCATGTCGTCGATCAGCTCGTTGACGGCGCGGAGCTTGGTGTCCCACCCGCCGCTGGCGCCGCGGACGCGGGCGCGCTGCGTGATCTTGCCTTCCTTGCCGACGACCTTGGCGAGGCGCTCGAACTCCGTGGTGATGGCGTCGTTCATGCCGACCACTTCGTTGAAGAGGCTGGCAATCTCGCCGTCGATGCCGTCGACGGCTTCGGGCAGGCGGACGCTGAAATCGCCGCGGCGGAGCGCGCGAAGGGCGCTGACCAGCTGGCGGCGATCGATAAAGTCCCGCGGGGCCTGTACGTTCACTTAGGTCTCCGTCGTGGTTTCTCCCCCCCACTCAGGTTGACCAAAGGCGGCCTCTCGACCGCCCATATCGCACTTTATCAGACCTTTTGGTTTCCGGGTTCTAAAAAATTAACATTAATCCACAGCTTCTTACATCGCCGGAACGATCGATCAAGAGTGCATCTGCGACGGCATCCGGGCGTTACACCGAGCGGAGGTACGTCCCATGCCCTCACTGTGGAAAGCGCTTTACGACCTGCCGCCCTTAGCTTCGCTGAACGGGGACGCCGCCTGCGACCTGCTGGTCGTCGGCAGCGGCATCGCCGGCCTGTCGGCGGCCTATGAAGCGGCGCGCTGCGGCGCCAAGGTCATGGTCATCGATCGCGGCGCGATCGCCGGCGGGATGACCGCGCGCACCACCGCGCATCTCGTGACCGAGATCGACGACCGCTATTTCGAGCTGATCGACGCCGTCGGCGAAGAGGATGCGCGGCTCTACCACGAAAGCCAGGTCGCGGCGGTCAACCGCATCGAGGCGATCTGCCGCGACGAGGGCATCGACGCCGACCTCGCCCGCCTGCCCGGCTATCTCGTCCCGGCCGAGCGCGCGCACATGGGAGAGCTCGAGCGGGAATATGAGGCGTGCCGCCGACTCGGGGTCGAGGTCGAGTGGGCCAACGCCGCGCCCTATCCGCTGATCGACGGCACCAAGGCGCTGAGATTCGCTGCCCAGGGCCGCTTCCACCCACTCAAATATTGCGCCGGCCTGGTCCGCGCGATCGCGCAGCGCGGCGGCCGGATCCACGGCGGCACCGTCTATGTCGACCATGACGAGGACGAGTCGGGCGTGCTGGTCCGAACCGAAGCCGGGCCGTCGATCCGCGCCGGAGCGGCCCTGTTCGCGACCAATTCGCCGGTCAACGACACGGTCAAGATCCACACCAAGCAGATTCCCATGCGGACCTATGCGATGGCCGGGCGGGTCCCGGCCGGAAGCGTCGAGGACGCGCTCATCTGGGACACGCTGTGGCCGTACCATTACGTCCGTCTCCAGCCGGCCGGCGACGGCGCTGACTGGCTGATCGCCGGCGGCGAGGACCACCGCACCGGCACCGCCGACGACATGGAGCAGCGCTTCGCGCATCTCGAGGCGTGGACCCGCGAGCACTTCCCGAGCTTCGGCGTGGTCGAGCATCGCTGGTCGGGCCAGGTGCTCGAGCCGGCGGACTGCCTGCCCTTCTCCGGCCGCGACGGCTCCGACCGGATCTACGTCCACAGCGGCGACAGCGGCACCGGCATGACCAATGGCGTCGCCGGCGCGCTCAACTTCATCGCCCTCTACCGCAACGAGAAGGCGCGCTTCGCCGACCTGTTCGAGCCGGCGCGCAAGCCGGCCAGCGGTTATGCGCTCGGCGAATATGTCAAAGGTCAGGGGCCGGTGGTCGCCAATCTCGCCGAATATCTCGAGGCCGGCGAAGTCGACAGCGTCGACGAGATCCCGCCCGGCGAAGGCGCGATCGTGCGCCGCGGCCTAGCCAAGCACGCGGTCTACCGCGCCGACGACGGCACGGTGGTCGAGCGCAGCGCCGTGTGCACCCACGTCGGCTGCATCGTCCATTGGAACGGCTTCGAGAAATGCTGGGACTGCCCGTGCCACGGGTCGCAATTCCAGCCGGACGGAACGGTCATTAACGGACCCGCAATCCGGCCGCTCGCCAAGGTCGGGGACGAGGCCGAAGCCCGTGCCGACAGCGGCCTCGAGGTAGCCGACTGAGCTATGCCATGGCCGCTCGGCCGAGCTCGGCGGCGAGGCGCGTGACGTCCCACGGATGGCACAGGTCGGTGCCGGGCGAGAGAGTCGCCGCGGCGCCGGCGGCGACCCCGAGGCGCAGCGCGGTCGAGCGGTCGGCGCCGGACGCGAAGGCGTAGGTCATGGCGGCGAGGAAGCTGTCGCCGGCGCCGACCGCGCTGCGCGCCGCGACCAGCGCCGCCGGCATGACGAAGGCGCCGCTGCCATCGACCAGCACTGCGCCGTCCCCGCCGAGGCTGACCGCGACGTTCTGGGCGCTGCCATCCGACACGATCCGCCGCGCGGCCTCGACCACGCTCTCGATCTCCGTCAGCGCCGCGCCGGACAATTGCTCGAGCTCGTCGCGGCTCGGCTTGACCAGGAACAGGCCGCCGCCGGCCAGGGCCGGCGCCAGTTGTCCGGCCGGCGCGTCGACCACGAACCGGGTCGCGCGGTCGCGGAGGATCTCGGCGACGCGGGCGTAGAAGTCGTGCGGCACGCCGCCCGGCAGCGAGCCGCTGGCGACGAACCAGTCGCACTCCGTCTCCCCGATCTGCCGCAGGCATTCCTGCCATTCGGGCTCGGACAGGACCGGACCTTCCGGGACCAGGCGATATTCGTGGCCGGTCGAGCGTTCGTAGACCGTGACGCTGACCCGCGTCTCGCCGGCAATGGGCACGCAAATCCGCTCCACGCCCTCGCGCTGGAGCAAGCGGTCGAGCAGTCGGCCGGTCGAGCCGCCGGCCATGAAGATCGCCGCGACCGGCGCCCCGAAGCGGACCAGGACCCGGGCGACGTTGATCCCGCCTCCGCCGGGATCGAGCCGCTCACCCGCTGTGCGGATCTTGTCGGTATGGACCATCGCCTCGGCTTCGAGCGCAGTGTCGATCGTCGGGTTGAGGGTCAGGGTCGCGATTCGGCCGCAGGCGCGCGGCGCGGTCATGGTTTGGGCAGCGCCGCGGCCACCGCCTCGGCGCCGGGGCCGATGATCAGCTGGACCCCGCCGCCGACGATCACCCAGCCGCGCGTCCCCAGCGCGTCGAGGTCGACCGTCGACAGGCGCGACGGCTCGTCGAGCGCGACCAGCAGCCGGGTGCCGCGCACCGCGACCGAACGCATGCCCGCCGGTTCGAGCGCCCGGGCGATGGCCGCCGCCAAACCGTCGCCGGTCACCGACCGCGCGGCGCGGATTTCCTCGACCACCTGGTCGGCAATCGGGCCGAGCACGACCTGCAGCGAGTCGCCGCCGGGCCGGACGATCCCCCGCGCCCCGAGCGCGCGCAGCGCCGGCTCGTCGATCGCCGCGGGATCGGCGAGGCTGAGCCGCAGCCGGGTCGTGCAAGCGTCGACCGACTTGAGGTTGGACGGGCCGCCCAGTGCGGCGACGAACCGCTGCCCGCGCTCGCCAACGGGAGCCTCGGACGGCGCTGCGGCTTCACCCTGCGGTTCGCGTCCCGGAGTCGCCAGGTTGAAGCGGCGGATGCACCAGCTGAAGGTGACGTAGTAGATCGCCGCATAAGCGGCCCCGATCGGAAGCAGGAGCAGCGGCCGGGTGGCAAGCCCGTAGTTCAGCACATAGTCGAACAGGCCGGCGGAAAAGCCGAAGCCGAGCTTCACCCCGAGCGCGTCCATGATCACCATGGCGAGGCCGGTCAGCACCGCGTGGAGCAGGAACAAGAGCGGCGCGAGGAAGATGAACAGGAACTCGATCGGCTCGGTGACCCCGGTGAGGAGCGAGGTCAGGGCCACGCTGAGCAGCAGGCCGCCGACCGCCTTGCGCCGCTCGGGCAGGGCGTTGCGGTACATGGCGAGGCAGGCGGCGGGGAGGCCGAACATCATCACCGGGAAGAAGCCGGACATGAAGCCGCCCGCACTGGGGTCGCCGGCGAAGAAGCGCTTTAAGTCCCCGGTCGCGCCGTGGAAGTCGCCGAGCAGGAACCAGGCGATATTGTTTAGAATGTGATGCAGGCCGGTGATCAGCAGCAGCCGGTTGAGCAGCCCGTAAAGGAACAGGCCGATCGGCCCCGCCCCGACCACCCAGCGGCTGAGCGTGTCGATGCCGGTCTCGAACCACGGAAAGCCGTAGCCGAACAGGACCGCGCCGGCGATTCCGGCCAGGCCCGCGGCGATCGGCACGAAGCGGCGCCCGGCGAAGAAGGCGAGATAGTCGGGCAGCTTGATGTTCGAGAAGCGGTTGTAGAGCAGCCCGGCGGTGATCCCGGAGAGGATTCCGGCGGGGACGCTGAGCTTGGCGATCTCCTTGGCGCGCCACGCCGCCTGCTCGGCATCCGACAGACTTATGACGTCGGGCGGCAGCCGCAGCAGCGCCTTCGCCCCCTCGGTGACGACGACGTAGCCGACCACTCCGGCGAGCGCCGCCGCGCCGTGGTTCTCGCGCGCCAGCCCGACCCCGACGCCAGCGGCGAAGATCAGCCCGAGGTTGGAGAAGATCGCATTGCCGGCCGCGGCGACGAACGGGATGTCGAGCATGTCCGACTGGCCGAGCCGGAGCAGCAGCGCGGCGATCGGCAGCACTGCGATCGGCAGCATCAGGGCGCGCCCGAGCGGTTGCAGTTTCTCGACCCGCAGCTTCATTCCAGCGCCTCCGCGGCGACGGTCCGCACCTCATGCGCCGAGGCGGCCGCGCAGGCGCGCTCGGCCAGCGCCCGGCAGTCGGCCAGCTTGAGATGGCGAACCGCGGCCTTGATCGTCGCGACCGCCGCGGTCGCGACCGACAGCTCGGTGACGCCGAGGCCGATCAGGATCGGCGCGGCGATCGGGTCCGACGCGAGCCCGCCGCACACCCCGGTCCATTTGCCGTGCTTGCGCGCGCCCTCGGCCGCGTGGCGGATCAGCCGCAGCACGGCCGGATGGAGCGCATCGGCCTTGGCCGAGACGGCGGCGTTGCCGCGGTCGGCGGCCAGGACATATTGAGTGAGGTCGTTGGTCCCGACCGACAGGAAGTCGGCCTCGGCGGCGATCGAATCGGCGAGGACGGCGGCGGCCGGAGTCTCGATCATCACGCCGAGCGCGACGCGCTCCTTCAGCCCGGCGGCCTGCGCGGCGCCATCGAGCAGCCGGCGGACCTGCTTGAGCTCGTCGACCTCGGTGATCATCGGCAGCATGATCCGGCATTGCGCCGGCGGCACCGCGGCGACGATCGCCGCGAGCTGGGTCGCGAGCAGGTCGGGCCGGGCGAAGCTCAAGCGGATGCCGCGCAGGCCGAGCGCCGGATTGTCCTCGCTGCCGATGGCGACATAGGGCACGCTCTTGTCGGCGCCGAGATCGAGTGTGCGCAGGATCAGCGGCCGCTCGCCGAGCACCGTCGCAATCTCGCGATAGACCCGCTGCTGCTCGTCCTTGTCCGGGGGCGTGGCGCGGTCGAGGAACAGGAATTCGGTGCGCAGCAGCCCGCAGCCTTCGGCGCCGGCTGCGACCGCCGCGTGGGCGTCCTCGACCGAGCCGAGATTGGCGAACACCTCGATCCGCTCGCCGTCGGCGGTAAAGCACAGCTCGCGCGCGTCGCGGGCCTCGGCCGCGCGGCGTTTGCGCCGGTCCGCGACCAGCCCCCGGACCTCGTCCAGCCGTTCGGGCGAGGGCGCGCCGTCGAGCCGGCGCTGGTCGGCGTCGAGGATCGCGATCGTGCCGTCGGGGATCTCGAGCACGTCCGCGCCCGCCGCGACGAGCATCGGGATGCCCGCCGACGCGGCGAGGATCGCGACATGCGAGGTCGGCCCGCCGTCCGCCGTGCAGATGCCGGCAAGCCGCGACTTGTCGATCGCCAGCAGCTGCGACGGCAGCAGGTCCGGCGCGATCAGGATCGTCTCGGGCGGAAGGTCGGGCGCGGCGACCGGGGCTTCGCCGGCGAGCGCGGCGATCACCCGCCGCTCGAGGTCCATGAGGTCGGCGGCGCGCTCGATCAGCAGCGGGTCGCCGGTCGCGCGGATCGCCTCGCGCGCGGCCGCGCAGGCGCTGCGCCAGGCGAAGGCCGCGCTGCGCCCCCCGTCGATTTCGGAATTGGCGCGGGCGATGAGGTCGGGGTCGCCGAGCAGCTCGCGATGCGCCGCGGCAAGCTCGGCGGCGACGAGATCCGTCTCGATCAGCGACCCGGCGACCGCTTCGAGCGCCAGCGCGAGCCGCCGGCGCTCCTCGGCGACTCCGGCGCCGTCGCGCGCGACCGGCAGGTCGGCGAGCCGAAGCTGGACGACGGTCCCGACGGCGAGCCCGGGCGAGGCGGTGACCGGGCCGCCGCCCGACCGCAGGGGCGCGACCGGCGCTTCGGTTGCGGGCGCTTCGCCGACGCCGCCGGCGATCAGCTCGGCCACCGCATCGACCGCCGCCGCGCGGTCCGCGCCGCGGCCGACGATGCGCAGCTCGTCGCCGCGGCGGACGCCGAGGCCGAGCATCGCGACCGTGCTCCGCGCGTTGGCGCTGCGATCCGCGACGGCGAGGCTGACCTCGGCCGCGAACGGCCGCAGCAGCGCCGCGATCCGCGCCGCCGGCCGCGCGTGCAACCCGTGCGCGGCATCGACCCGCACGGTCCGTTCGTAGGCTGCTCCTTCGGCTTCGCCCGATGCTACGGCAGCGCCGCGCACGGTCGCGATCCGCTCGCCGCGGGCAACGCTACGCGACGGCCGCTCGAGCTCGAGCGCGAAGCCCTGATTGGCGACAACGATCGGCGTGACCAGGCTCAGCGCACCGCGGGCCACCGCATCGAGGTCGATCTCGATCAGCGGGTCGCCGGCCTTGACCGCGGCCCCGGCCGAGCTCAGCGCGCGAAAGCCGGTCCCGCCGAGCGCGACCGTCTCGAGGCCGACGTGGATCAGCAGTTCGGCGCCGTTGGCGAGCCGCAGGGTCGCGGCATGGGCGGTCTCGGGGATCGCGATCACCGTCCCGTCGGCGGGGGCGCGCAGCACCGGCTCGATCGGGTCGATGGCGATGCCCTCGCCCATCATCCGCTCGGCGAACACCGGGTCCGGCACCTCATCCAACGGAGTGAGCCAGCCGGCGAACGGCGCGACGAGGACGACGTCGCTCATTGCGTCAGGAGCTCGACGCGATCGACCGCCCACATCGGGTTCACCCCGGTCGCCGTGTAGGTGATGCACAGGTCTTCGCGCCCACCATGCGTCGTGATTGGAGCGACCAGCCGGGTGATCCCGGGGTTCATGCGCGCCGGCGCCAGCGGCAGCACCGCGATGCGCTCACCGCCACAGCCCGGGGCACGAACTTCGAATTCGCCGTCGGCGGTCGCCGGCGGCCGAAAGTGGATGTTCTCAACGTCCTTACCGACCTGGAAGTTGAAGGGGACCTGGCCGACATCGATCGCGATCCGTTGCACGCCTCCTTGCATGAGCGCCTTTTCGAAGATCCAGCACGGATTGAAGATGTCCGTCACGAAGACCGCGCGCGGCCCAGCTGCGGGATAATCGTCTTCGAGCGCGAGCTTGACCGCATCGGTGCAAGTACGAAGCTGCTCATCGCTGCGCGTCCACGGCGTGCGCATGTCGACGATCTGATCGATTGCACCGTCGAGCGGTCGGCCCTTATGGAATGTCGCTGCGCGCAGGCGCGTCGGGAACGTATCGAAGGGCGCGCGGTAAAGTAGTGAAGTCCGCGATGGAGCACTTCCATCGAGCGTGTAGCGGATCTCAAACCCTGACTGACTGGATAATGCCACCGTCAGCTGGTTCTCTTGGCGCGAGAAGTCCGTCTCCGCTTTGACTGCGAACGCGCTCGCCGCGGAGGTCACACCGAGCGCCCGCATGCGCTCTATCTGCGGCACCAGCCGGTCGATGAAATCCGCGAAATCCGTGCGCCGCGACCAGCCGATCTCGGCCACCGCGCTCGCCCGCGGGAAGCTGTTCCACGCCGCGCGGTCTTCGGTGCGGACATGCTCGGTCCACAGATTGCCCTGCAGCCCGAGGACATGCTTGCGCTCGCTCGCAGTCAGCTCCGGCGGCAACGGGTCGAACCCATAGACGCTCTTCAAATCCACAAGGTTGCCGCGGCCCGGCGGCTCGAGCTTGCTGAACCCCTGGCGGTTGTCGAAATAGAGGGTGGGCGCGGCGCTGAGCACCGAATCGTGCCCCGCCTTGGCGGCGGCGATCGCGCCGCTGGTGCCCTGCCACGACATGATCGTCGCATTGGCCGGAATCCCGCCCTGCAGGATCTCGTCCCAGCCGATCATCCGCCGTCCGTGCGCGGCGAGGAATGTGCCGATGCGCGACATGAACCAGCTTTGCAGCGCGTGCTCGTCCGCGATCCCGAGCGCCTTCATCCGTGCCTGGATCCGCGGGCTGGCGCGCCACTGGTCCTTGACCGCTTCGTCGCCGCCGACGTGGATGAAGCGCGACGGGAACAAGGTCATCACCTCGCCCAGGACATCCTCGAGGAAGCTGAAAGTGTCGTCGTCGACATTGTAGAGCCAGGGAAAGACGCCCCAGTCGGACTCGACCCCGGGCGGGACGGGCGCGCCGGTGCCGAGCCGCGGATAAGCGCGGATCGCCGACAGCGCATGGCCCGGCATCTCGATTTCGGGAACGATCGTGATGTTGCGCGCCGCCGCATAAACGACGATCGCGCGCACTTCGGCCTGGGTGTAATAGCCGCCGACCCGGGGCAGCGGCGGCGCGCCCGGCGCGGTCGCCGGCACGCGCCACGCCGACACTTGGGTCAGCCGCGGATACTTCCTGATCTCGAGCCGCCAGCCCTGGTCGTCGACGAGATGCCAGTGCAGCACGTTCAATTTGTTGACCGCCATCCAGTCGAGCAGCTTGCGGACGAACGCCGGCGACTGGAAGTGGCGGGCGCTGTCGAGCATCAGCCCGCGCCAGCCGAAGCGCGGCGCGTCGCGGATGGTGACGGCGGGAATGAGGTTGGGCTCGTCGCCGCTCGCCAGCTGCCAAGCCGTCACCGCGCCATAGAGGAGACCGGCATCGCTGCTCGCGGTGACCGTCAGTCCGCGCCGGTCGGACGCGATGGCATAGCCTTCGACGGGAAATCCTCGCGTGCGCACGAAGCGAATCGCACCGCTGTCGTGGCGCACTTTCAGCTCGAGGCCGTTGCTGCTGCGCAGGAGCGTTGCGAGATAGCGGGCGGCGGTCGCCGCGCCCTCGTCACGAGGCGGAACCCGGATCGCTTCCGAAGGGGAAAGACGAAAGGCTCCCCGGTGCTCCGCCACGTGACTCGGCACTGGCAGCAATTTTGGCGGTGACGCCGTCGCCGGTCCGGAAAGCAGCGCGGCCAGGAACAGCAGCTTACGCGTCACCCTCGGCCTTCCCCTGCGGATCCGTCGGCGCGGGACGAAAGCCGCCCCGCGCCGATTCCCCCGCTCAATAGCGGAACCGCGCACCGATATAGAATTGCCGGCCGTTGTCGTAGATCGCGCGCGGCCGGACGGTCGATCCGGAATATTGTTCGATCTTCTCGTTGGTGAGGTTGATCGCGTCCGCTGTGATCCAGAAGTTTCGCGTCAACTTCCAGCTCGCCGAGGCATCGAGCGACGAGGTCGACTTCTGGTTGAGCGGCGACGCGCGGTCGATGTCGATGAAGAATTTCGACCGGTAGGTGTAGGACAGCCGCGCCGACGCCGGTCCCTTTTCATAGTAGCCGGTGACGTTGAAGGCATGCTTCGAGTTGCCTGGGATCGGGTCGCCGTTGTTCGCCTTGGCGTCGGAGTAGGTGTAATTGGCGATGACTCCGAAGCCGCCCCAGATCGGCCGCGACACCTGCAGCTCGAAGCCCTTGTTGCTGCCGCCCGAGCCGTTGGTGCGGCGGTTGATGTCGAACAGGCAATTGTAGGTGTTGGGCGCGGTCACGAGCGTGCACCGCGACAGGTCCGGCGTGTCGGTCTGGATAGGAAAGATTTCCTGGGTCGTGGTGTTCAGGATGTAGGACTGGATGTCCTTATAGTAGAGCGCCGCCGCGACGATCGTTTCGCGGTCGGGATACCATTCGAACGACACGTCATACTGGTCGGCGCGGAACGGCTTGACGTTCGGGTCGCCGCCGCTGCCGGTCAGCGCGCCCGGGTTGAGGCTCACCCGCGGCACGATGTCGGTGTAGTCGGGCCGGGCCATTGTCCGCGCCGCGGCGAACCGCAGCACCATCTTCGGGTTGAGGTCGAAGGCGACGTTCGCGCTCGGCAGGAAGTCGGTGTAATGCTTCTTGACCGAGATTGGCAGGTAATTGCCAAACGGGTTGCTGATCGAGCCGGGCGGCGGATTGCTGGCGAACAGCTGGTTGCCGCGCGAGGTCTGGTCGGTGCGGACCACCCGCAGGCCGAGATTGCCGCGCCAGTTGTCGCCCCCGAACTTGACCATCGCATAGCCGCCGTAGGTCTTCTCGTTGATCGAATAATTCTCGGTCGGGTTGAGGACGCGCGGATGCGGGAAGGCCAACAGGATCTGCTCGAGCGTGTGGCGATCGACTTGCCAATATTGGGTGAGCGTATTGGGCAGCGCGATGTTCTCGAGGAAGTCGCCCGGCGTTAGGCCGTCGGCGAAGTCGGCGGGGTCGCAGGGGCCCCCGCCGCAGCCGGTGGCCGACAGCGGCAGGAAGAACCCGCCGTACGTCGTCGCCAGGAATCCGGTCTTGCGGTCATGGTTGGTATATTTGGCGCCGAGCTTGATCGCGTTGATCGGCCCGAGGTCGAGCTTCTGCTCATAGTCGGCGTAGCCGTACCATTCCTTGTCGCTGTTGGTGATCTTGTGCAGCGATGCGAAGTCGAAGACCATGTCGGTGGGATCGGTTGGATCGGGGCTTGCAAAGGTGACCTGCGGGGTCCGGCCGGTGAGGTCGAAGGTGAAGCTTCCCGGCGCGCCGCCCTCGAAGAAAGGCTGCGCCTTGGTGTTGCCGTGCGCCTCGGTGTAGCCGGTCTTGAAGTGGACCGTGGCGAGGTCGCTCGGGCGCCAGATGGCGTCGAAGTCGCCGGACCAGACTTCGGAAAATGCGAGACGGTCGATGGCGTCGAACACGGCTGCACGGCCGCCCGGGGTCGAGGTGATCGTGCCGCTCGTGACGGTATCGTCCTCGACGTTGAAGTTGGTGAGCGTGCCGCCGCCGCCGATCGCGTTGGACCCCCACGCCAGGAAATTCTGGTTGAAGTTGTCGGCGTTGAAGCGGGTGTAGAGGCCGGTGACGTTGACTTCGAACGTGTCCGACGGGCGGATCTGCAGGCCGATATTGCCGCCGTAGCGCTCGCGTTCCTGCTGGAACAGGGCCGAGCCGATCAGCCCCGGAATCTGCGCTCCGCCGGCAATGGCCGGGTTGCTGAAATAGGTGAGCACTTCGACGCCGTCGCGGCGAATGCGGCGCTTCTGGTAGACTCCGCCGAGCAGCACGCCGACGGTCCCCGCATTGTTCTTCCAGCTGATCAGGCCGGACGCCTGCGGGTCCCATTTGTCGGCGCGCTCGCTGTACACCATTTGCGCCGAAGCCGAGATGGTCAGCGGGTCGAGGTCGAGCGGGTTGCGGGTGTGGACGTTGATCGTCGCGCCGACGCCGCCTTCCTCGATGTCCGCCTGCGGGCTCTTGTAGACTTCGAGCTGGCCGACGATTTCGGAGGGCAGGGTCAGATAGTTGAACGACCGGGTCGCGGCGAGCTGGTCGAGGATGAACCAGTCGGCGGTCGCGACATTGTGCCCGTTGAGCAGGGTCTTGGTGAGGTTGGGGGCGGTGCCGCGGACGCTGACCCGCTCGCCCTCGCCGAACTCGCGGTTGATGAGGACGCCGGGGATGCGCTGCAGCGCCTCGGCGACGTTCTTGTCGGGGAACTTGCCGATGTCCTCGGCCGTCAGAACGTCCGAAATGACCGACGAGGCGCGCTTGGCGCGGATCGACGCCGCGGCCGAGCCGCGAATGCCGGTGATGACGATCTCGCCGCTCCCGGTATCGCTCGGCGGCGCCTGGACGTCGCCCGACGGAGCGGCGTTGGTCGGCGGTTGGTTCGGATCCGTGGATTGCGCGTGCGCGGTCCCGGCCAGCAGCCCGATCGCGCTTGCCGACCCAATCAGCATATGCCGAATAGCCATGTCTCTCCCCTCTTCCCCCATGGACCCGTCTTATATTCTAGGTCCAAAGCGATACCATTGGTTCGCAATTGGCCTACAATCCATCAACTGTAACAAAAGGTCAAGCGAAAGGTTCGCAGGGAAGAAAGCGCGGAGAGGGTCAAAATATTCGTTGGAGTTTGGTCCCATATTGGTATTATAGAAATGAGCGGGGAGGGAGAAACGTGTCGAGCCTGGCGGAGCGAATCGGGAGCCTGGAGGGCCAGGGGCCACTCTACCGGCGGCTGCGCGACGCGCTTCAGCGGGCGATCGAAACGTCGGCGCTCGGCCCGCAGGATGCCCTCCCGCCGGAGCGCGAACTGGCAGCCGAGTTGGCGGTATCGCGAATCACGGTCCGCAAGGCGGTCGACGGACTCGTCGCCGACGGCCTGCTGACCCGCCGCCAGGGCGCCGGCACGTTCGTCAGCGGCCGGGTCGAGAAGCAGTTCGCCAAGCTCACCTCTTTCTCCGAGGACATGACGGCGCGCGGCCGGACTCCGCGCAGCGAATGGCTGCTGCGGGCGTCGGGCACGGTGACGCCCGAGGAATCGCTGACCCTCGGGCTTAGCCCGGGGGCGCCGGTCTATCGCTTCCACCGCATCCGCTTCGCCGACGAGTCGCCGATGGCGCTCGAATATTCGACCATCCCCGGCTTTGGCCTGGCCAGCGCCGAGGCCGTCCACGACTCGCTCTACAGCGCGCTCAAGGCCGCCGGGAACCGCCCGACCCGGGCGCTGCAGCGGCTGCGCGCGGTGCGCCTCGACGGCGAGCGCGCCAAGCTGCTCGGGCTCGAGCCGGGCGCGCCCGCGCTGTACATCGAGCGCCGCGGGTTCCTCGACGACGGGCGGGTGATCGAGGCGACCCAGAGCTGGTACCGCGGCGACGCCTACGACTTCGTCGCCGAACTGAACGCGCGGGCATGACGCACGCCGCGCCCGAAACGACGCGAATGTTCGCCGAAGCCGCCGAGTCGGCCGACGTCGTCGCCCGCCAGCTCGCCGCGAACGCCGCGATCGTCGGCGCGCTCGCCGAGCGCCTGCGCGCCGCGCCGCCGCGCGGCGTTCTGACCTTCGCCCGCGGCAGCTCCGATCACGCCGCGACCTTCGCCAAATATGTGATCGAGACCCGGGTCCAGGTGCTGACCACCTCCGCCGCGCCGTCGATCGCCTCGGTCTACGGCGGCATGCCCGACGTATCGGGAATGCTGGCGCTGGCCATCTCGCAGTCGGGCCAGAGCCCCGACATCCTCGCCGGGCTGACCGCGGCCAGGTCGGCCGGCGCGCTGACCGTGGCCCTGGTCAACGCCGAGGACTCGCCCCTGGCCGACGCCGCCGATGTCGCGGTGCCGCTCCGCGCCGGTGCCGAGCAGAGCGTCGCCGCGACCAAATCCTACCTCGCGGCGCTGGCCGCGATCCTCCACCTGGTCGCCGAATGGAGCGGCGATCGCGTGCTGCTCGCCGAGCTCAAAGCCGCTCCGGACCTGCTGCGCGCGGCCTGGCGGTGCGACTGGTCGCCGCTGGTCGATTGCCTGGCCGGGGCGCGCAGCCTGTTCGTGATCGGCCGCGGGCCCGGGTTCGGGGTGGCCCAGGAGGCGGCGCTCAAGCTCAAGGAGACCTGCCGCATCCCGGCCGAGGCGTTCAGCGCGGCCGAGGTGCGGCACGGGCCGATGGCGCTGGTCGGCCCCGGCTTCCCGCTGTTGCTGTTCCGCCAGGACGACGAGACCGCGGCCGGGATCGACGGTCTCGCCGCCGATCTCCGCGACCGCGGAGCGCCGGTGTTTGTCGCCGGCCGCGACCTGCCGGCGCCGCCGGCGCATCCGCTGATCGAGCCGCTGCTGCAGATCATGGCGCTGTACCGCGCCGCCAACGCGGCGGCGCTTGCCCGCGGCCTCGATCCGGACCGGCCGCCGCACCTCACCAAAGTGACCGAGACGCTGTGACGGCGGCGCTCGTCAACGGCCGCGCCTTGCTCGACGGCCGGTTCGTCGCGGGCAAGGCCGTGGTCATCGAAGCGGGCCGAATCGCGGCCGTCGTCGACGACTCCGAGGTCCCGGCCGCCGCCGACCGCCACAACCTCGGCGGCGGTCTGCTCGTGCCCGGCTTCATCGACACCCAGGTCAACGGCGGCGGCGGCGCGCTGTTCAACGACGCGCCGACGGTTGAGACCATCGCGACCATCGGCCGCGCCCATCGCGCGTTCGGCACGACCGGCTTCCTGCCGACGCTGATCAGCGACGACCTGCACGTCATCCAATCGGGGATCGAAGCGGTCGAAGCGGCGATCGACCAGGGCGTTCCCGGCGTGCTCGGGATCCACATCGAGGGGCCGTTCCTCAACGAGCATCGCAAGGGCATCCACGATGCCGACAAGATCCGCGCGCTCGACGAGGAAGGCTGGGCGGTGCTGACGTCGATGAAACGTGGCCGGACTTTGGTCACGGTCGCCCCGGAATGCACCACGCCGGCGATGATCGCGCGCCTCGCCGCGGCCGGAGTGATCGTCGCCGCGGGCCACAGCAACGGCCGATATGCCGAGGTCACAGCGGCGATCGCCGCCGGGCTGACGGGCATTACCCATCTGTTCAACGCGATGTCGCCGCTCGGCGCGCGCGAGCCCGGAGTGGTCGGCGCCGCGCTCGAAAGCGATTCGACCTGGTGCGGGATCATCGTCGACGACCAGCACGTCGCTCCCGCCACGCTCAGGATCGCGCTCAAGTGCAAGCCCCATGACCGGTTCATGCTGGTCACCGACGCGATGCCGACGGTCGGCTCGGAGTCGAAGGAGTTCGTGCTGCAGGGCAAGCGCATCGTGGCGCGCGACGGCGCCTGCTTCGACGACAACGGCCGGCTCGCCGGGTCCGACCTCGACATGGCCCGGGCAGTGCGCAACGCGATCGGGCTGCTCGACCTCGCGCCCGAAACCGCCTTCGCCATGGCCAGCGCCGCCCCCGCCGCGTTCCTGCGGCTCGACCGGGAGCTCGGCCGCATCGCCCCCGACTGCCGCGCCGACCTCGCTTTGCTCGACGCGGATTTGCGCGTGCAGCGGACCTGGATCGGTGGCGAGCCGAGCGCTTAGTGCGGGGCCGCCGGCGGGCCCGCCTGGAACCTGGCCATGGCCTGGACCCAGGCCGCATGCTCGGTCCCGAGCAGCGACTCGGTCTGATCGACCAACGCGCCGAACTGCAGCAGGCCGGCCGTCCAGGCTTCCTCGATGCGCTCGAGGGCGATGGTCATCAGGCCGTATTCCGCAGCGAGATAATGGCGCTTTTGGAGCAGCCCGACGGCAACGATCGCGGCGGCGATCGTGACGAACACCCCGACCCAGGCGGTCACCGCGTAGCCTGCGGCGGCGATGCCGGCGAAGATCGCCGCCAGCAGCGACGAGCCCGCGCTTAGCCCGCGCAAACGCACCGCCGCCTGCTCATTGGTGCGCCGACCCTTGTCATAAAAGGCCCGCTGATCGCGCAGGCGCCGCTCGAGGTACCAGCCGGCCTCGAGGTCGGCGGGCGGCCGCCGCTTGTCCCCGTTCGGCGGCGCCGGGTCCGCCAAAGGCGTAACCTGGTCATGCGCCGCCGCGCCGGCGAGCGCCGTCCGCCAGGCGAGGAAACGGGCGGCAGCGTCTTCCGCGTCGTACGGTGTCAGCCGGGCGGCGAAGCGAAAGCATTCGGACTTGATGCCCTCGGCGAGCGCGCGGGCGCGCTGCCATCTGCGCTCGACCGCCGACGACAGCATCTCGCGGCCGATGATCGGCGTCAGCGCCGCGGCGACCGCCGCCGCGCCGGCCGCGGCTTTGCCCCAGTCCGAGCGCCCCAGTTGGACGGCAAGTCCGCCGAACACGGCGGCCGCCACCGCGCTGGCGAGCGCGGCCAGGTTCCAGCGCCGGAGTTTCCCCTGCAACTCCCGCGCCCGCGCTGCCCAACCGCGATATTCGTCCCATGCGGCGTCGATCATGGCCGCGGATTTTCGGCCTTGGCTGGCGCCGCCGGAAGCGGGGCGTCCTTAAGCTTGGGCCATGCCGCCTCGGCCTTTTCGATTGTCGCGGGAGACAGGTTGCCGGCGAATCTCCGCGTAAGGTACAGCTCGCCGTTAGCGACGTATCCCCTCACAGATCCCATGATCGGACGTGACGGTGCCTTGTTTCCCGTCGCCACTGCTTCGATCGCGTAGCCGCCAAATCGAGGCGCTTGGGCGCCGCGGGAGTCGACGAACAGCTTACGATTGGCGTCGCTCTCGAACAGCCAAATTTGGCCATCCCACCGCTGCCCATACTGGAGCCGGCCCTTCCGCAGAATACAGCGTCGCTGGGACTCCGCGCCTTTACGAATGGCGTTGTCTTGGTCGGGAGTGGTTTTCAGATTGAAGCAGACTACGGGGTCGAACCCACCGAGGGCTAGGCCGTTCTCCGTCCATACCGGTACGGCAGTCGCTGCTTTCGAGGCGTGCCGCGGTTCCGATGCGGCCAGCGAAGCAGCCAAAGCGGCGCCGCTGGATTCGACCGAAGCCATGCTAGCACCCAATCGCTGGCAATTCGCGTCGGAGGGAAGGTCAGCCTTTTCGGAACAAAGTTGGTTCAGGAATCCATGGCCCGTTCTCGCGAGCCGGCCGAAGCGCTCGGAGGCCTGCTGGCTGCGCCCTTCCTCGATCAGGTCAACGGCCTGAGCGCGAAGGCGGCTGGCACGCGCGGCCGTCTCGACATTCGGACCTTGTCCCTTGGTTTCCTCAAGATATTGCCACTGCCGCCTGATCGCTGTCTCTGCGCCGGGCAGGACCGATTCCTCATAGACTTGCGTGTCGACGACTCGTTCCAACGCGATCCAATTGGCGATGTAAGAATCGGCTGCCCTTGAAACTGCGTCGATCAGGCCACTGCTGGGACGTTCAGTCGACGCAGAATAGAGCATCGTGTTGGTCGCGTTCATGATCGCCAAGATTCTTGGCAGGCCGGCGCCGGAACGTTGCTGAAGCCACCATCTCACATATTCGTTGTGAAAATTGATCCGGTGCAACGCGATCAAGGGGTACAAGTCTCCGGCCGAGCGACCGCTGGTCGCGCTCGATCCCGAATCGCTATCCTCATCACCCAATATGTCTTTAAGGCTCGCATTGACGACGGTCTCAATTCCCGGCGGCAACTTTTGGCCCGCAGCTGTCCCGGGCCGGCGAAAATAGCGGAAGAGCATGTCCGCGCGTGCCAGCGCTACATCCTCCGATTCATTTGGATTGTGTTCATCGTAGAAGGCGGCCGCGGCCTGCCAACCGGTCGAAGCCTCCGCATCGGTGCCAGCGGCCGCTGCCACGATTGTCTGACAACGCCAAATGACAAAGTCGGGACGCGACTTCATTTGTGCCGCTTTGCCGTAGGGGTCATCATCCGCAGCATCGGGTGCAAGCTGTTCCGCTAGGCTCGCGGTTTCGCGACACTGCGCGGCAGCTTCCGCCGCGGGTCGCAACTGGCCGTTTTCGAGGAGGGTCGAGGCCCGTTCATAGAGGGCTTCGGCGCGCGCAAGACTCAATTCTTCGGACCTACCGGCGGGCATCAGCGACGTTGCCCGATCGAAAGCCGCAAGCGCATCCTGAGACCGGCCCTCGAGCTGCGCGGCCCTTCCGATCTGCGTTTCGGCCTGCACGGCTCTCAATGCCCCGCGAAGCTTCGGTTCGGAGCCGGCTTCACTCCGCGAAGTCTCGGCCATCGATTGTTTCGCCGTGACCAAAGACTGCTCCGCCGCCGTCAGCATCTGCTTTGTATCGAGCTGATAGGTCAGTAAATCGCCGTGCACCTTCTCCAGCTCTGGCTCGAGAGTGGCAAATGCAGCTGGATCGACGTCGCGCACGACCATCATGTCCTCGTCGACGTCCTTGAATGAGGCTACTGCGTCTTGTGGCGACTTTTCGTAAAACACTTGCAGCTGGTGGTATGCCCTAGTCACCAGTCGTGCCGACAGAATTTGGCTCTTTTCAAGAATGAATTTGCCCCTGGCCTGGGCGGCCGCACTTTGGGCGTCCGCAAGCTGCATTCTGCGCGCCGCCTCGGCGGCAGCCGCCCTTGCGGCATCCGCGTCATGAGCTGCTTCTGCCGCCTTCCACTGTGCGGCGGCTTGCGATGCGGCCGCATCCCGGGCGTCGTTGAACGCCTGGCGCGCTTTCTGATCGGCCCTCTCGGTTCTGTGCACAGCCGTTTCTGCAGCTTTGATCGCGCGATCTTGGGCTTTTTGTGCTCGTCCGACCGCCACCACCGCCGTCCCAAAGACGACGACTGAGATCGCCGCGACCCCGCCCAGTCCTGCGGTCATCGCTCGCAACCTCAGCTTTTGCCGGCGCTCGACGCGCCAATTCGAGGTCAGCGCCGCGTCGACCGCGGCAAATCCGCCGCCGTAACGCGCAGCCCAGCCCGCATGCGGCGCCGCGCGCTGCCACCAGTTGCGGCGCTCGGAGAGGTCCAGTCCGCGGATCGGCTTGTCCTCCCCGACGTCGCGCAGCAGTTCCTGCCAGGCGCGGCCGGATTCGGCTTCCTCGCGGATCCATCCGCTGAGGTCCGACCATTGGCGGATCAGGCTCTCGTGGGTGATGTCGACATCGATTCGGGAGTCCAGCGCCACCCCCGGCTCCGGGGTCAGCATCGACACGCCCTCGGCGCGGAACGCGTCGACCACGGCGCGGACTTGGTCCTCGCTCGCGCCGGTCTCCGCGGCGAGCTCGGCCACTGTCCGGCGCCGCCGCACCGCCGACGATTCGGCCGAGCCGGAGGTCGCAACCGCCGGCTGGTCGGTGAGCGAGCGGAAGATGCGCGAGGTCAGCTCCGGCTCGCCGGTCGAGTCCATCACCTCCTTGGCGTGCCGGCTCATCGCGCCGCGCAAGCCGCCGAGCGCGAGATAGTCGTCGAGCGTCAGGTGGATCGGCGCGTCGGGCTTGCCCCGCGCCGAAGCCTGGTTCCACATCCAGTTGAGCAGATGCTGCATCAGAGGCAGCTGGTCGGCACGGCGCGCGATCAGGTCGGATTGCCGCAGCTCGGCGACCCCCTGTGCTTCGTCGCCTGCTCCGTCCTCGCTTGCCGCGGGCTCGTCGAACTGCGCCAGGCTGTTCATATCGTTGAGCAGAGTCGTCACCAGCAGCGGCTCGAGCGTCAGCTCCTCGCCATAGGCCGGGCCGGTGATCGCGCTGCGGCATTCGTCGCGGGTCATCCGCGGCGTCAGGCTGAGGCTGCGGTTGATCTGCTCGGCCAGGCCCGGGAACAGCGCGCAGCCGCCGAGGAACTCCGAGCGCATGGTGAGCACCACATAGATGTCGAGCTCGTCGTTGGCGGCGGTACGCAGCAGCAGATCGACGAACGCCTCGACTGAGTCGCGCTCTCTCGGCGTCGTGTAACCGAAGAGCTCTTCAAACTGATCGACCAGGACCAGCAGGTTCTCGTTCGGATGGCGCGGATGGTCGCGCCACCACCGAACCAACGAGAGGGGGCCGGTGCGCAACTCGCGCCGGCGCTCCTCCAGCCCGGCCTTGTCCGGCTCGGCCGCGGCGGCGCCTGACCGGTCAGGGTCGGGATTGGCCTGCTCGCGCTCGCATTCGAGCGTGGCCCGGGCAAGCTCGCGGAACGGGTGGGTTCGCGGGTGCCGGATGTCGAGGAAGGTCCAGCGCGAGCCCGCCTTGGGCGCCAGGCCGGCTTCGAGATGCATGAACAGCCCGGACCGGACGAGCGACGACTTGCCGCTGCCCGAGGGACCGAGAACGGCGAGGAAGCGCGTATCCTGGAGCGTCTGCGCCATTCCGTCCAGACAGCGATCGCGGCCGAAGAACACCTCGGCTTCGTCGCGGTCGAACGAGCGCAACCCGGGATAAGGCGGCCGCCCGCTCATGACCGGCGGTCCGCCGGAAGCGGTCCTATTGCCCGATTACACATCCCACTCGCGCCCCCTGACTTAGCCCGTCACCCGCCGCGCCCCAATCTTGTCGAGCCAATCTTCGAACGGCACCCAGTCGAAATCGTCGCCGCTGGCGTCGATCACCTCGAGCTTCGGAGCAACGATGGTGGCCAGTCGCTTCGGCGCCGGCGGGCCGTAGACCACGGCCTGCCCGCGCAATTCCGAGCCCGCGGCCCGGCCCGCGCGGTCGCGCTTGAAGATGCTGTAGCGCGCGACCAACCAACCCCGGTCGGCACGGCCCTGGACGAACGCGACGGCGCTTGCGTCCGACCATTGCTTTCGCCGGTCGTCGTTGAGCTCGAAATCGTCGACGATCGCCTCGCACGTCCTGCCCCAGCACAATTCCGAAAGCCGGTCGGCCAGTTCCTGGTCCTCGGGGTCGGCGTTGATGACGACGATCGGCACCTCGCCGGACCCCGCCGGTACGGCGATCGGGCGCTTGGCCTTGAGTTTGTCGGCGACCGCCTGGGCAAGCTCGGGAATGCTCTGATTCTCCGCATGCCGCAGCAGCAGCTTGTAGGCTTCGTCGGGATTACGCTCCGGATCGATGTCGTCGGGGCGCCACAGGAACATGTCGTCCGCCGACAATTGGGCCTCGGCTGCCCTGAACTGGAGATCGGTGGCGCTCTCGGCCCCGTCCCCGACAATGCGCTGCTTTTTGCGCCCCAGCAACTGGACGTAGACGGACGAGGAGTCGAGCACGGCGTCCAGCGCCGCCTGAAGCTCAGTGGCCCGGCGCGGCATTTCCGCCGGCAGCGGGGCGACCGGCGCACCGAGGTCCTCGAGGTAGCTGATGAGATTGTCGCGTTCGTCCGAGACCTCTTCCGCGGCGTAGGCGACCACCACCTCCGGGCTGCGCGCCGGGCCAACCGCTCCCGTTTTCGGCGCGGACGACGGTGCGGCCACGGTCGACCGCGAGGCGGGACCGGCCTTCATCGCGTCCAGCGCATCGCACATCTGGTTGGCCAATTTGGCGATCAGCCGCTTGTATTCCTTGTCGCCCCACGTCAGCGTCATCCGGGCTCCGCTCGGATCCTTCTGCCAGAAACGGGCCTGCAACAGCTCGGATATCTCGACCGGGTAGCGGCCGTCGCGCAGCCCCATCATCTCGGCGACGAAGATCTCGGCGGCGCCGCCGTGGTGCCGGATAAAGGTTGCGGCCTCGTCCTGGCACCACCGGCTGTTGACCCAATTCGGCGAGCCGATGATGAGCAGGACCTTGGACCGGCCGACCTTTTGGAGGATGCTCTTTACTCTGGCGTTATAGGTCTGCGTGTCCTTGTCGTAATAAATCCTGTCGTACTTCGAACCGGACAGGGTTTTGATCTGAAATTCCAACTGTTGCTTGAATTTCTCAATCCAGTTGGACGCCGCACCTTTGGGTTTGTCGTCGTGGGCATAGCTGATGAAGATGTCCCAGTCGTAATCGGCTTCGGCCCGCGCCATCGCCGCCCCTCCATACGTCCTGACTTCTTGCCATCGTGGCTGATGGACAGTCCATAAGCTGCCTCCATCCAGCCAAAGTCAAGACCAGCCCGCGATGTGCTTGGCGACGATCAATTGACGGCAGAGTTACTTGCCGTCGCCAATTCGACCGCGACTCCGGCCGACCGAGTTTGTGGCAGTCGCTCGGCTTCGGAACTGGTCGCGGGCCGAGCGCAGATAATCGAGCGTCGCCTCGCGCTCGCGCGCGGTGCGGTAATCGGTCCGGCTGCCGGCGTCGGCGATCACCCGATCGAGCCACGCGGCGAAGTAAGCGGCGTCGGCCGGGTCCGGCGGGAGGGTGCCCGGCAGGTCGAGATAGACCGGGCTGGTCGTCGCGTAAGGATAAATGTCGAGCACGAGCGGGTCGGCACGGTCGTTCCACGCCCGCAGCAGGACCCAGCCGTCGCGCGCCACCTCGAGCTCTCCCTCGGCGTCGAAGTTCCGGCGGTCGCCGGTCAGTGCGAACGCCTTCACCACCGCGCCATTGCGGACCAGCTCGAGATGATCGACGGCGACGAAGGAGCGCAACGCGACCCGGTAGCGGAGCTTGCCCGCGCCGCGCGAGATCGTGTCGCCCGGGTGCTTGCCGTCGATCTCGAGGCCGAGCAGCGGGCCGTTGCTGGCGAAGGTCCGGCCGGCCGTGAGCGCGGCCTTGATGGCGCCGGGCCGCGTGTCGCCGCGCGTGTCGAGAAACACGCGGTTCATCCCGACCGGCCCGCGCAGCGAGGCGTAATTGGTCATCGCGTCGGTCCCCGCGCCGGCCGGCAGGCGGTAGCCGAGGTTGAGCAATTTGTACCACACGGCCGCGGTCGCCTTGTGGTCGGAGAAGCCGACGATCTCGATATAATCGACCTTGCCGTGCGCGACGTCGGCGGGAAGCTCGTTGGTCAGCGTCTTGTCTTTTGCCGGGTCGGGCACGGTGTCGAACGGATGGACGTAACCGACCAGCGCGCCCTGGGCGTGGGCGAGGTCGGCGATCGCGCCATTGTCGGGGTATGGGCTCGCCAGCGGGCTGTTCTGATAGGCCGAGAATCCGGGCGCGAGATAATGGTCCGAGAGGCCGAGCAGCCCAAGGTGACCCCAGTAGCTCGTATGATATTCCTGGCTGTGGACGATCAGCCGGCCGTTGCCGCTCGCCGGGTCCACGCCGACCCGATAGCCGATGTCGGGAACCCGTTCCTCCTTGTTGACGAGCAGGTTGTAGACCACGTCGAGGTCCTCGGCGCGCATCTGCGTCGCGAGTGTCTCCGGCGTCGCGCGATAATGCCCGCCGTAATTCATGTGGACGTGCAGGTCGGCGCTGACGAACTTGCCGAATGAGGCCGGTAGGTCGTTCGGCTCGAGCTTGACCGCGACCGTTCGGTCTCCGCCGCTCAGCGTGACCGTGCGCCGCCATGGCAGGAACCGAAAGCCGCGCTGGACCCAGATCGCCGTATCGCCGGCCGGCACGTCGACCGTGCAGCGCGACGGGCAGTGGAAATAATGCGTCTCGGCCGGCTGCAACGCGCGGTCGAAGCCGTCGTCGGCGTGCATCCAGGAGGACTCGGGTGCGACCGCTCGCCCGTCGCTGCCGAGCACGGCCACGCGCGCCGCATCGCCGATGTCGATCGTCAGCCGTGCGTGCGGATCGCGATAGCGCCGCTTTGCCGCAACCACCGGGACCTCGGCGCCGCCGGCGAGATCGCGAATGGTCAGGCGGGTGTTGCCGTTCCGGTTGCTGATCAGGGCGATGTGCTGTCCATCCGGCGACCAGCGGGCGTTCCACCGGTCATATTCGCCGAAGCTCAGCGGCAGCGGCGCCGCGCCGTCGAGAGTCGTCACCCACAATTGCTTCCACTGCCGGCCGTGATAGCTCGAAAACAGGATCTGCTTGCCGTCCGGCGACGCCTCGGGCCGCGCGCTCCAGCTGGTTTCCTCGCTCAGCACCTTGCGCCGGTCGCTCGGGTCGTCGACCACGACCGACCAGATGTCGCCGGTGCCCCACGCCACTTCATTGTTGGTGACGTAGAGGATGCGCTTGCCGTCCGGAGTCCAGGACGGATTTAGCGCGTGATCGAAGGGCGAATAATAATAGCGCGAAATCTTGCTCAGCTGTTCGCCAAGCAAGGGCTGCGCGTTGTTGAGTCCACGAGGCCCGATGTCGGCGACGAACAGGTTGAAATGGCCGGTTCCCTGCGTCGACACCCAAGCGATGCGCTTGCCGTCGGGCGACAGCCGCGGTTCGACATTCACCGCATCGCCGGGGGTCAGCTGCTGCTCGCGGCCGCTGCCCACGTCGCGGCGCCACAGGGCGATGCCATGGCCGCCGTAGCGGGCGAATACCACGCTGCTGCCATCCGGCGCGACGTCGGGCTGATAGTCGTAGGCCGCGCGCGGATGGGTCAGCTCGACCGCCTCGTCGGAGCCGATCGCCTGGCGCCACAGCGACCCGCCCATGCTGTAAATGAGCGCCTTGCCGTCGGGCGTGAAGGCGGCGCTCGACGGACCCGTGGTCAGCTGCGGCAGGTACAGCTCGCGCCAGTAATAGGAGTGCGGCAGGTCGACCTGCTTCAGCACCGGCTCGCGGTCCGCGGACGCCCGCGCCGCGAGGACCAGCGCCAGAGCCAGCGCCGCGGTTCGCCGAATCGTCACGGCGCCAAGATCGTGCGGCTCTGCTCGCGCAGGAACTGCGGGACGTACCAGCTGCCGAGCCCGCCCTTGCCCGTGGTCCCGGACCCCTTCCAGCCGCAAAAGGTCTGGAAGCCCGGCCACGCGCCGGTCGTCGCCCCGCTCGACCGGTTGGCGTAAAGCACGCCGGCCTCGATCGAAGCGAGGAAGCGGTCGAGCTCGCCCTGGTCGCGGGTGAAAATGCCGGCAGTGAGGCCGAAGGCGCTGCGGTTGGCATCGGCGATCGCTTCGTCGAGCACGTCGAACGTCTGCACGCTCAGGAACGGCACGAACAGCTCGTCGCGATTGATCCGGTGGTCGCTCGGCAGGCCCGCGACGACCGTCGGCTGGACGTAGGGGCCGCGCGCGAACGCCCCGTCGTTAAGCTTGTGTCCGCCGAGCACGACGCTTCCGGCGCCGGCGGCCTCTCCCGCCGCGGCGACCAGCCGATCGGCCGCCGGCTCGTCGATCACCGGGCCCATGAACACGTCCTGCCGGCGCGGGTCGCCGACCACCAGCCTGCCGCTGGTTTCGATGAGCGCATGCAAGAAGTCGTCGAGGATGGCGCGCGCGACATAGGCTTTCGAGGCCGCGCTGCATTTCTGCCCCGACAGCCCGAACGCCGATCGCGCGACCCCCGATGCCGCGACCGCCAGGTCGGCGCTGTCCGCGACGAAGGCCGGATTCTTCCCGCCCATCTCGCACAGCACCGGGCGCATCGCGGTCGCCGCCGCGGCCTGGCGCAGCATCGTCATTCCGACCGCATTGGAGCCGGTGAAGGCGAGGCCGTCGACCAGCGGATGATTGACGATCGCCTTGCCGGTCTCCGCGCCGCCCTGGACGAGGTTGAGCACGCCGTCGGGCAGGCCGCCCTCGACCAGCGCCTCGACGACCAGGCGCCCGGTCAGCCCCGCGGCGTCGCTCGGCTTGAACACGACCGTATTGCCGGCGACCAGCGCGGCCGAAACCATTCCGACTGCCAGCGCGACCGGGAAATTGAACGGGGCGATGACCCCGAACACGCCGTAGGGCCGCAACACGACGCTGCAATGCTCGGCGGCGGACGCGCCCGCCATCTCCTGGCGGAAGCCGTCGCTGCGCTCCATCTCGTCGCAATAATGGCGGATCAGGTCGATCGCTTCCTCGACCTCGCCGACCGCCTCGAGCCGCGATTTGCCGACTTCGACCAGGCAGGCGACCGCAATGTCCCACTTCCGCGCCTCGATGGTGCCGGCGCCGGCGCGGAGGATCGCGACTCGCTTGGGCCAGCCACGGTCGCGCCACGCGGGAAACGCAGCCCGCGCGGCGTTGACCGCTTCGTCGACCAGCGCAGCATCCGCCTGCGGAAATTCGCCGAGCACAATGTCGCGGTCGATCGGGCTGCGCGCGACCAGCACCGCCCCCTCCGGCCGGTCGCGCCCGCCGACGATGGCCGGACGCGGCGGTCCGAGCAGCCGCGCTTCGGCCTCGGGGATGACCTGATCGAGATGGCCGTGGACTCCCGAAAAGTCCTCGCCGGTGTTCGAGTAAGTGACTCGCGGCAGGTCAGTCATTTCGCTGTTTCCTCGAGCCGGTTGTAGCGTTTGAGGATCGTCCGAAGCTCGTCGTGCGGCAGTCCGAAATAGCGCGCGCCGTTCGCGCCGGTCATCGTCCGCGCGGCGACCAGCGCGTTGACGATCGCTTCCTCGGTCGCC
>Ga0207674_10001841_pt1 | contig 27012 bp, 18 predicted proteins | sample KBSCornC72_FD_184303 | JGI IMG/M metagenome (GOLD analysis project Ga0207674, IMG submission 184303) | Corn rhizosphere microbial communities from Kellogg Biological Station, Michigan, USA - KBS Corn C7-2 (SPAdes) (version 2) | ecosystem: Host-associated > Plants > Roots > Rhizosphere > Soil ...
ATCGCGAAGTCAGCAGGTCGATCGCGTCGTCCGTGATGACAAGCTGATTTTCGGCAAGGCCGTTCTCCTTGATCTGACGCGGAACGAGATACTGTTTCGCGATGTTCAGTTTTTCGCGGTCGCTGTAACCGGCAAGCTGGATTATCTCCATGCGGTCGCGAAGCGGAACAGGTATCGGCCCAAGCTGATTGGCCGTTGCGATGAAGAAAACTTTCGACAGATCGAACGGCAGATCGATGTAATTGTCGCGAAACGTGTTATTTTGCGCCGGATCTAGAATTTCGAGCAGCGCCGACGCCGGATCGCCCCGATAATCGTTTCCTAGCTTGTCGATCTCATCGAGCATCATCACCGGATTGTTGACGCCGACGCGGCGCAGGGCCTGAATGATGCGTCCCGGCATCGCGCCAATATATGTGCGGCGGTGGCCGCGCAATTCCGCCTCGTCACGCATTCCGCCGAGGCTCATTCGCTCGAATTCGCGTCCGAGTGCTCGTGCGATCGAGCGCCCCAGCGAAGTTTTACCGACTCCTGGAGGGCCAACAAAAAGCAGTATCGGGCTCTTGGAATCAGGTCGCAGCTTAACAACTGCAAGCGATTCGAGAATGCGTTCCTTGATATCCTCTAACCCGTAATGGTCCTCGTCCAGGATCTTGCGCGCCTCATTCAGATCGAGCTTTTCTTCGCTTGATTTTCGCCACGGCAGTTCGAGAATGTATTCGAGATATGTGCGAATGACGTGATAATCCGGCGCCGATTGCGGAAGCTGCTCCATCCGCTTTAGCTCGCGGTCAGCCTCTTTTCGCACATCGTCCGGAAGATCAGCCGTCTCAAGTCGCTCGCGAAGCTGGGCAGCCTCGGCCTTTTCGCCGGTTTCGTCCTCGCCCAACTCCTTCTGAATCGCCTTCATCTGCTGGCGCAGAACGTAATCGCGCTGCGATTTGTCCATCTCCGTCTGAGCTTCGGATGCGATCTTTGACCGGATCTGCATTATCTCAAGCTCTCGGGCCAGCGCGGCGTGCGTCAGCGTCAACAGACCGTCAACCGTGCTCGACTCGAGCATTTTCTGCTCGGTTTCGACGCCGAGATCCAGCACCGATGCGAGAAAATATGAAAGCTGCACCGGATCGGTCTGCGACATGACGGCCATACGCACTTCGGGCGGCACTTGCGGCAGAAGCGCAAGCGCCTGCTGTATCATTCCCTGAATGTTGCGTTTCAGCGCTTCGATCTCTTCTTCGTCGACGACCTTTAGATCCGGCAATATCTGAACCTTTGCCTTTAGATACGGTTGTTCCTGCGTCCACTCGACAACCTCAAAACGGTCCATTCCCTGCACGATCAGCTGCATAACGCCTTCGTTACGCATCATTCGCTTGATGTTCACGATGGTGCCGATCTTGTACAGGTCTTCGGGTTTTGCCTCGTCGCCGGTGATATTTTCGGTTTTCGTTGTGATACAGGCGATCAGCTTTTCTTCAGTGGAAAGAGCGGATTCAACCGCCTTGACCGAGCGGTCGCGGCCGACTGCAAGCGGTACGACCGTTTCGGGAAACAGCGTCGTGTTCTGCAGCGGCAAAACCGCGATTTCGAAAGGCCGTGGCAACGGAGGAGGCGTTTTTATGGTTTGATCTTGAGTTTTTTCTTCTGCCATAAATTTTGCTGTGTTTAGATGTGATGATGCTGCAGTGGGGTTTTACTTTTTCTCCTTGTGCAGGCGAATGAGCAGCAACCCGTTTTCGAAATTATTTTCGATCGTTGCGCCTTCGATAGACGCCGGAAACCGCAGCGTTTTTTCAAAACGGCTATACGTGATCTCCATCTGATGATAGGAAAGTCCGGCCGCGCACGATCGGTCCTTACGGCAGCCGGCAATGTACAGAACGTTTCCCTGGATATCGATCTCTATATCCTCGACCGAAACGCCCGCAAGCTCGACCTTTACCAGCCAGCCGTCCGGTGTTTGGTAAACATCCGCCGCCGGATACCAAAGCTGACCCGAACGAACGTTCTTTGACGAAGCTAAAAATTGAAAGTGGCGATTGAACGACTTTGCCATAAAAATCAGTTGGCAGACGACAGCAGCGGTAAGCAGTTAATATCACTCTACCGCAAATGCTTACTGCTACTGCCTACTCTTACTGCTTACTCCAAAAACTTGCACCGCTCGAAATTTCCTCAAGCGTTTCGGCGATCTCGCGTTCGTCTTCCATCTCTAAGGCGACATCGGCCATTGCGATAATGCCCGCCAATTCTCCGTTCTCGGTAACCACCGGAATGCGACGAACCTGTTTGTCGCCCATTAGGCGAACGGCCTCGAAAACATAATCGTCAGGCTTGACCGCAAAGACCTCTCCGGTCATTGCGTCCGCGATATGCCCATCGGCCCCGTGGCCGTCCGCGATCGAGCGCACAACGATGTCGCGGTCCGTGACTATGCCGACAAGCTTGCCGTTTTCGATAACCGGAACGGCGCCCATATCGCCGTCGCGCATTATCGCGGCCACCTGTTGCAAAGTCATGTCGCGCGTCGCCGTTTTGACGTTTTTCGTCATTATCTCGCGGCACCGCATGCGTGAAATCGCCGATGCCTCGCTCTCGCTCATTCAGGTAAACTCCTTTTCCTTATTTTGTTTGACTTGGGGCAATAAAGCAAGCAAAAGATTTTGGCGGCTGTACAAATCAGCACTCCCCATCATCACCGATCGCCTCGACGGGGCACGCCATGACGGCTTCTTCGCAAAGCTCAAGTTCTTCAGGGGTTGAGGGCTGTTTCCAGACGTAGGAATAACCGTTTTCGTCGTTGCGGGTAAAATTGGCGGGTGAGATGTCGCGGCAGACGTCGCAGTCAATGCACTGGTTATCCACGTAAAATTTGCCTCGGGCGTTGTCGGGCAATTTGTCGCTCAAAAAAGCCATAAAATCGAACTAGCCACGAATAGCACAAATAACACAAACAAAAGAGCATTCGTGCAATTCGTGATATTTGTGGCTAATTTTTCTTTCCTTCAGTAAGCTCGATCATCCGCTTCAAAGCGACATTCGCGAAATGCTTGGTTTCTGCGTCAACAGCTATTTCATTCACGACATTTCCTTCGAGCAGATTTTCCATCGCCCAAGCCAGATTTTGCGGAGCGATGCGGTACATCGTCGCGCACATGCAGAGGTCGGGCGCAAGCAGGTGAATTTCCTTGTCGGGAAAACGCTGCTGCAAACGGTTCACCAGATTTACTTCGGTCCCGATCGCCCATTTTGAGCCGCTCTGAGCGTTTTCGACGGTCTTGATGATGAACGAAGTTGAACCGTTCAGATCGCTTATGTCAACAACTTCTCGGACGCATTCCGGATGCACCAAAACCTGGATGCCCGGCACTTGTTTTCTGATCTGATCGACGTGCCAGGGCTTAAATCGGCCGTGCACCGAGCAGTGGCCGCGCCACAGGATCAATTTTGCGTTGTGCAGGTCCTCTTCGGTATTTCCGCCAAGCTCTTCGTGCGGGTTCCACAGGACCATCTGCTCCGCCGGAATGCCGAATTTGGCGCCTGTGTTTCGCCCGAGATGCTGGTCGGGGAAGAAAAACATCTTGTCGAACTCTTTCAGGTAAACATCAAACAGCGGAACTGCGTTTGACGAGGTGCAAACGACGCCTTCATTTCGGCCGCAAAATGCCTTGATCGCGGCGGACGAATTCATATATGTGATCGGCGCAACTTTCGACTCTAAAACGCCTATATCGCGAAGCTGCTCCCACGCATCCTCGACCTGCTCGACCGTTGCCATGTCCGCCATCGAACAGCCCGCGCCGAGATCGGGCAAAATGACCCGCTGCGACGGTTTCCCGAGAATGTCGGCCGATTCGGCCATAAAATGTACGCCGCAAAAGACGATGTATTCCGCATCCGTCTGCGACGCCATTACGGAAAGCTGGTACGAATCACCCGTAAGATCGGCATGCCGGATAACATCGTCCCGCTGGTAATGATGGCCGAGAATAACGACACGCTTGCCCAGTTCTTTACGCGCAAATTCGATACGTTCGTGCATCTCGTTCTCGGGCATCACGAGATATTCTTCCAATTCGAGGGTTTTTTCTAAAAGCGCAGCCATTTTTCTGGTACTCCGGGTATATCAAAATGATGGCACTTTGAGAAAGTTTTCGCAAGATATCTGCTTTTCACACTTAGATACCTAAGGCTTTTTGGTCCGTCAGTGCATCGACCGAATCCGCAACCTTAGCGATCGCGGCTGCTGCACTGCTTGCTTGTGCGGGCATCGAAAGCATGACTTCGTGTGAAAGCCAAAATGTGTCTTTGCACATTCGCTCCGCTTCAGGGCAGTCATTTGTAATATGGTTTCCTTCTTTAAATACCTGATTTTTGTACAGCGGCTGCGGGTAACCGACAGAACAGGGAACACCTTCGGCGGCAAGAGCCTCAACGAATCTTTCCTTTGTGAGTCCCGGAGATCTTTCGAGATTGAGACGTATAAGATAAAGATAATGGCTATGCTGAGTGACACGTTCGTCCACATGGGCCAGTGATATAAGATCAATATCCTTCAGTCTCTCGTTCAATACCGCGGCATTGCCCTCGCGCGTTTTGATCTGTTCGGGGAGCCGCGCAAACTGCGTTAGCAAAATAGCGGCTTGCCAGCCTGTGATTCGAAGGTTGGTTCCAAGCCGGACATGCTCATACCAAGCTCCGCCCGTTCGTCGGCCCTGATTGCAGATCGAACGCGCTTTTTCGGCAAGTTCATCGTCATTACAAGTAAGAAAACCGCCTTCACCCGCCGTCAGATTTTTCGACGCCTGAAAGCTGAATGAGCCGAAATCGCCGAAACTACCTATCTTTTTTCCGCGCCAGGCTGCACCGTGGGCGTGGGCACAATCTTCGATCACAACCAGGTCATGCTCGCGCGCGGTCTCCATTATCTCGTCCATGTCGGCAGGCTGTCCGGCGAAATGAACCGGAATGACAGCACGGGTTTTCCCGGTGATCGCTGCCCTTATTCCGGATGGGGCAATGTTGCAGGTCGGGCCGTCAATATCGACAAAAACCGGTGTTGCGCCGACACGCAAAACAGCAGTCGCGGTCGCGATAAAGCTGACCGGCGGGACGATCACTTCGTCGCCTTGGCCGATGCCCGCGGCGGCGAGCGCTGTTTCGAGCGTGACCGTTCCGTTTGCGGCAGTGATACCGAAACGGGATCCGTGAAAGTCCGCGAAGGCCCTTTCAAATTCACCAACCTTTGGATTGTAACCGCCCCAAATGCCGCTGTGCAGCACTTCGATCAAAGCGTTTTCGTCCGATTTATCAAAAGCAGGAAACGCCGGAAACAGCTCGGTCACAACCGGGTTTCCGCCAAAAATTGCCAGTTTTTCCATTTTTATTATCTGCCTCAAAAAAGTTTGTAGAAAAACTCCATGATCCGGCAAAGTTGTGAAAATAAACTTGACAACTCTCGACGGATGGAGTAATGTTCCACCAACATAGCATTCTTTGTAGTTCTTCGCCAAGCCCGGACGAGTTTAAATTTAATCCTTCGTAAGCGATGATATTCGAACACGAAGGAGGCAATAACAAATGAAAACAAAGCGGTCAAATCTGGCTCCTGCTCAGGCGGGATGCCTGATCAGAATAAAAAGCGCAATTGAGAGCTTTAAGCCGTCCGAGAGGGCGGTGGCCGATTTTGTATTACAAAACCCCGAGCGGGTAATGCACATGTCCATTTCCGAAGCGTCGCAAAAGATAGGCGTTGGCGAATCGACGATAATACGCTTTTGCCGGGTGCTCGGGTACAAAGGATACCAGGATTTTAAACTTCGGCTCGCTCAGGACCTTGTCGAGCCGGTGCACCACATTCACGAAAACGTTAGCTTTGGCGACAGCTCCAAAGATCTTTCGAACAAGGTTTTTCAGACAAACCGGCAGGCGGTCGATGACACAATGAGGTCGCTTGACCCGGAAATGGTCGAGGTCGCCGCCAAGGTGCTGGCCGGCGCGCGCCGCATTGACATTTACGGCGTCGGGTATTCGTCGTTCACGGCACACGAAGCGAAATGGAAACTCGCGCGAATGGACCTGATGGTCGATGCGTACGGCGACGCGCATCTGCAGGCAATGGCAGCGGCTCTGCTAAAGAAAGGCGACGTTGCGATCGGCGTCTCACATTCCGGCAGCACAACGGACGTGGTCGATGCGTTGGCTTCGGCACAGCGGAACGGAGCGACGACGATAGCAATAACAAATTACAGCCCTTCCCCAATAACAAGATTTGCGGACATTGTGCTGCTGACGGCAGCGCCCGAATCGGCATTCGGCGGCGAGGTTCTGACCTCGCGCATTGCACAGCTTTGTGTCGTCGACGTGCTTTCGGTGTCGGTGGCGATCACGCTCGGCGAGAAATGTCTCGAGTTTATTGAAAAGACGTCTGAAGCGGTCAAGAAAAAGCGTTACTAGGCAAAACCTCCCCCAGGGTACGGTTTCATATTCGCTCAGACAAAAAACGAAAAGCTATTTTTTCAACTCCTTCGGACCATGTCCGTTGGAAATCTCTGGAGGTCGAATCATGAAACGCAGTCTAACCCGAACAGTTGTGTTTGCCTTTACAGTTTTTCTAATTTCGCTGTCCGCCACCTTCGCACAAACGGAACGCGGATCGATAGTCGGTACCGTGACCGACCCGGGCGGAGGTGTCGTTGCAGGAGCAGCCATCACCGTTACCAATCTCGGCAATAAAACGAGCCAAACCTTAACGACAAACAGCGAAGGGATTTACAACGTGCCGTTCCTGATACCGGGGAATTATGAAGTGTTGGCGGCCGCTCCGGGTTTCTCAAAAACGGTTGTCAGCGACGTCACCGTCAACGTCGGATCGCGCGCGAGCGTCAACATCGTGCTGAAGGTCGGACAGGTCAGTGAGACAGTTCAGGTAACGGATCAGGCACCGCTTCTGCAAACCGAAAATGCGAGCGTCGGCCAGGTCATTACTTCGCAGCAGTTGACCGACCTGCCGTCGAGTAACCGCAACGTTTACAATTTCCTATCGATAGATTCGACCGTAAACGGACAGGGTGTGAATTCGAGCAACGCGGAATCATTTCGCCTCGAAAGCGGCGGCACGATGTCGATCAGCGGCGGACGTCCGTCGTCCAACACCTTTAAGATTGATGGACAAGCCAATAACGATCAGACCTTCGGGACACCGGTAATTACCCCCGCGCTGGAGACGGTAAAAGAATTTTTGCTTCAGAACAATGCGTATTCGGCGGAATACGAGGGATTTGCTCAGATCAACGTGGCGACAAAGAGCGGAACCAGCCGTTTTCACGGTTCGCTTTTCGAATTTGGGCAAAACGATTTCTTCCAGCCCACCGATCCGCGTCTGCCGATCGGATCTAACGGAAAACATGGCAAAAGCAAGCTGCGTTTCAACCAGTTTGGCGGCAGTGTCGGCGGCCCGATCTGGACGCCGCATTTCGGCGAGGGCGGTCCTGTATTCGACAAGAACAAAACTTTTTTCTTCTTTAGCTATGAGGGACTGAGAAACAACGGGCGCGGACCGGCCTTTGCGAGAGTGCTGACGCAGGCCGAGAGAAGCGGCGATTTTTCCGCCAATCTTGGCGGCTGCGTCACAGCTAAAGTCGGCACCACCCAGGTTCCGGTTCCATTGCTAAATCCCGACGGCACACCGTCGGGCGACTGTGTCCACACAGGGCAAATTTTCGACCCGAGCACGACCGTGCCCAATCCGTCATACACCGGCTCATCGCCATCTGTTTTCAATCCTCAGTTTATCCGACAGCCATTTGCCGGTAACAAAATACCGGCCGGCCGGCTTAGCTCGACTGCGCTTGCCCTCATAAACGCCGTTCAGCCGCTCCCGAATTTCACTTCGACCTCCGACCTGAATTATGCCGGAACTGCGGGCAGTAATTTCCTGAACGATCAGACCGCTATCCGCATCGACCACCAGGCAACGCCTAATGACTCGATTTACGGAAGGTTCACCTGGCAGAATAACCGGCGCGACACCGAAGCGGTTTTGCCATATGCGGCAGTTGATCTAAAAGGAAACGGGCGCGTTTTCAACTCGTCGTGGACACACATCGTAAATCCGACCCTTATAAACGAATTTCGTTTTGGTTATCTGCACGGCGATTACGGACAAGCTATCACCGAGGTCGATCCGACGCAGTTCGGCATCACGAACACACTTTTGAAAACGCTTCCAGTTATTTTGCTGACGTCGGGCGGACAGTTAAGCTATGGCGGGTTTGCCGGCTCGATACTTGAAACCACTCAGACGACTTACCAGCTCTCAGACAGCGTCTCTTTAACGCGGGGCCGTCACAGCCTGAAGGCCGGTTTTAACATCGATTTTAACCGGTTTGAAAACATCGACCATATCAATTCGAATGGGCGGTTGGATTTCAGCGGGCTTTACAGCATCGGGAACAGCAGCCTTAGCAGCAGTGCGTCACGCCCAAATTCCATCGCGGACTTTCTGCTTGGCGACGCTAGCAACCAAGTCCTCAATGTGCCGAACCCGGCCATTATAAGCAGCAACCCGTGGGCGTTTTACGTTCAGGATGACTGGAAATTAAGTCCGCAGTTGACCGTCAACCTTGGCCTTCGCTATGAACTGCATCAGCCGTGGCGCGACAAAAATCTGGGCGGCCGCATGGTTGACCTGACCGGCGACGGACGTCTTCTCGTACGCGACCCCGAGGTTGCCCGGCTGGCGAACGATCCGAGAGTTGTCTGCTGTACCGGTCCCGGCGTTGTCCCGACGGATAAGAACGATTTTGCACCGCGGCTCGGCATTGCATGGCGTCCCTTTAAGAGCGACAACACCGTGATCAGGGCAGGCTACGGAATTTTCTACACGAACACGAACCAGTTTTACCATTGGCTGTACTATGCGCCGCTGAGCGGTCTGGGCAGTTTTGAGTCTAATACGGCATCGTTCACCTCGCCCGCGGCGACGTTTAGCGATCCGTTTCCGAGCGACCAGTTCACACCGCCGGGTAGCAGCGGCATTTTTATCGGTGTCCCGAATGGTGTTAACAAAGACGTTCTGAAGAATGGCTCCGTCATCTCGGTCTCGGGCCTTGGTCCATACAAGACACCGATGTCCCAGGAGTGGAGCGTTGGCGTCCAGCGGGAGATCATGCGAAATATGGTCCTGGATGTCAGCTATAAAGGCTCAAGAACTAGAAATCTGCCTGTACAATGGTTTTTCAACCAGCCGACATTTAGCGATAAACCGGCCAACTTCGGCAGTACGGTCGCGGAGGAAAATCCATACCTGCGGCGGCCTTATGAAAACTTTACGATAGGTTCAAACATCGTGGCTAATGTGCTCAAGGCTTGGTACGACGCATTGACTGTAAAGGTGGACAAGCGCTTCTCCGGCGGGTACAGCTTCCTTTCGACGTACACTTATTCGCACTCGGTCGACCAGGGAGCCGAAACGGGCTCGTTAGGGCAAAACCACGCATTCCTGCCGAACAATCGCGATTTCAACGCGGGCAAAGGCGTGTCGATTCTTGATATTCCGCACCGGTGGGTGACGAGCGGCACCGTCGAATTGCCGTTCGGCAAGGGCAAGATGTTCCTCGACAAAGGCGGCTTTGTTAATGCGATATTCGGCGGCTGGCGTTTGTCGGGAATATTCACACTACAATCGGGACAGCCATTCTCACCGTACCTGTTAACTGCTGCGGGACACACGAACACAGGTGTTTCCGTAGTGGAGCGCGGAAATTTCGGAAATACGGCGCCGTTTACAGACGAAGAATGGAAGGCCGCCCTGGACGCGTGGAACAATGGATCGCGTCTGTATATTATCAGGCCTGACGCGATCGATCTGAACTACACGGGGGTGGGCAACATACCACGTAACGCCTTTCGTTACCTCTATACCCGAAGGCTCGACTGGTCGCTGGCAAAGACAGCGAGGTTTGGCGAATTCGCGAAACTCGAACTTCGGCTGGACGTGTTCAATGCCACGCAAGAGGTGCTGCATAATCAGGTTTTTCACACGCAAGTTGCCGGGGCAAACGCTTTAACGAATCCGTTGCGGGGAAGCATTCCGGCACGAAATATTTACTTTCTTCCGCAGACGCTTCAACTCGGCGTAAGAGTTACTTTTTAGATGCCGAAGTTGCATTCAATTCGCGAGTGGCGCGAAACAGAAAACGCGCCATTTGCGACTTCCATCCCGTCGGGATTTGTCTGCACATAAAGGGGACACAGTGTTTAAAGCAGGTTTTAGTAAGCAATCGATTTCACCGCCCATAGGTGCGCCGCTTGCCGGTTTTGCCGCAAGGCAAGGAGTTTGCCAGGGGATTCACGACGAGCTGTTTTCGCGCGCGTTTGTTCTTGAAAGCAGCGGTCGCACCGCCGCCATTGTGAGCCTGGACGTGCTTGCAGTTTCGGCGGAGTTTGTCGAGCAGGTCCGCAGCCGTATCGAGAGTAGAACTGGAATAAAAAAGGGCGCGATAATGATCGCCGCGACCCATACTCATGCGGGGCCGGTAACAATTCGCACCTTTTTTAATCCTGACGAATCGCTTGATCCGGATTATATGAGCTCACTTGCGGACGCGATCGAAAACAGCGTGACAGCCGCGTGGGAGAACAGATTCGAAGCGCGTGTCGGCATCGGCAGCGGCTATGTCGATGGCATAGGCGTAAACCGGCGGACCGAGGATAAAAAACCGATCGACGACGAGATCGGCATAATAAAGGTCGAAGACAAAGCCGGAGCGGTTAAAGGCGTTTTGATCAATTATTCATGTCATCCGACGGTACTCGGTTCGGACAATCTGCTTGCGACGGGAGATTTTCCTTATTTTGCCGTGGACACGATCGAGAAGGACCTTGGCGGCGACGGTTTCGCAATGTTCGTGAACGGGACACAGGGAAACATAAGTATGGGGCATTCATCGGAACTAAGCGCGATAGGCATAATAACACCGGGACGAACGTTCGAGCATGCAGCCGAACTCGGAGAAAAGCTTGGCAGAGCGGCGATCGCCGTTCTCGAAAGAATCGAAACTACGGATAGACCAAAGATCGAAACTGCGGCCTCGATCGCGGAATTTCCGTTAAAGGAATTACCCGCGATCCCGGCAGCCGCAGAAGCGCTTGTCTCCGCTGAAAAACATCTCGCCGAAGTGTCGTCGAACGGGGCTACGACTGAGCAGGTCATGAAGGCGAAGTCCGGTCTGTTGTATGCATCGATAACGGATTATTATGCAAAGGAAACTTCAAAGTTCTCCGATGGCGTAATGCCGATCGAGCTGCAGGCGCTTCGGATCGACGATGCGGTATTTCTCGCCGTGCCGGCGGAGGTTTTTGTCGAGATCGGGCTCGAGATCAAAAAGCGTGCGGAACACAAAACGTTTATTGTCGGTATCGCAAACGGGTACATCGGCTACCTGCCGATGGCGACTTCGTATCCGGCCGGCGGCTACGAGGTGGTTTCGTCAAAGGTCTCGCCCGAAACCGAGAAAGTCCTGTATGCCGATGCGAAGAAACTGGAGCAACGGCTCTTTAGTAAGGCTGACGGGACTATTCCTGTGCAGTGACTCTATCGTTTTAGAAATGATGGACCCTCGTGGCGATCCGTGATTGGAAATTCAATATTTCGCTGTTTAGTAAGAACATGACGGACAAAGTAAGAATCGGCGTGATCGGGCTCGGCATAATGGGCGAGATGTACACACGTATCTACGCGGCGCATCCGTTGGCAGAAGTGACTGCTATTTGCAACCGCGGCAGCGATCGTCTGGATGAGATCGGCGACAGATACAACGTTGCTAACCGCTATTCCGATTATCACGATCTGCTTGCGGACAAATCGGTCGACGCGGTTTGTGTCGCAACGCCCGATTTTGCCCATTACGAACCGGTAAAAGCCGCACTCGAAGCGGGTAAGCATATCCTTTGCGAAAAGCCTTTTACGACCGATCTGCACGACGCAGACGAGCTGTTGAAGCTTGCGCAAGGCCGGCCGAAACAAAAGCTCCAGGTCGCATTCAATCACCGTTGGCTGTCGTCGTATTATCAGGGATTTCGCAGCATCTCGAACGGCGATATCGGACGACCTGTGGCCGGATACGCTCGAAAAAATGACACGATATGGGTTGCGACCGAGATGATAAATTGGGCACACCAGACCACGCCGATCCATTTTCTCGGGGCGCACGACATCGATCTAATGCGTTGGTATTTTGCGAGCGAACCGGTCGAGGTACACGCGTACGGCGCGAAAGGCGTGCTCTCGTCGCGCGGCATCGACACGTACGATCTGGTACAAGCTCAGGTGAAATTTGAAAGCGGAGCGTTCGCGACGATCGAATCGGCGTGGATATATCCGAACACTTTCCCGACTATAACCGATTCGTTTGTCGAGGTGATCGGCAGCAACGGGCATATTCATTTCGACCGTAAGCGCGAATCGATCGAGATGAGCACCGAAAAGCAGTTTACATACCCGAAGGTATTTTTGACCTCGGAAATATTCGGAAAGCTAAGAGGAGCGTTTGTCGAATGCCTTTCGGATTTTATCGATGCGATTCTGAACGATACCGAACCAAAGGTCACGGCGTTTGACGGCCGGCAGGTGACAGCCGTGTTGGACGCAGTTTCACACTCGCTTGTGTCAGGTAAGACCGAGGCGGTTCAGGGTACGTCGATGTCGCGAAACATATAAAGGCAAATTGATTATCGATTTGTTTTTCGTTCGTGGTTTTTCGTGTTGTTTCGTCGTTCCGGTTAAAAGAGTTAAGCCACGAATTAACACGAAAGTACCCGAAACAGATTGACAGGCGCTACAGGATCTCTCTCCTCACTCGGGTGCAATTTGCCCACAGCAAATAGCGAAACGTTTTTAATTCTGAATGACTGAAGGACTCCACACAGCCGACCATCTCATCATCGCCGGATACTTCCTGCTGCTGACGCTTATCGGGTTGTATTTCTGGCGAAAGATGAAACACGTCCGCGATTTTTTCACCGGCGGTAATGCGATACCGTGGTGGCTGGCCGGGGTCTCGTTTTACCTGACAGGTTTTAGCGCCTTCACGTTTGTTGCTTATTCCGAAATGGCGTACCGGTTCGGCTTTGTCTCGGTCACGCTTGCGTGGAGCTCGGCGGCGGCAATGGTGATCGGCACGATATTTCTCGCCGGTCGTTGGCGCCGGGCCGGGTTGATCAGTCCTGTCGAATTTCTCGAAGAACGTTACAGCGGCCCGATCCGCCAGGTGATCGCGTGGCTCGGCATTCCGCTAAAAGTCATCGACGATGGATTGAAGATCTATGCGACCGGCGTTTTTGTTTCGGTCGGCCTCGGGTACGACCTGAAAATGAGCATTATCGTCAGCGGCGTGGTTATGCTGGCGTACACATTCATGGGTGGTCTGTGGGCTGTTGTCGTTACCGATTTTGTGCAGTTCATCATATTGACGCTCGGCGTTATCGTGCTGTTCCCGATCGTTTTTTCGCAGTTCGATTCGTTCGGCGCATTTCTCTCGTCAACTCCCCCCGGATTCAACGCTCCGGTGAGCGAACCGTTTTCGATAGTTTACGTTTTCGCCTTCTATCTTTTGATAACTCTCAGCTACAACGGCAACTGGGCGTTTGCGCAAAAATTTTACAGCACACGTGACGAACGCGATGCGCGCCGGGCAGGTATGCTCGCAGTCGCGCTGAAAATCATCGGCCCGCCTCTTTTTATCTTGCCGGCGATGGCGGCGCGTACTCTTCTTCCAGAATTAATGACGCCGCCGAATTCGCCGCAATATACATACGCGGCGCTGTCGCTGAAATTCCTCCCTGTCGGGCTGATGGGACTTATGGTTGCGGCGATGTTTTCGGCGACGATGTCGACGTTAAGCGGCGATTACAACGTGATGGCGAGCGTGATAACCGAAGACATTTACCGTCGTTTGTTCGACAAAAATGCGACGCAGAAACGGCTTGTTATAGTCGGACGGGCCGCAACGCTCTTGATCGGCGTTGCAACGGTGCTGATCGGTATCAGCCTGATCGCTTCCGCGAAAAAAGGTTTGTTTGAGGTGATGGTTACTGTGTTCGGATTGTTCGTCGGGCCGATGCTGATACCGATGCTTGCCGGTTTACTGGTCCGGAAGGTAACGTGGCGCGGCGCCGCTGCGGGTATCGCGACAGGTTTCGTTTCCGGGCTTAGCTTTTACCTGTACAAATCACTTGTCTTATCAAACCAAACCGGCATCGACGCGAACTGGCTACGCTACGATTACGAGGCAATAAGTATTTTGACAAACTTTGCAGTAACGATCGGCGCGATGGCGGTAACGACATTTTTGGAGAAACCTTCCGCCGAGGAAAAGGCGAGGATCGACGCGTTCTTTTTGAAATTATCGACGCCGGTCAACACTGAAAAGACGCACGCCAAGGTCACCGGTGAAGTTTTCTCGCCATTCAAGATCATCGGTTGGGTTACCGCCGGGACCGGCGCGATGTTGGTCATCGCAGGTTTTACACAGCCGACCGGAATCGGGCAGTACATCAATTTTGGCAGCGGTGCCGCTCTTTTCATTTTAGCCATCTTCTTATATCAGCTGCACCGGAGATTTATGCGCAGAGAAAATGACCGGGCAGAAAAGTTCAAGGCCGAACCGGCCGTCGCAACAGAATGACTGATGAAATTAATAACCTACAAAAAAGGTGATCAGAAAAAGATCGGAGCGGTCAACGAGGGCGGGCGGATAGCCGACCTGACGTCGCTTATTTCCAATGGTCTGGGCATGACCTCGTTGATCGAATCATACGCAAGCGGTACCGACATAGAGCCCGAAAAAGTTGTCAGCCCGGACCATCTGTCCGAGATCGAATTTCTTCCGCCGGTTGAGCGTCCCGGAAAGATCATTTGTCTTGCGGGAAACTATCGGGCGCACATTACTGAGAGCGGCTACGTCGAGCCGGAAAAACGCGCAAACTTTACGCAGCAGCTTTTTCTCAAACCTTCAACCTCGCTGACCGGGCACGGTTCCGAAATCGTTCTTACCGGTGTGAACGTACGCGTTGGTTGGGAAACGGAACTTGCGGTAGTTATCGGCAAAGGCGGCAAGAATATAACCCAGGAAAACGCATACGATCACGTTTTCGGATATACGATCTTGAACGATATTTCCGAGCGCGGATTAAATTCGCGGATCGAAGATCGTCATCGGCGGGAAATGGACGGTTTTTGCGACTGGCTTGCCGGGAAATGGTTTGACGGCTTTGCTCCGTGCGGGCCGGTCTTGGTTACGAAAGACGAAATCCCCGATCCGCACGATCTCGAGATCAAATTTTATCTGAACGGCGAGTTGCGTCAGCACGGCAACACGCGCGACATGATCTTCGACATACCCGAGCAGATCGCCTACGCCTCATCGATAATGACGCTCGAGGCGGGCGATATTATCTCGACGGGCACGCCGGCCGGAGCAGGACTTGGCGATAGATCGACATCACTGAAAAACGGGGACGAACTCGTCTGTGAGATCGAGCGGGTTGGAACACTAAAAAATACTGTGAGGTGGGCGAGTTGAAAACACTCGATTGGGCAGTAGTCGGACTTTATTTTCTCTTCATGCTTGTCGTCGGCCTGTATTTCATGCGCCGGGCAGGCAGAAGCATGGCCGATTATTTTGTGTCGGGCCGCAACATGCCGTGGTGGATCATCGCTCTTTCGGCGGTCGCCACATACACGGATGCCGGTCTCGCACCCGCTGTAACGATGCTCACCTATCAAGGCGGATTGCTCGGCAACGCCGTGTGGTGGATACCGTACGTTATCTGGATGCCGATCGGCGCGGTGCTGTGGTCAAAATATTGGCGGCGGCTCGGTACGGTAACGTCGGCGGAGTTGCTGGGCGTCCGCTACGGCGGCCATTTCGCTCACGTTTATCGCGGAGTTTATGCCGTATTTATGAGCATCTTCATCATCGTCTTGATGGGATATGTTTCAGGCTGGCTCGGAGCCGCGCTTGGTCCGATATTGGGATGGGCCCCGATAAATCTGATTCTTTTTTCGGCGATCGTCACCGCCGTATATACCGTGACATCCGGCCTCTACGGTGTCGCTTATACGGACGCCTACCAGTTCGGCATTTTTCTCATCGGCAACATCATACTCGTCCCGATCGTTCTTGCGGCCATCGGCGGCATGCCGCATGTCTATCAGGCTATCGAGGCCGCACGCGGAGCGGACACCACATCGTTTTTCAGCGTGACGCTGCCTACGACCGGGTTGGATGGATTGACGATAACGGCGTTTGTCGTGCAAGGGCTTTTCTTTGCGGCGCCGCCGACGGGCGGCGAGGGTTTTACCGCACAGCGGTTCATGGCCGCCCGAAACGAGTTTCACGCGCAGGTCGGCCAGCTTTTCAACACGCTGCTGACGCTGATCGTACGCGTCGTGCCATTCATCTTTTTAGGGTTGATCGGCGCGGCGTTGTTCGCGCCGGGCAGTGTTGCCGAACCCGGCGAAATATGGGCGCGGATTGTGAATACCTACGCGCCGACAGGCTTGCTTGGGTTGCTTGTCGCGGGGATCTTCGCAGCCTATATGTCCACGATCAGCACGCAGATGAACTGGGGCGCGTCCTACGTAGTCAACGATTTTTACAAGCCTTTCGTGCGGCCCGATGCAAGTGAAAAACATTATGTCTGGGTCGGACGCCTCGGTTCCATAGGTATCTTTGCCCTATCGCTGATCGTTTCTTATTACTTTGTCGAGGGGCTAAGGGCGTGGTTCCTGTTTATAAACTCCGTAGTTTTCGCATTCATTCTGCCGCTGTCGTGGCTACGGTTTTTCTGGTGGCGGTTGAACATTTACGGCGAAGCTGCGGCGCTTGTCCTCGGCCTGCCGCTTAGTTACATCGTATGGTTTCCGCTAGGGTTTTCCGATGAAAAAGTTCATCCGTTTTGGCAAGGATTTCTGCTGCTGTTCGGGTTGGGTCTTGTCACCATAGTCGTCATTAGTCTGATCACGCCGGCCGAAAAAATTGAAACGCTTCGCGAATTTTATCGCCGCTGCCGCCCGCCCGGATTTTGGGGGCCTATCACCGCCGAGCTGAGTGACGACGAACACAAGAAGATCAAGGATGAGACGGTCCGCGACATCATCGACTGCTTTCTCGGAGTGGCGTTTTGCGCCGCGGCGATCCTTGCCGTCATTAGCCCGTTCGGCGGGCACTGGACGATACTTGGGATCTCGCTTTTGGTCGGAGCTCTAAGCGGCGGTCTGTTCATTTTCAGATGGTCAAAACGCGGCGTTTTTCGCTCGCTTGGAGCCTCGGGTGATAACGCTGAAATCATTGAGGAATATTAAGGAAAAATGGGAATTGTAAGGAACTATTTATCGCACGGGTCATTTTTTATATACATTCTGGCCGCTCTCGCAGCGTTCGGCTTGGCCACGCCGATCGCGGCAGATCAGCCTGACCTGACGCCGCAAAAGAAGGAGGTTCATGCCTTGTGGGCGCATCCGATGGATGTACAAAAAAATGTTGAGTCAGTCCGCGCCTTTGTCGCCAAATGCAAACTCGCTCACATCGACACGATCGTCATGGATGTCAAGGACAGTGACGGCGGCATTTATTGGAAAAGCAAGCGATTTCCGCAGGCAATTGCAAAGGGCTGGGAAAATTTCGATCTGCTCGGAAATCTCGTCCGCGAGGCGCACGCCGTCGGCATAAAGGTCGACGCCTGGCTTGTCGATTTTTCGGAAGGAGCAAACGGCGCCGCTTTTCGTGAACATCCGGAATGGGCAGAGCTCAACCCGGATGGCGAGACGATGTTGTCCGAAAAACTCGGCAAGACGCGCCAGTATCCTTATGTATGGATGTGCCCCGCGCGGCGACCCGGTTACGTCGATCAATGGCTGCTGCCGATGTTCGAAGAGATCGCGGCAAATTACGACGTCGATTCGGTTCATCACGACTACGTCCGTTATCCCGGAGACGTTGCGCCGGACAGCTATTGTTTCTGCGATTATTGCCTGAAGCACATCCCGCGATACGCGATGTTGAGCTACGAATCGTTGCCTGAAGAACGTTACCGGGTGAATCCTGCCCAGCCGCGAATCGAAGCAAACTGGTGGAGCGATCCGACGATGCTGCCTGCCGATTGGAACAAAATGGATCGTCGCGAAAAGGCAAATTTCATCCTAAACGGTCGAACGATTCCCGGCGGGCCGCCGGATATGCGCTATTTTTTCTATGACTATCGCGCCCATCAGATCGAAACCTTTGTCCGCGCAGTTGCCCAAAACGTAAAGCGCATCAATCCAAAGATCCAGACCTCAGCGGCAGTATTCAAAAATCCAATCCTAAGCGGACGCTTTCTCGGCCAGCACTGGGACCAGTGGACGCCGTGGATCGACGTGTATATGCCTATGACGTACCGCAGCCATTTTGCCGGCAGCTTTGACAGCTATCTTGCGCACTTGACTGAAATGACCGAGCGGCAGATGGAATGGGTCCGACATGAGCGGCCGATATATGCGGGCATCGCATCGACGTACCTTTACCGCGAAGAGCTAAAACCCTGGGACGACATTCGCGACAGGCTAAACGAATTTCAGACGCTGCCCGTGACTGATACAAAAGGCCGCGCTGAAAAGGCGCGAATGATCAAAACGGCATACGATACTGCCAAGCCGCGCCTTGCTCAATTTGCACCTCAGGTCGAACGCGATGTCACGCCGCTTATCAATTCAGTCACCGCAAGCGACGGACGCGGCGCAACACAAGAGGCGCTTGCGGAGCTATCAAGAAAACTCGCGGTCTTTCGCGCCGATCTTCCGCCGGGATTTCTGCCTCCGGAAAAATTAAAGTTAGCGATCGAGGCGGCAAGAAAAGCAAACCCCCAGGGCATCGCGATCTTTGCCGGCAGCAGTTTGACCCGCGAAAAACTCTGGGGCGTTTTAGAAGAAGAGTTTAAGTAGCTGAATGCAGACGGTTATAAGTTATCAGCTATCAGTTTTTTCAGTTATTCCGAAGGTTGTTTCCCGATAATGATGACGCAAGGGTTCATTTTTAAGAGAAAAAGATCATTCAAATCTATAATTCTGATCACCGCCATAGTGTTTCTGGCAGCGATCGTTTCCTATGGGCAAAGCTCTGACCGGTTTCTTGTGCCCTACACGATGCACGAAGATTTTCAGGGTGACAGCCTCGGACAATTTGCAAGCTACCCGCCCGCGCAGGATATCGGATATGAGCCGTCGATTACGCCGACGTCTGATTTCGGAGCTCCTGGCGGCCGTGCGCTGATGCGTGTCGTCCAGCCGACGCGAAACGGAGATCTGCGTTTCGGTTTTATCCGAAAGGTGCCGATGGTTGCGGGACATGCCTCAAAATTTGTTTTTAGTTACAGGCTGAACGCAGTTGCAGGAAATTCAACAATCGAAATGGGCATCGCCGGAGCGGATGGCAATCGTTACATAAAACATATACCGGCGATAACGGGCGGGTGGGCTAAAGCCGAGATAGCGTTGTCGGATCTGGTTGACGCGCAAGGCAAGCGGCTGATGCCCGGAGCCGGCATCGAAGCGGTTTATCTAGTCGCTCAAATTCAAGATGCAAACGCTGATGTAACTTACCGGTTCCTGATCGACGACGTTGACCTTGTCGCGACCCGCAACGCACAATTCGATCTGAAGACACCGTCGGCGCGTCTATTCGATCCGTGGCCGCAGCAATTATCTGAAATTTCATACCACGCGGGTGACACGATCCGCATCGAGGCCGCCTCGCCCGCAAAACTCACACGGGCCGAATGTTCATTGCGTGGCCCGGACGGAAAGGTCGTAACGACTGCCAAACTTTACGACGACGGCACGCACGGAGATAAGACGAAAGGCGATGGCGTATGGACGAACGCGGATATCTATCGTGTAGGAGGGCAGGACGACGGTTTATTAAATGCCGATTTGAGCGGAACACTCGCCAACGGCAAGATCGTTGAGAGCGAACTCCGCCTTCTTGTCTATCCGAGCCGACAGGCTTCGCACCCGCGGCTTTATTTCGATACGAACGACAAGGAAAAACTCCTTGCTCGAATGAATGATCCGAAGCTTGCAAAAGTCTGGGAATACGTCAAAACGACAGCCGAGAACACACGAAAAACTGGTGACGTAGCGAGCGGCGGCGACACATTCGAGCTGCTTGATAAAAATTATTTGCTGCCGTCGCTTTTGGGTTATTTCGACGTGCTGTCGCGTGCGCGGCTCCGCATCTCGCACAATGCATTTACCGGATATCTGACAAACGATGCAACGGCGAAAGCTGCCGCGAAAAAAGCCCTGCTCGACGTGTCGCGCTGGGGACGCTGGGAACCGCCGTGGTTCACCGCTCACGGCCAGCACACCTATTATCCGGCGGGACAGCTGGCGGTTGACGTCGCACTTGGCTATGACCTGCTTTACGACGACATGACCGCAACGGAACGGTCGCAGGTACGGCGCGCTATAGTCGAACGATCCATCATTCCGACATATAAGGAATATTTTCTCGACAACCGCGCGATGGCGAACACCAGCAATTGGATCGCCCACACGGTCGGCGGCGCGTTGATCGCCGCGTCCGCGATCGCGGGCGACGTCACAGCGGAAGAATCAGGCGGCAGGTTCGATCTGTACGTTGTTGGCCTGATGTCTAAACTCGAGGCCCATATCAAGGCGAGCTATCTTGCCGACGGCAGCTACGGCGAAGGCATCAGTTATCAGGAATTCGGCTTGGAAACGCTCGCACCGGCGACGGTTGCGATCCGCCGCGCATTCGGCGTCGATTACTGGAACACTACGCACATAAGAGATTCGCTTGGCTACGCGCTCTACACGTGCGCCGGCGAGGGGAGCATGGACACGGGCGACACGCATCCGCCCGCTGGTCACGGCATACCGGCGCTTGTTTATCAATCTAAAGATCCGGTTGTTCGCTGGTATTATTCGCAGTTTGACCGACCGTCGCTGCAGCAATTTATTTTCTACAACGATGATATCGCTCCGCGTTCGCCGGCAGAGGTAAATCTGCCAACATCGAGGATCTTCAAAAATAAGGGCGACGCCACATTTCGGACCGGCTGGGGGCAAGACAGCATTGAAATGCTATTTCGCGCCGGGCCTAATTTTAATCACGGCCACGCCGACCAAGGATCGTTTCAGATAAGTGCATTTGGCGAGCCGCTCGCGACCGAAGCCGGATGGTCCGACTATTACAAAGACCCGTACTACGCGACATATTTTACTCAGGCCGCCGGCCACAATACCGTTTTGGTTGACGGCAACGACGAAAGCCAGACGTTCCCCGACACGCCTGAGTTTACGGCGCTCGACCGATATCCGCGAATTTCTGATTCGATCACGAGCGAATTTCATGACGAGGCCGCAAGCGAGTTGTCGTCCGTTTATAACGGAAAACTCTCGCGTTACGCTCGTCGAGTCGTGTTCGTAAAGCCGAATTATTTTGTGGTTTTTGACGATATCAAATCGAACCGAGCACCGGTGAAATTGGATTTTCTTTTGCATTTCGCGGACGGTGCCAAACTGGAAGCCGAACGCGACAGCGTCATTTATACAACCGAAAATGCATCGCTAGCCGCACGTTCTTTCCTGAATCCCGAAGCTCTTTCCAGCGTCAAAGACGGTCACATTCCTTATCCAGTTTTTGCGACAACGACGCCCGCAAAAACGCCGCCGCAGCCGGTTTACTGGGACGTTATGCTGCCAAACAGATCGGCGGATGCTCAATTCCTGGTCGCGCTTGTGCCGTCAAAAAGCGCGAGGGACGCAAGTTCACTGATCTCGAAAATGACAGGCGTTGCGGGCGCGAATTTTAAAGGAATCAGAGTTGACCGAGACGGCGAATCTGACCTGATACTTTTCCGCATCGGCGCCAGTCAGAACAAAATCGGCAACGGCGGATGGTCCGCAAATGCAAGTTCGCTGACGGTCACGCAGCGCGGTATGAATGTTAAAACCCTCGCGGCAAGCAACGCTCTGTCGGTGTCAGGTCGGAACAGAACTTTTTTTTCGGCAAGCGCGCCGGCAGATCTTGCGATCGATTACGGCAGAGTCATTACTGCAATAGTTAATTCGAACGCTGACGCTCAAATTTTATTTTTTACGGGATCGCGGCCGGAAACCGTGTCGGTGGACGGCCAGCCGCTCACAGTGTTCGGCTACGATGCGTCGTCGTCGTCGGTTAAGTTAAACATAAGTCAGGGACAGCACACGATCACGGTCACACTAAGATGAAAAAAACAGCACTCCTAGCATTTATAGTCACTTTCGGCATGTTCATTCAGCCGCTGAGCATCGCGGCGCAATCGGACAAAGCCCCGAAGAAATTTCAGGGTTTTCTCGGTTCCTACCATCCATTCAAAGGGACTGCCTTTGGCGGAAATGGCTGGACCGAGGGCGAGCTGATACAGAACGCGTTTGATTTTGGCGAAAACGCTATGGTCTCGCACGCGACCTATAACGGTTATACCTTTGCGGAAAACGTCGAGAATAATTGTCATAATTGGGACGTAAACAAGCTGTATGGCATGCTGACCCCGCCGTCGGAGCACGGTGTTATCAATCAGCCGGCTGATACGGACGTCATGCATCCGCTGGCGGGCAAGGCGCCCGGCATGATACAAGGCGCGCACCGTTTTTCGGAAATGTCGAAAACTTGTCCGCAACTGACCGGCGTTATCATCGACGATTTTTTTAACGACTATCCAAAAGCTTTAACGGCTGACAATCTGCATGACATAAAAGACGCGTTGCTCGGACGCCGTATCGACACAAACGGAAACGTCGACCGTAAATCGCCCGCCACGACGCCGAATCTCAAGCTCTACATTGTTGTTTACAATCATCAGCTTGATCGCGTTGACGATACGGTCTTGAAATATGTTGACGGCGTGAATTTCTGGGTTTGGAAACAGACGGAAAATTACAAAAATTATGACAGCTACATCGACACTATCCGCCGGACATTTCCCGGGAAGGATGTAATATCAGGCGTCTATATTTTTAACAGTGCGCAGACACCGCCGGCCGAAAGCATTCGTTATATCCTGGACCACGCCATCGATCAATACGACAAGGGAAAGATCAACGGCTTGCTGGTATTTTCAGCGATCTGGTTATCGCGCGAACGATCGACGCGCGAACGGTGGAACGATCTCGCACTGCCCGAATTTTTGGGACGTGAATACTACCCGTTTCTTGGCGAAGGGAGCGGCCGTGTGATCGATGCAAAAACCAAAAAACCTATCGACCGCGCTACGGTCAGCGTTTACAGATTTGCCGCCGGCGAGCCGCTGCTCGTGGCGCGGAAATTTACCGACGCAAACGGAGCATTTCGTTTCGGGGCGTGGGTTGCGAAAAAAGAAAACGGTCGCGCAAAATTTGAAATAAAAGTTGCAGGTCCGAACGGAGCAAAAGGCGATACGTCGGTGACATTGCGCAGCGGCAAGAGCGTCAAGCTGCCGAGCATCGGGATCAACAATGGAGTTGCGGCAGCGGAAAAAAAATGAGTCTGATATGAAAATCGACCGCAGGAATTTTATTGAGCTTGCCGGCATCGCGATGGCTGCGACTGCTGTCAGCGGACAGATCAAAAAAACATCGCGTCCTTTGCCGAAGAGCGAATATGATTACGTCGACTGGAGTTGGGAACGCTGGCGGCAGATCACTAAAGCTCCGCGACCCCGTGCCACGGGGGACCACACGGGCAAAGCCGAGTTGATCGATCTGCTCGTCGTAAACGATAAAAAAATCACGTCGTCTGACGGCTGGCAGACGCGGTGCGAATACACCAAAAATTTGTTAGATAAATTTATCGGAGCGCCGCCGAGATCGAAGCCACGTATTGCTTCAAAAATTACCGGAGAAATTGATCGCGGCGACCACGTGCTTCGAAAATTTTCGTATCAGACCGAGCCCGGCGAATTTGTCCCGGCATATCTGTTGGTTCCGAAAAAACGAGCAAAGCGCGTTCCTGCGATTTTGTGTCCGCACCAGACAACGCAGGCCGGAAAAAACGAACCGGCAGGCCTTGCCGGCAACCCTCAGCTGCAAACGGCGCTGCACCTGGTAAAGCGCGGCTATGTAACGTTGACCTATGACGCGTTGTGCTTTGGCGAGCGCCACGATCCAGCAAGCGGCCATTACGGTGATGCTATCCCGTTTTACCGAAAGCATCCGCGCTGGTCGCTGATGGGCAAAATGGTCTGGGACCTATCGCGCGCGATCGACTATCTCGAAACGCTCGATTTTGTCGATACGGAAAAAATCGCCAGCGTTGGGCATTCGCACGGCGGGTACACGACGCTATTTTCGATGGCGTTCGACTACCGGATAAAATGTGGAGTGAGCAACTGCGGTTTCGACACGTTCCGCATAGACGGCAACACGTTTCGCTGGTCAAATGCCACGGCGCTGCTGCCGCTGCTCGGTTTTTATGTAACGAATCCGCGTTTGAATATGGATCTTTATCGCGCGGTGCCTGACTCGGCCGTGATCGACGTGCCGTTCGAGATGCACGAGTTGCTGTCACTCGTCGCGCCGCGGCCCCTGCTGCTTTCCGCGTCCGACGAAGATTTCGTTTTCCCGAACGGCGGGTGGAGCACGCGCCGCGCTGTTGCTAAACTTGAGCCAGTTTACAAACTGCTCGGCAATAAAGAGAATTTATCGACGTTTTATTTCAGCGGCGGACACAGCTTTGCGCCCGAGGCATCTGCCAATGCGTACGATTGGCTTGATCGTCAGATGCGGCCTTAGATATGGAATATATTCTCGCAATTGATGGCGGCGGCAGCCGCACACGATGTCTCGTAATAAACCGCGAAGGCAAGATCGCCGGTGCGGCTGAGAGCGGGCCGTCGAATCATTTGCTTGTCGATCTAGAGACCGTAAAAAGATCGCTTGACGCGGTCATAACCGAATCCATTGCAAATGCTTCGATCGAAAGATCGGACATCGCGGCGATTTCCGCAGGTCTTGCCGGGGTCGACTACGACGGACGCGGAGCAGGCGAAATGAGTTCTTTGTTTCGCGATCCGGAATTTAAAAATGTCATTATCAACGGCGTCATGGTCATCGCGCATGCTGGCGCGCTTTCGGGCAAGTCCGGCATTCTGGCGCTTGCCGGAACGGGTTCAGCAATACTTGGCGTTGGCGAGGATGGGACACCGGTGAAGGTCGGCGGTTGGGGTCCTATCTTTGGCGACGAAGGCAGCGCGTACGGCATAGCGCAAAATTGTCTTCGCGCGGCCGCTCGCAGTTTTGACGGGCGCGGCCGGAAGACCGCGTTGCTCGAAACCATCACAAAAGCGCTAGGCGTCGATTCGTTCGACGAATCGCTTGCCCGCGTCTATCTTGACGAGATGGAACCGCGCGACATCGCCGCATTATCGCGTTCTTGTTACGCTGCGGCCGAAGCAGGCGATGACGTAGCTGTCTCCATCTTTCGTCAGGCCGGCAATGACCTGGCCGAGGCCGTGGCGTCCGCGATCCGGCGGCTCGACACCGCCGAGCCAAAGGTTTCGTATCAGGGTTCGGTGCTCGAATCGTGCGCGATGGTATTGGAGCAATTCAAGAGCGCGGTTGCCGAAAAATTCCCGGATGCCTGCATCACCGCGCCGCGATTTAAACCGGTGATCGGAGCCTTTTTGATCGGCTGCCGGGAAGTCGGCTGGAACACAGGAGAAATGGATCTAAGCGGCCTCGAAAATGTGCCGTTCGGAGCATGAAAAACTACATCGAAATTTACATCGACGGGTTAAAAGAGATCCTCGACGTCATACTGCGTGAGCAGCAAGAGAATATCCGGCGCGCGGGTGAGGTCGCCGCCGATACGTTATCGCGCGGCGGTGTGATCCACACTTTTGGCACAGGACACTCGCACATCATTTCTGAGGAAGTTTTCTTTCGTGCGGGTGGAATTGCTGCCGTAAATCCGATCCTCGACGAACGCCTGATATTTTTGAAAGGCGCGCTCGAAAGCACAAGGGCTGAGCGTGAAGAAGGCTTTGCACAAAAACTGATCGCCCGCGAAGATGTTCGCGACATTGACACGGCGATAATTATTTCGAACTCGGGCCGTAATGCGGTCCCGGTCGAGATGGCGCTCGAAATGAAAAAACGCGGCGCCAAGGTAATTGCGATAACGAGCCTCGGACCGTCACGCGCGGCCACGGCCAGATGGAGCGGCGGCAAGAAATTGTACGAGGTCGCCGACATTTCTATAGACAACTGCGTTCCGCCGGGCGACGCTTTGGTCCAACTCGACGGACTCGCATCAAAAACCGCGGCGTCATCAACGGTCGCGGGAGCAGCTATTGTCCATTCGATCGTCATTGCGGCATTAGAAGAATTGATCGCCGCGGGGAAACCGACGCCTGTTTTGCAAAGCGCGAATGTTGCGGGTTCGACAACCGACGCACTGAAAGCCGCGCTTGAACCATATCGTGGACGGATCAAATACGTCGATCCCGATACTGAATTAGATTAATGGACACAAACGAACATAGGAAAACGGTTCTTGAAATTATCGCCTGTACGGTCGAAGATGCGGTCGAAGCTGAAATCGGCGGCGCAAACCGTCTCGAGGTGATCAGCCGCTTCGATCTTGGCGGGCTCACGCCGTCGCTCGATCTCGTCCGCGAGATCAAAGACAAGACGCAGCTTCCGATGCGTGTGATGCTGCGTGAAAATGCGGGTTATGATGTGAAAAACGACGCCGAGATGATAGCCCTTTGTTCCTCCGCACGCGAGCTAAACAAGATCGGGGTTGACGGCGTCGTTCTGGGTTTTCTCAACGGCTCCGACATCGATGCGGAAACGACGCGGCGCGTCCTTGATTCGGCTCCCGACCTCAATGCGACGTTTCATCACGCGTTTGAGGACACGGTTAACAAATTTGCGGCGATAAGAAAACTTAAAGACCTGCCGCAGATCGACCGCATACTTTC